>Ga0209121_10005421_pt1 | contig 11555 bp, 12 predicted proteins | sample Cruoilmetagenom3_FD_187292 | JGI IMG/M metagenome (GOLD analysis project Ga0209121, IMG submission 187292) | Oil polluted marine microbial communities from Coal Oil Point, Santa Barbara, California, USA - Sample 3 (SPAdes) (version 2) | ecosystem: Environmental > Aquatic > Marine > Oil seeps ...
CTTTATCAGGTTCTGCCACAATGGATTTGACGATGTATTCTACTAGGTCTTTCATTCTACCTCCCTAACAGTTAGTTTTGGTTCGAGGTGATTGTTGCTCGAATTTATCTATAATGCCCAATTTGCGAAGCAAACTGCGTACCGTGTCCGTGGGTTGAGCCCCATAGTTAAGCCATTTTAATGCTTTTTCCTCGTTAATATCAACAGTGGCAGGGTCAGGCAGAGGATTATAATGCCCGATAGTCTCGATGAATTTGCCATCACGAGGAGAGCGGCTATCAGCTACCACTACTCTGTAGATTGGTCTATTTTTTCTTCCCACCCTGCGCAGTCTGATTTTAACCATTCAACTTGACTATTATCTTTTAAGTGCTTGTAATTGTCAACAGTCAGTCTTGCCCTTACAGGGCAATGCTTCATAATTTGGTGGCATAAGAAACATCGTCGGCAAGCGGCTTATGCCACGATTTTGGGGGAGAATACATACTGTGTTGTTGTTTTTAGCTTTCCCCTGAGTAGAGCTAATTGTGGTTTATATATCCTAATCCTTCCTTGCTCACAAGTGACAGGCATATTGAGAACCTTTGATATGACTTTCTCCTTTGCCTCTCCTTCACATATTACAGCCGCCTCAGCTTGATTTGCCCCCAACTCTACGAGTATGGGCAGTAATAGCGTTTCTTGCTCATCAGTGTCTAACAGGCCTGCCAGATACTCAAGCTCTTTCCTCTTAAATAAATGTGTGCTGCCATCGCTACACATTACATGAGGGTATTCCTCATGTAATAGGTTCGCCAGTGGTTTTTGATTTCGTGGTAAGCCAGCATTCACCACCCGGAGCTCGCCTTTCAAGCATTCCTGAAGCATCCTTTCGTAGGGTAATTCATCAGGCATCGTTCTATCCTTTGGCGGCTAGCACCTTCACGCGTTTCAGCCGTCCTTTCTCCTCCCTATCCCTTTCCTCAAACTTCATAGTTAAGTAGTTTATCGTTGCCTGTAAGCTGGGAATTATTATATATTCTAAGGCATTGGTTATCCTTTTTGTCCTATTTATTTCCATTCCCAATAATTCTAGGCCTCTTTGTAGCTCAGCCAATTCGACAAGGGTTTTAAGGGATTTTTCGGATGCTTGGGCTGCGTAATCTACGCAGGAAGAGGTATCAACCAAGTTATATCCTCTCATTGCCCTTTCAGGTTCTCTTAGCTCAAAGGAGGGGATTCGCACACCTGCTATGTTTCTCAAGCCGGCAGTGACTTTTACATCAGCCTCGGTTGCTATTAATTCCTTTTCCAGCGCCATGTAGCCATGATACCCAGTGGCAATTGATAATGCCTTGTAAGCCTGAGATAGCTCATCAAACAGTTTCCTTCTAGCTTGCACCGTCTCTCTGGCTGCCTGCAAGAATTCCATAGTTAGTATCGAGAGTCTATCCTTCACTATCTTTTGTACCCTCTGGGCTAACGAAATCCTGCGCTTTAGTTTTACCAGCTCAATTTTTGTCGGTCTTACTTTGATTAATTGTTGTGGCATTTATAGAGATTACTCCGCTTCGCTCGCAGGGGTCTTGGGATGCTTTGGATGATATTTTTTGATGAGTTCCTCACTAATTAGTTTCAGGTCTTCTTCAGGCAGTGCCGAAAATAGCTTCCACCCTATATCCAAGGTATCTTCTACCCTTCTTTTTTCAAACTCGCCTTGAGCTATGAATTTAGTCTCAACTTCATCTGCATTAGCTAAATAAATTTTATCCCTTTCACCTAATGCCTCAGCACCTATAATGGTTGATATCTCTCTGAGGTAACATCCTTCAGCATAGGAAGCATACAACTGCATGAAAACATTGTTGTGATCTTCCCTAGTTTTATCTGGACCAATCCCCTCTTTCATCATGCGTGAAAGGGATAAGAAAACATCTATTGGTGGGTAAACACCCTTTCTTTCCAGATCTCGGGAAAGGACAATTTGTCCTTCAGTTATATAGCCAGTGAGATCGGGTATGGGATGAGTTATATCATCGTCAGGCATGGTCAAGATGGGCATTATGGTTACTGAGCCTTCCTTTCCAAAAATCCTACCCGCCCTCTCATACATTGTGGCAAGGTCGGTGTACATATATCCTGGATATCCTCTCCTTGATGGTATTTCCTCACGCATGGAAGAAAGCTCACGAAGAGCTTCGCAATAATTGGTCATGTCGGTAAGTATAACCAGGACATGCATATTCTGTCTCCATGCCAGGTACTCGGCCGCAGTCAAAGCTAGCCTTGGCGTTGATATCCGCTCGATAGTAGGGTCTGATGCGGTATTGATGAAAGCTATTGTTCTTTCTAGTGCACCTGTCTTCTCAAGATTGCTCATGAAGAAGGAGGCGTCATCATAGCTGATACCAACAGCACCAAAAACTAGAGCGAACTTTTCCTCCTTGCCCTTCACTGTAGCTTGCCTGATTATTTGAGCCGCGATTCGGTTATGTGGTAAGCCTGACCCACTGAATATAGGTAGTTTCTGTCCTCTAACTAAAACGTTTAAGCCGTCTATTGATGATATGCCAGTCTCGATGAACTCGGCTGGAGGCTGGCGAGACGCGGGGTTTATAAGCTCGCCGTTAATATCCAGGTAATCTTCAGGAATAATAGCTGGGCCTCCATCTATGGGTTCTCCCATTCCATTAAAGATTCTTCCCAGGATGTCAGTAGATACTGGCAACTTTAAAGTTTCACCTTTGCACCTTATCTTGCTCCCGATGAGGTCTACCTCGCTTACCCCTCCAAATACCTGAACTATAGTTGCGTCATCACTAATGTCTATTGCCTGACCGCTTTTCACCTCACCACTGCTAAGTTGAACGTCAACTATCTCGTTAAATTTTATGCCCGGGATACTTTCGGCTATGAGCAGAGCCCCCTTAGCTCTGCTGATTGCCCTTCCTTCTTTAACATAAAGTGGAGAGAAACCCATGAAATTCCTCCTTTTTTGAGATTCCTCGAACTTTTAGAGAACCTATTTGCTAGCTACTAAGCTTTGCTCCATCTCCGACTGTAATTCCTCAACTCTCTGTTCGAAGGCGTCATGAGGTATATCCTTCATCCTGGATATCCTGTACACTATTGGCGAGGAGCGGATGCTCTCCATGCTCGCTCCTGAGTTTAACGTTTCCTGAGCTAGTTCGTAAAACTTTAGTATGGTTTTAAGCATAAGGCCAGCCTTTTTAGGCATACAATATGTATCGACTTCGTGGTAAGCGCTTTGCTGGAGAAAGTCCTCGCGTATCATTCTGGCGATGAGCAGCAATAATTTATCACTGTCGGGCAGAGCTTCGGGGCCTACAAGCCTCACAATTTCCTCCAGCTCAGCCTCTTGTTGCAATATCTTCAAAGCGTTAGCTCTAGTATCTGCCCATCCTGGATCGGCCTTATCCCACCAATTTTTAACTGCATCTACGTAGAGACTATAGCTAGTGAGCCAGCTTATGGCTGGGAAGTGTCTCTTGTTTGCCAGGGAAACATCTAAGGCGTATAAGGCATCTACTATCCTAAGCGTATTCTGAGTTACTGGTTCACTGAAGTCAGCTCCGGGAGGACTCACAGCGCCGGCTACCGTTACCGACCCTTTCCTTTCAGGGCTGCCTAAACATTCAACCATTCCTGCACGTTCATAAAAGGTGGAAAGTCGCGAACCCATGTATGAAGGAAAGCCCTCTTCCCCAGGCATTTCCTCAAGTCTTCCACCCATTTCCCTCATAGCCTCGGCCCATCTTGAAGTTGAATCAGCAACTAGTAAAACATCGTAACCCATGTCCCTGAAGTATTCAGCCATGGTGATACCGACGAAAATACTTGCTTCACGGGCGACGACAGGCATATTGGAAGTATTAGCTATAAATATTTCCTTCTCTTGTAGCATCCTCCCTGTGTTAGGGTCCTTAAGTCTCCTGAAGCTGTAGAGGACATCAGACATCTCATTGCCCCTTTCGCCACAGCCAACATAAATATTGATGTGTGTCTGAGCCCATCTGGCCAACTGTTGCAAGGCAACAGTTTTCCCAGTGCCAAAGCCTCCCGGTATGGAGGCTTTGCCGCCGAGAGCCAGAGGGAACATATAATCCATGATGCGCATGCCAGTAGTGAGCAAGCCTGAAGGAGCTAGCCTCTGCTTATAAGGTCTAGGTTTTCTTACCGGCCATTCTTGCATCAGTAGCAGATTCTTTACTTCCCCATTGTACTCTACCCTTGCCACAGGCTCCTCAACAGTATAGTCGCCTTCACGTATTTCCTTCACTACGCCCTTAATGCCTATCGGCACCATTACTCTGTGTTCTATGAGTTCTGTCTCGGGGACTGTACCTATTATAGTTCCTTCGCTCACTTCATTCCCGACCTTAACTTTGGGGGTGAAGTGCCATTTTTTGTCCCGAGGAAGCGCAGATGCCTTGGCACCTCGTTTTATAAATGAGCCGGTATCCTCAACTAGAGTAAGTAAGGATTTTTGCAGCCCATCATAAATAGACCCCATAAGCCCTGGGCCCAACTCCGCGCTCAAGATTCTTCCCGTCCCTCTCACTTTTTCACCGGTTTTTAATCCGAGAGTATCCTCATGGGCTTGGATTATGGCCTTAGCTCCTTCCAGACCTATTATCTCACCTACAAGCCCTTCCTCCCCTATCTCGACAATTTCGTAAACTTGGGAACCTTTCATATCATCGGCTATAACTAGAGGACCTGAAACTCTCCATATCCTACCCATGACTCACCTCCTTAAATAGGCTTAAATTTCTATTTCAAACCCTATAGATTCTCTAATAAATGCTTTGTAATATCCTACAATATCTGGATGTTTCGTGCCAAACTTGGAAGGAACTTCGATGACTACTGGGGTCATTCTCTTCTCTTCCCTGAGTCGGGTCAGTAAATCCTCAACATATTTTGCATAATCTTCTAATATCACTACCACGCCAACATTAGGCTCGTCTATCAATTCGCCTAGAGCCTTTCTGACATCCTCACGTGCATTATGCTCTCCCTTTATCATATAATATCTACTAACGCCAGTCAGCCTCAGCCCGTTGACCAAATCTTCATCCCCTATAGCAGCTATATCTAAGTGTTTGACCCGCATCATACTCACAGCACCAAATACCTCTTTATCTCCTCTACGGGCACGCTATCAGCTATTGCTTTTAAAAGCAGCCTCAAGTTTCGTATTTCAACCTCTTTAAGGACTAGGTACCAAGCCATCACAAGCGGAGATAATACTCTTGGTGACAATATCTCCCTAAGCAACCTGAACTTATACTTGTCAATGATTTCTTCTACCGTCGTGATGCTCTTAGTTCGGTCATAGCTACTTGATATTTCCTTTGCTACATCTGAGTATTGAGTATCCTGCAGCCTGTGAGGTACGTCGGTTAGCTTAAGGGACAGTAAATCCCTAATGGCTTTGTCTGTAATTAGATATCCGCCGGCAATGATGCATTCAGCGGCATCAGCTCCTATGCCCTCAATTATAGCTCTGGAAGCAATTTGCAGATTCGTCAGGTCTATGACCAGGCCAAGTGCTTTTGAAAGCACCGAGCCATCTCTTATACCCTTCGCCATGCTCAGCATGCTTTTGTAATATTCACCATCTAATCTAGCTTCGGCCAGGAGTTTTGACTTCGCTCCTCCAGCTATTTCATATCCCTCCAGGACAGGTATATACCCCCCCAGCTTGCAGTTGATAAGTAGCTCAATAACGCCATCCACTTTTTCAGCGCCGAAAAGTTCCTCTAACAGTCCATTATTGTGGATAATCCCCAATGGTATTATGCGACTCTTCTTACCGCTTGAAATGCCTTGTAGAGCAGCTTTAATATTCAAGACATCATACTTTATTATGTACGCCCTGGATACCTTCAGCATGTCGCCTGGTAAGAGCTTAAAAGACTCAACATACCTGATGCGCTGCGCAAAATATCTCCACAAATATTCATCCAGGTCATCGAATGTCTTAACAGGTAATTCCTCAAGATAGCTTCCTATATCGGTCTCTCTAATGATTGCCAGCGAATCCTGGATGCTAGATGCTCTCGACATTCTATCTATATGCTCAGAAGTGACAACTTTAGGTTCTTCGCCTTTCAGGTAAGCTGACATATATGCGTATCTTGGGTCGAGCAACCTCCCTCCTACGGAACCTCAAAAAGTTCCTTGCTTATCTCCGGCAATAACTTTGGTAGTAACATCTCGAGTCTGGTCTCATAAGTATTATCTATCCTGAGTTTCCCCTCAATATCTTCAGCTATAACCCCTCCCACGCAATCAAACTCCTTAACTGCCGTTATCTTGCTAGCCAATTCTTCATCCTTCACAAGGAATTTTTGGACAGTGCTTACATCTTTAGGGGAAACGTAAATCCTGCCTTTATCCACACCAAGTCCATCTATGGCCTCTTTAATCAAGCTAGGAGACAAGCTTTCGTCGCTCGACATTGTAGACAATGTTTGTTTCACTTTGTCGATTATCTTGGCGATTATGTCAGCCTTCGTGCTTGATAGCTTTTGCCGTGCTGCTATAGAAGCCTTAGCCACAATTCTGGCGGCTTCTTCTTCAGCTTCCTCTAGCATTTTGTGTTTCTCTTCCTCGAGCTTTGCTTCTCGCTGCTTTTTGGCATTCTCTATCTCTTCTTGCGCCTTTTCCTCGGCCTGTTTTATTATATTCTGAGCCTCCGCTCTTACCTTGCTGACAACGGCTTCGCTTATCTTCTCCATTTTCAAGACATCCCTAGAAAAGTCTTAACATGCTTAATGCCATTATGGTAAACACTAGTCCCAGCACACCTATCAACTCGACAAACACAGCTAGCATCATGGAGTTAGTTAGTATTCGACCTTTTGTCTTGGGTAAAAGTGAGATACCTGAAGCGCATACAGAGCCTTGGTATGCTCCTGAGAACCCTTCGGCGAGGGCAGCTATAATGCCACAGCCAAATACGGCAAAACCACTGCCACCAGCGTCAGGCATGGCAGCGAGTTTAGGAAGCACCGTTGTTAGAACAAGAATCAGCACGATGAGCCCATAAAAGGTTTGTGTCATTGGCAATGACGCTAGCACGATGACATTTCTGAGCTGTCCTGGTTCTTCAGCTAGCGTGGCTACTCCATTGGATCCAGCAATAGCTATACCTATTGAAGAACCCGCCAGACCACCACCCAATGCTATTGCACCTCCCAGGACTGCCAGAGATTCAGGACTGATTATCATTTTGCACCTCCATCCTAAGCTTTTCCTTTACATAAGTCCCAACATGCTTAATGCCATTATGGTGAATACTAGCCCCAGGACACCTATGAGTTCGACAAACACAGCTAGCATTAGAGAGTTGGTCAGTATTCGTCCCTCTGTCTTGGGTAAGTATGCAATACCTGAAGCTAATACGGAGCCCTTAAATGCTCCTGAGAATACTTCGGCAAAGGCGGCTATAGCACCACAGCCAAGTACAGCAAAACCAAGGCTTCCGCCACCGTTGGGCATAGCAGCAAGCTGGGGGATTACCGTTGTCAAGATGAGTATCAGTATTATGAGCCCATAGAAAGTTTGAGACATCGGTATAGATGACAGTATTATGACATTCCTGAGTTGCTTGGAATCCTGAGATAGTGTAGCTACTCCGGCAGAGGCAGCGTTTGCTATACCTAATGAGGAGCCTGCTACACCACCAGCCAATGCTATTGCACCACCAAGGGTTGCCAAAGACGTCGCATCAGCTATCATCTTTATACTTCGCTCTAAGCCCTTCCTTTGACGAATACAGGACGCCTCCTCAGCCGAAATGGGCTATACTCCCTGCCACCTCCTTCATAGAATTTGAACAGGAACTCTACAAAGCATAGTCTAAGAGAATGCACAAAACTGCAAATACCGGCGAGAACTAAGTTGAGCGCATGTCCAATAAGCAAAACCACAATTAGTATCAAATTGCCACCAATTAGTCGGGCCACGCCAGCAGGCACCATTCCAGATAGCAAGCCTGCCATCAGATTAAAACACATTGCAAGGTAATATGTAGCTAAACCTACACCGGCTAACCTGCAATACGACATAACATCGCCCAACAGCCCCGTTATATCAAACAGCCAAAAAATACCTCCTAAAAAAGCGCCCTTCTGCATAACGGAAGAGGCGACGATTAATATTATGCCCAGAGCCACAACATATAACAAGATGGAATATATTTGTGCAGTTAACAGCGGAATATCCACATGAAGTATGGCATGTATAATCCAGGGTATTCCAGCGATTTGAAGTATAAATAAGCCAGCCTTACCAGGGACTATTCCTCTTTGCCCTTCCTTTATCCCTTTAATGAGTGCCAGCACGTGACCTATATTTATATGAATGAGACCTATGATTAACGAGAGCACTATGAACGACATAGGATTCCCAAGTATTTGTTCAATTCCTTTAGCAAGTGCTAAGCTCTCAATCCCGAAGAGTGTGCAAAAATTTCCTAAATAGGTTCCAGTAAGCAGACCAATAACGATGGCAACACCACCACTTATGTAGAGTACCCTCTGAAATAACTTAACCCCCTCGGATTCTGGGTCATCGACAAATATATGCAAGCCAAATTTTGCAAATAGCATGATAATGGCAGCGTATACTACATCACCCAACATAAGGCCGAAGAAAAAGGCGAAGGAGTAAGCTATTATCGGTGTGGGATCCCACTCCCTATATTTTGGGGTGCCAAATAGGTTTACGATGACTTGGAATGGCTTAAGCCCGGTCACATTCCTCAGCTTGATGGGAGGTTCCTCTAGTTGTTCTGGCTTCTTGGTGTCAATAAAGACATAGTTTATGTTCTCTTTAAGTTTAGAGATTGTATCCTCAGCACTAACTTCAGGAATCCATCCTTCGATTAGTGTGACATACTTTGCTTCGCGAGCTTTTTCTAAGACTGATAACCTTTCATTTTCTGCTGACAATGCCTCTCTAAAAAGGACGAGCTTCTCCAAATTCTCTCTAGTTTTGGCCTCGATTTCCCCATTGATTTTTGTCAGCTCCTCTTCAAGGCTGTGAATTTCGCCCTCAGCCGCTCTAAGGAATTCCCTTAGGCTTGAATCCTCGTCTGATATTTCTAGGATTCTGCCCCCACCCTCCTTGACGGCAGACTCCATTATTCCTCGGTCTTCAACTCTGGCAATTACATATAGGATAGTCTCGTTTTCAATTGTGGCGACGATACTCCCAAACAGGTAATTTATAATCTTGTAGCTTAGAGTTTCAAATATCTCTTTGGGAAGCACGAAAACTCGGGAAAAAAGATAATCTCCGGAAAAATTTAGGTCTCTCAATCTAATATTAGTCTGCTGACCAAGGGGGCTGAGATATCTCTTTAGTTCTGTTAGCCCTTTCACCTTCTCGTCAAGTTTGATGGCTTTCTGATGCATGTTGCTAAGCTTGGTACATAATAATCTTACTTCACTATCAGTCTCACTAAATGGTCTAGTGTATATAACCTCAACATCCTCCTCCAGATGCACAGTCTCCTTCTTTGGTATGTAAGCCAATGTATCATCAATGTCTGTTAATAACCCACTGACTACCCTTCTTTCACGCTCAATAGCTTCTCTGTCTATGTGCTTCAATTCCTCACTTTCCTCAACATGAAGTACGCCAGCCCTGTGTAAAGTTTTAAGTGTCTCGTTAGAGTAATCTTTGGTAGTCATTACTCTAGCTTTAACCATAGGCTCAGGTGTGTTGACGAGCAGAGGCATCATGTCAATCTCGCCCCATGATAATATGCACTATGCGCTCGGCAATTCCCGCTACTTTCTTATCAGCGTTGGTGCTAGTTTCGCAAGCTTTCTTCTCAGAATCTCTGACCTTTCCCTCAGCTTCTTCTCTGGCATTACTTATGATCTCGTCACACTCAATTCTGACTTTGTCCATGGGCAACTGTGAGGAGAGAATTTTCTTAACCTCCGTTTTAGCTTTAAGGAGAATTTCGTTAGCTCCAGTTCTAGCTTCCTCGAGTATCTTCTCAGCTTCAACCTCGATGGCTTCTACACTATTAGCGACTTTTTTTGACATAATACATTTCCTCAAAAGTTCTCTGAACTAGTACCACCTAACGTCTGAAATTTAAGCTCTTTCTGCAAGTAAACAAGTGCTATTTCAGACATTAGAGTGACCAATTAACCATGTGATTGTAGCAGAATAATCTCCCATTGCCAAATTGTCAACGCTTCCCAGGCGAGCCTATTTCATTCTCCCTAACTTTGATAAGAATCAAACTTGTCACACATAGGTAGCTTCAGAGTTTGCTAGTAAAATGAAATGCTCTATAATTTAAGATGTGAAAGTATATAAATTACATGATTGGGAAGTGAGTCTGGAGCAAGCCAGGGAGGTGCAGCTTGGCCTGGCAAGAAGAGTAGTGACTAAGAATGAGGGGATTAATCCACGCCTTATTGCCGGCGTTGATATTTCCTCTCCTGGGTCTCAGAGCATGGCTCGAGGGGCAGTAGTAGTCCTTAGCTATCCCGAACTCGATGTGGTGGAAATTAGAACGACTGAAAACAAACTTAGCTTGCCTTATATACCTGGGCTTCTCTCGTTTCGAGAATCGCCTCTAATTCTAGCTGCTTGCCAAAAGCTAGATAATACCCCTGATCTTATTCTGGTCGATGGTCAAGGGATTGCTCATCCTAGGCGATTAGGGCTTGCCTCTCATCTGGGGCTTTTTCTTGATGTGCCTACTATAGGCTGTGCTAAATCCATCCTTTGTGGCAGGCATGAACCTGTGGGAGAGGAGATTGGCTCTTATGCTGAGCTAGTCGATAATGGCGAGATTATCGGGGCTGCTGTGCGAACTAAGTTTGGTGTGAAACCGATATACGTTTCCATAGGTCATAAGATTGACCTCGCCTCGGCTCTATACTGGGTGACAAAGTGTTGTCGTGGCTATCGTCTTCCTGAGCCTACTCGCTTAGCTCACCTTGCCGCTGGTGGCAACCTGGTCTTTGAGCCGAGATATCAAGGGAAGTTGTTTGATTAGCCGGGGGAGAGCTATAAGGGATTTTACGATTAACTAAATGTAAGGAGCACAAATGCAAGAGGAAAAAGGAAATCTAGAAGCTTTACAACGCCGAGTCTCAGATATAATGGTGCATCTTTGACATTCCCGGTAAAGAAGAAGAGATTGCCAGGATAGAGGTAGAATCGGCCAGTCCTGATTTCTGGCATGACTCAGCCAGGGCTCAGGCTGTTATGCGTCAGCTCGGGGTTAAGAAGAACCTGGTTAATGCCTGGCGCGAGTTGGAGAAGAAAATCGCTGATCTTTATGACATGGCTATTTTGGCTATCGAAGAAGGCGATTACTCTTTTAGAGAAGAGATAGAGCGAGGGTTGCAAGAGTTAAACTCTCAATTTGAACACTTAGAAAGCCAATTAATTCTTGGCGGTGATTATGATAGGCGGAATGCCATGGTTGCCTTTCATGCTGGTGCCGGTGGCACGGAGTCCCAGGATTGGGCCAATATGCTGGTCAGGATGTATCTCAGGTGGGCAGAGCG
>Ga0209121_10005422_pt1 | contig 11553 bp, 12 predicted proteins | sample Cruoilmetagenom3_FD_187292 | JGI IMG/M metagenome (GOLD analysis project Ga0209121, IMG submission 187292) | Oil polluted marine microbial communities from Coal Oil Point, Santa Barbara, California, USA - Sample 3 (SPAdes) (version 2) | ecosystem: Environmental > Aquatic > Marine > Oil seeps ...
TACATTTGCTAAATCTGGAAAAATCTTCGTCAATGCTTTTGCGGCTCCAGTTGTCGTCGGAACAATTGATTGACCTGCTGCTCTAGCGCGTCTTAAATCGCGATGTGGTTGGTCGTGTAAGCTTTGATCTGTTGTGTAAGAATGCACTGTTGTTATATAAGCCTGCTTAATACCAAAATTTTCTTTAATCAACGAAATCATTGGAGCAGCATTATTTGTGGTACACGACGCATTAGATAATATAGTCTCTGAGCCATTAATAAGATTGTCATTAACACCTAAGACAATAGTTTTAATGTCATCTTCTAAAGAAGGAACCGAAAGTATTACTTTTTTTGCTCCATTATTAATATGATGTTGAAGCACATCTTTAGTTTTGAATTTTCCTGTTGCTTCTATTACAAAATCTGGCTTTACTTTTGACCAATCTATTGATTTTGGATGTGATTGGTTGTAAAGCGGAATTGAAGTATTATTAATAATGATATGATTATCGTCAAATGAAACAGTTTCATTTAATACTCCATGAATACTATCGTACTTTAATAGATGACTTAAAGTTTTAGAATCTGCTAAATCATTAATACCTATTATTTGTATTTGTGGATGTTTAAGGGCTAATCTAAATACGCGACGGCCAATTCTACCAAAGCCGTTTATAGCAACAGTAATCATTAATTAATGTGTTTTTGGGCCTTGTAAGAAGATCTTACTAATGCACTGCTTTCAACATGTCTAAATCCAAGATCCAATCCAACTTCTTCATATTCTTTAAACTGATCTGGATTAATAAAATGCTGCACTGGTAAATGCTTTTTACTTGGTTGCAAATACTGACCTATTGTGACTATGTCAACATCATTTTTACGTAAATCGTGAAGCGTTTCTATTACTTCTTCTCGAGTTTCTCCTAATCCAAGCATAATTCCAGACTTAGTTCTACGTTGTCCTTGCTGTTTCAAATATTTTAAAACACCTAAACTTCGATCGTACTTTGCTTGTATTCTAACATCGCGTGTTAAACGTCTAACGGTTTCAATATTGTGAGACACTACTTCTGGTGCAACATCTATAATACGGTCAATATGTTTTTCAATTCCTTGAAAATCTGGAATCAATGTTTCGAGGGTAGTTTCAGGATTCATTCGTCTTACTGCTTTTACAGTTTCTGACCACAAAATGCTTCCCATATCTTTTAAGTCATCTCTATCTACACTGGTTAAAACTGCGTGTTTAATCTGCATCAGTTTTATTGAGCGAGCAACTTTTTCTGGCTCGTCCCAATCCACGCTTTCTGGTCTACCCGTTTTAACGCCACAGAAACCACAAGAACGTGTACATACATTCCCTAAAATCATAAAAGTAGCTGTGCCTTCTCCCCAACATTCTCCCATATTTGGACAGCTTCCAGATGTGCAAATGGTATTCAGTTTGTACTTATCAACTAAGCTTCTTAATTCGGTATATTTTTTACCAGTAGGTAATTTTACCCTAAGCCATTTAGGTTTACGTTCAGGTAAAATATTTGAAGCAATTTTGGTATCCATGCATTTTCAATTTCAGAACGCAAAGATACGAAGTAATTAATTAAAGGTAATTATAGTATTGTAAGATACCATATGCTAAAACCAATTAAAAAGATAATACCTAACCATGATAAAATATGAAGTTTTAAACTTGGTCTCCAATCCTTTGGCGTATGCTTACTAGAAATTAATCTGTAATTAATAATGGCATAAAAAGGAGCTGTAATAAAAGAAAGTATTGTAGCGATTTTGATGAGTAATCCCATTTCTGATGCAAATGCGAAAAAGATAATCAAAGTACCAAAAGTCAATATTAGTATCCAAAGTAGATACCCTTTTTTAAAAGACTTTTTTGTTATTAATTCTACACTTTTAGACATTGCTCTTGGAGAGGCATCTAAAGTAGTAATTGTGGTGCTGAACATAGTTGTTAATGCGGCAATACCAATGATGATATAAGCCCAATTTCCTAGGCTTTTAGTATATAAATCTATTAGTTGATTTGAAAAGACTGAAGCTTTGTTACTAAAAGATTCACCGGTATTATGCATTACAAAATAACCTAAACTAAGAAACGAAACACCTAAAATTATTGCGCCAGCATAACCAATATTAAAATCTAAAAGTGCAGCTTTAGGTGTAAAGGTAATTTCATCTTTTCTCTTTTCTAATGCCCAAATGGAATGCCAAACTGAAATATCTAGAGGAGCTGGCATCCAACCCATAAAAGCTATTAAAAAAGCTATTTCAGTCGTGTTTTCTGGTAATATCTGTACAAATGACAGTGGCTGATTGAATTTGTTAAAAGCAAAATAAACAGCAACAAGTGTGCTAATAGTTAGTGCTATAATTATGAATTTAATGAGTTTGTCTAAGGTGCTGTATTTTCCTAAAAAGAGAATTAGTAAACAAATGAATAAGATAATGACTGTCCAGATTTCTACACTTGAAATACTAGTAATTCCAAAATTTAAAAAACTAATATCACCAAATAGAGAGTTTGCTAAACCAGCGGTTACAATAGTCACAGCAGTTTGAATAGTAAACATGGTGGCCAAGTTTAATATAAAATAAGTAACTAAAACACCTTTGCCTAGTTTATAGTAACCAGCCAATAAGCTTTCTCCTGTTGCAGAAGCATATCGTGGACCATATTGAAAAAACGGGTATTTAAATAAGTTTACAAGTAATAATGCCCAAAGTAAACCATATCCAAAATCCGCACCAGCTCTTGTGGATTGTACCAAATGCGATACGCCAATTGCTGCACCTGCAAATAACAAACCTGGACCTAATCTTTTTAGTGCAGAGAGCATTATGTTTTGGTAATAATTGCAGCTAGTAGTTTCTTTGCTCTTAGTAACTTTACTTTTACATTATTAATAGGCTCATTAAGTTCTTCAGAAATTTCTTTGTAACTAAATTCTTGAAAAAACCTCAAATTAATAACCTCTTGATAATGCGGTTTTAATTTTTTAATATCACGAAGGAGTTTTGCTAAATTCTGCTCTGTAATAATATTATCTTCTGGAGTAGGTGAATCATCAACAATATCAAAATAATGATCATTATTGTCCTTAGAAGAGTTTCGGATTGATTTTTTTTGCTTTCTTACTAAATCTATATGGATGTTTTTTGAAATAGTAATTAACCAAGTCTTAAAATTATAATCTTCATTGTAAGTGTTAATCTTATCAAAAGCTTTAGAAAATGTCTGAATAGTTATATCCTCCGCATCATTTTCATTTTTAGTTCGTTTTAGCTGAAATGCATATATATCATTCCAAAACTTATCTAATAGAAAATTGAAGGCTATTTGATCATTTTTTTTAGCCTTACTAATTGCGTCTTTTATTTCCAATGTTTGGGTTTAGATATAAGATTAGCAATAAAGATAAATAATTGTGAAGTAATTAAAAATAATTCGAGAAAAGGTGATAAAATAATTAGATCAATTTCTCCGAGTTTTTTAGCGGTAAACCCAAAACACAATATGTGAATAATAAATCGTAGAACAATTAATGCTGTAATCCATTCCCAATTATTTCCTAATATCAGTAATACAGTACCTAATACCCAAAATAACAATTGAGATACATAAAACAGTCCTAATAAAAATTTGTGTTTTGATTTATAAAATTTTGCAGTACTAATATGCCTTCTTTTTTGCAAAACCCAATCTTTAAATGAGGTTTTAGATTCAGAGATTGTAAAACTCTCTTTAGTAAGACATATTGCTGTATTGGTGTTATCTGCAACTTCATTAATAAATAAATCATCATCACCAGATTTAATGGACATATGATTATTAAAACCAGAATTATTAAAAAACAAATCTTTTCTATAAGCCATGTTTCTGCCCACTCCCATATATGGCATGCCTAATGTGGCATACGAAAAATATTGTAGAGCAGTCAGTAAGGTTTCAAATCTAATTAGCTTATTTAAAAAGGAAAACTTCTTTTTAGCATAAGCACCATAACCCAATACAATTGCTTTTTTATTTGAAAAATGACTACTAATATGTGTAATCCATTTATCAGAATTTGGAACACAATCAGCATCAGTAAAAACCAAAAAGTCGTGTTTTGAAGTTTTTATACCTAGTGTAAGGGCATATTTTTTATTTCCCCAAAATGTCTCGTTTGTTTTTACATCTACCAGTTTTACCTTATTGTTTTTAGCCTCGAAATTTTTCATAATTTCTAAGGTATTATCAGAAGAACTATCATTTACTAAAACAACTTCAAAATTAGGGTAATCTTGATTTAATATTACAGGAAGATTTTTCTCTAAGTTTTCAGCTTCATTTTTTGCGCAGATAATTATAGAAATAGGAACATTCTTTTTTGTCCGTATATCATCTCGCTTAATAGCAAAAGAGAAAAGAAAACTTAAATAATAAACAATTTGAATACTAACAACTACAATAAATGCATAGAAAAGTATTGAGAGAAGTGTCAATGCTTAAGAATGTTGAGGTTCGTTACAGTCCTTAAATTGGTCTGGTGTTTTACCACAAAACCCGCAAGCCTCACCATCTTTGTTAAGTATGGGGTTTTGGCTAGCACATGTGCCAGCAAATTCACCATCCTTTTTAGCCCATATTTTTATAGCAAGACCTGCTATAGCTAAAGCTAATAATCCCAAAGTAAGTAATAGTAATTTCATCTGCTTTTATTAATTGTATTTAAATGGTCAGATGGTACATTCATAATTTTGTTTCTCTGAACTATAGAGCTTTTAGTTATGGATGTTTCATCTAAATGCTTAAATTTAATGCAAAGATAATGCTTTTACATTTATTTTATTACCGAAATGTAATGTGACTTAAGTCATTGATACTGTGTCTCATTACTATTAAAACATATTTTACTAACTAATTAATTTATCAATTATGAAGAAATTATTCGCTGAGTTTTTTGGAACATTTTGGCTTGTTTTTGGTGGTTGTGGTAGCGCAATATTTGCTGCTGGATTCCCAGAATTAGGAATTGGATTTGTAGGCGTTGCATTAGCATTTGGTCTTACTGTATTAACAATGGCTTATGCTGTTGGACACATTTCGGGTGGACATTTTAATCCAGCTGTTTCTATTGGTCTTTGGGCAGGAGGAAAATTTGAGGCAAAAGATTTAATAGGATATATTATTGCACAAGTAGTTGGTGCTATCACTGCTGCTGCTGTTTTGTACCTTATTGTTTCTGGTAAATCGGATTTTGAATCTGTAGGTGGTTTTGCTGCGAACGGATATGATAATTTATCTCCAGATGGTTATAATATGATGTCAGCTTTAGTTGCTGAGGTTGTCTTAACTGCTTTTTTCTTAGTAGTTATTTTAGGAAGTACTAACTATAGAGCACCTAAAGGATTTGCTCCGATTGCAATTGGTTTGGCTTTGACATTAATACACTTAATTAGTATCCCAATTACTAATACTTCTGTGAATCCTGCAAGATCTCTAAGTCAAGCGTTATTTGCTGATGGAGCTTATTTATCTCAAGTTTGGTTGTTTTGGGTTGCTCCGATTATAGGTGCTATTATAGGTGGTATAATCCACAAAACATTATTTGAAAAAGAGTAAGTGATAAATTTGATATAACAAAAGAGGCACAATATTGTGCCTCTTTTTTATTTATGTAATATGTGTTTAATTATTATCTTTTAGAGATATTTCAGCAACTTCTGTGCTGTTTTCATTTGTATCATCCCCTTTAGTTCCAATTTTAATACTTAATGCTAATGCGTCTTCCATGTAAGGAATTTGTTTCAACTTACGATTAGATTCATCTAAAATACCTAAGTTAACCATTCTATCTTGTAGCTCAGCCCAAATTTGATAGTGTTGCTCTTTTGGTAACTGAGGCAAGGTAATAACATCTATCATAGAAGTTTTTTCCACTGGATTGATATATGCTACCGTTTTTAAGTTTTTAGCACGTTCATTACCGTTGATTACATATTTTCGAGCATCAGGATTGTTTAATTTTAACAACTCTTTAGAAAGTTCGTCTAATTTTGAATTGTTCTTATCTATGTCGCTTCTCAAATCAAAAATTTCTTCAATAACGACATTATTTTCATTATTTAAATTCTGATTTTTCTGATAAAGCATAAATGAAGTTGCTGCAAATAATACTGCTGCAGCACTTGCAGCAATACTATACCATGGTGTTTTCTTATGTTGTACAAGCTGAATAACTTTTGTGTCATTCTTTTCGCTAAGTGAATTTAAAATATCGGTTAGAATATTATTTGGTACGTCAACAGCACCTGCCTTAGCAATAATCTCTAAGTTATCTTGAAGCGTTTCATATGCTTTTGCTGCCTCTGGGTAATTAGAAATAAAATGCTCTACTTCTTTAGATTCTTCATGAGAAGTATCTCCTAACAGATACTTATTCAGTATGTTAGACTTTAAAAAGTTATGTAGTTTTGTTTCCATAATTAATGTCTTTAAGGATTATAAACTTTCTTAAGTTCTCTTAATCCTATTTTTAATCTAGATTTAATTGTACCTAGTGGAATTTCTAATTCGTCACTTGCTTCTTGTTGTGTCATCCCTTGAAAAAACAAGGCGTCTAACACAATTTGGTACTTTTCTTCTAGTCGTCCAACATGCTCTTTAATATCCATTACATCTTGGTTAATGTTGCTTGTTGGTAAGATATATACGTTCGAAGTATCAATTTGGACTTCTTTTTTATAGCGATTATTAAAACTTCTTAGTTTATCAATCGCTGTGTTTCTCGCAATTCGGTATAACCAAGTAAAAAGTTTGGCTTTAGTTGAATCGTATTTAGCAGCATTTTTCCATACTTTAATGAATGTTTCTTGAAGCGCATCCTCAGCAATTTCTTCATTAATGGTAATTTTTACAATAACACCATATAAACTGTTAGAATAGTTTTCGTAAAGTAAACTTAAAGCGCGTTTATCTCCCTTTTGAAGTAAATCGATTATTTTTTGTTCTATTGTTGAAATGCTCAAAATGTTAAAATCTTATTATTTGATTTTTTAAACGTCCAAAATGGGTTCGTTAACGTAAATATAATTAAATACACCTTATTAAGGTGTACACGATATATTATTAGAATGGTTTTATCTTCTCAAGAGGTTGATTAATAGCATATTCAAATGAAATTATTCTAAATTCAAAAGTCGCAATTTTAATTGCGGCTTTTGTTTTTAGATAATATTTACTTCAGTCTCAATAGTAATATCAAATAGACGTTTTACAGTTTTTTGAATTAGTTTGGCTAATTGAAAAATTTCATTACCACTTGCGTTACCATAATTAACAAGAACTAACGCTTGCTTATGATGTACTCCATAATCCTTAAAACGCTTCCCCTTAAATCCTGCCTTTTCAATTAACCAACCTGCAGGTACTTTAACGTACTCATCTGATATTTTGTAAGATGGAATTTTCGGAAAATTTTCTAGTAGTTTTTTAAATTGCACCTTCGAAATAATAGGGTTTTTAAAAAAACTACCGCTATTACCAATATTCTTTGGATCTGGCAATTTACTTTGCCTAATGGCAATAACCGCTTTAGAAATATCTTGAATTGTTGGATTCACAATTTTCGAAGAATCTAATTCATTTTTAATAGCACCATAGTCAACTCGTAAATTATGATTGTTTTTTGTTAATTGAATATTAACACTAGTAATAATGTATTCTCCTTTTAAGTCTTGCTTAAAAACGGATTCTCTATAACCAAAATTACAGTCCGTTTTAGAAAATATTCGAGTGGTTTGGTCTTTTATACTTATAGCTTCACAACTAAAAAAAACATCTTTTAGTTCTACACCATAAGCTCCAATATTTTGAATTGGTGCTGTGCCAATGTTCCCAGGTATTAGTGATAGGTTTTCAACTCCTCCATAATTATGCTCTAAACACCAGAGTACAAAATCGTGCCAGTTTTCACCAGCCATTGCTCTAATTATTACAGTATCTTCTGTTTCACTAATAACTGTTATTCCTTTTAAGTTGATATGTAATACCAAAGCATCAATATCTTGAGTTAACAACATATTACTACCACCACCTAAAATAAAAAGTGGATTAGTATGTTGCTCATTTAGTATGCTGAATAGGGCTTCAACTGAGGTGATATTACAAAACGATGTCGCTTTAGCATCAATACCAAACGTATTAAAAGGTTTTAACGAAACATTATTAACTATAGTCATTAATCTTTATAAACTTTAAGAGCTTCGGCCAATATTTTAACGGATGTTTTTAAATTTTCTTCATTTAAAACATAAGCTATTCTTATTTGATTTAATCCTACTCCAGGAGTCGAATAGAAACCAGCAGCAGGAGCAACCATTACTGTACTATTTTGGTAATCGAAAGATTCTAAAAGCCATCTTGCAAAATCATCTGAGTTTTTTACTGGTAATTCCGCAATGCAATAAAAGGCTCCGCTAGGTTTGGCGACTTTAACACCTTCAATTTTTTCTAATTCTTCAATTAGTGTATTTCTACGTTTTACATATTCTTCTTTAACATCATTGAAATAACTTTGAGGTGTATCTATAGCTGCTTCACTAGCGACCTGTGCTAAAGTAGGTGGACTTAATCGTGCTTGAGCAAATTTCAATGCCGTTTTTATAACCTTTTTATTTTTAGAAACTAAATAACCAATTCGTGCACCACACATACTATAGCGTTTAGAAACAGAATCTATGATAATGGCATGTTCTTCTAATCCTGGTTCTTGTAAAATTGAATAATGAGAAATACCGTCATAAACAAATTCTCTATAAACTTCGTCTGCAATTAAAAACAGATCATGTTTTTTAACAATGGCAGCGAGCTTTTTAATTTCTTCTGTAGAATATAAATAACCTGTTGGATTTCCAGGATTACATATTAAAATAGCTTTTGTTTTTGGCGTAATTAATTTTTCGAATTCTTCTATTGGTGGCAAAGCAAAATTGTCTTCAATTTTAGAAATTACAGGAACAACATTTACACCAGATGCTGTTGAAAATCCATTATAATTGGCATAGAAAGGTTCCGGAATAATTATTTCATCACCTTCATCCATTATGCTTCCAAATGCAAATAATAATGCTTCACTACCACCAGTAGTTACAATGATATCGTTATGTGTAACATTAATAGAATTACGTTTATAGTATTCTGCAATTTTTATTCTGTAGTTTTCTGAGCCTTCAGAACGCGAATACGCTAAAATGTCAAAAGAATAATTCTTTATGGCATCTAATACTACTTTAGGTGTTTTTATATCTGGTTGACCTATGTTAAGGTAGTAAACCGTTTTTCCTTGTTTACTTGCTTCTTCTGCAAAAGGCACCAATTTTCTAATTGGTGATTCTGGCATGTTTATACCTTTTTTTGATATTACTGGCATATGTTTGTTTTTAAAATGCTAAGTTCTGAAATTTCTTAAAGTTTATTTAAAAAATAACACTTAAAATATGTTGTAAGATAAAGATTTGTAACTTCAGTTAAAATTCACCAATTTTTGAAATCATTATATAGCTATTTCATTTTATGTTTTTTGAGTTTAAGTAGTTTTTTATTGACTGCTCAAGGAAGCTTTTATTTAAAGAATAATGTTAGTAAAAAGATTAAATTTGAGTTTACTAATAATCTAATTATTATACCTTTAGAAATTAATGATGTTACACTGTCTTTTATTTTGGATACTGGTGTAAACAAACCTATTTTGTTTAATTTATCCGAAAGTGATTCTATAGATTTAAAAAACACAAAAACCTTTTACTTACATGGTTTAGGTGCAGAAGGTAAAATTAAAGCATTGAGATCTAGTCACAATAAGATGAAATTTGGGGACGCGGTAGGTCTCAATCAAGACTTATATGTGATTTTTGATGAATCAATAAGTTTTACGCCTAGACTTGGTGTTATTATACATGGTATTATTGGTTATGATATATTTAAAGATTTTGTAGTCGAAATTAATTACAGTTCAAAGTATATCAGATTGTTAAAACGAGATGGTTTTAAGCCTCCAACTTCTAAAAAATGGCAAACGATTCCTCTTATTATTCATAAAAATAAACCTTATTTAGATGCAAAAGTTAGTGTTAGTGGAAGCCAAGAACTTGTTAAATTGCTAATAGATTTAGGTAGTAGTGATGCTTTATGGTTATTTGATAATAAGGAAAAAGGGCTAACACCAAATTTGGATTTAAATTTTCATGATTATTTAGGTAAAGGGTTAAGTGGACCTGTTTATGGAAAACGATCTAAAGTAGAAGATTTTATACTCAGTGATTTTAGTTTAAAAAGTGTAAATGTTGCATTTCCAGATTCTTTATCAATTGATATGACTAAAATATATAAAGGTCGTAATGGTAGTGTAGGTGGTGATGTTTTAAAACGATTCAATCTCTTTTTTGACTATACAAACAAAAAATTATATTTAAAAAAGAACAGTTTTTTTAAAGCTCCGTTTAAGTATAATAATAGCGGAATTGTATTAGAGTATAATGGAAATGCCTTTGTTAAAGAGGAGATAAGAATGCCTTCACAATTTCATGGTAATTCTGTAAATAATTCTGTAGATAATTCGGTTCATGTAGAATACCGCATAAATCATAGGATACTCCTAAAGCCTGTTTATAAAATTGTTGAACTTAGAGAATCTTCAAATGCTTACGGTTCAGGATTAAGGAAAGAAGATATATTAATTAATATAAATGGTAAGCCGGTATATGATTACGATTTAACTGAAATTAATAAAATATTATATGGTAAAACAGGAAAAACCATTAGATTAAAAATTGAACGCAAAGGTGTAAATATGGTGTTTAAGTTTAAATTGGATGATGCGTTCAAAAAAAATGAGCCTTCAAATTGAAGACTCATTAATATTCTAAGAAATATTGAGTTTATTGCTCAATCATACTTTTCTCTTTCTTTTCTAAGACACTAGTTTTATTTGGGTCTATGACTAAACCTTTTATTTTTAGTGCTACAGTTGGTGTATCTGCATTAGATATTACCGTAATTGTTTTTCTAATAGGATTTACTCTTTTAGTGTCGTATTTTACTTCAATTTCACCTGTTTCACCTGGCATTATCGGTCCTTTTGGTTTCTTAGGAACAGTACAACCGCAAGTTGACTTTACACTAGAAATAATTAATGGTGCATTACCTGTATTGGTAAATTCAAAAACTCTTACACCATTCGCGCCTTTTTCAATTGTGCCATAATCAATAACATCTGTCTTAAATTCAATCTTAGCCACTTTTTCTTGAGCATAAGATCCAAGGCTAATTAGTCCTACAAATAATATTGCTATTAAATTTTTCATCATTTTAATTTTAAATTGATACTATCAAAACTACTTACTTTTTTACTCTCTTCAAAATTAATTAGATATAATACACTGCATTTAACAGTATTTAGGGTTTTATACCAATAGCGTCCTAAACAATTAAAAAAGAGAAAGGGAAATTTGTTCCACAAAGTTACCTTTGTGGTGCAACACAAAAAACGCCTTTCTCTGATGATAA
>Ga0209121_10005423_pt1 | contig 11552 bp, 12 predicted proteins | sample Cruoilmetagenom3_FD_187292 | JGI IMG/M metagenome (GOLD analysis project Ga0209121, IMG submission 187292) | Oil polluted marine microbial communities from Coal Oil Point, Santa Barbara, California, USA - Sample 3 (SPAdes) (version 2) | ecosystem: Environmental > Aquatic > Marine > Oil seeps ...
AAAGATCAATCGACCGATGAGGTGCCTCCTTATCCGAAAGAGCACTTGATTTAGCGCTTACCATAACGTCCGGATTAGAGCCACCTCATTAACCAACCGGTTCGAGTCCAGCCCGGGGAGCCACCACACCCCAATGTTGATAATATAGTCCTTCCCTCAAAACTGGCAAACATCTCTTGCATGCATTTGATTCGTGACGCGACCATTTGACATTTTCTGACGGCGCTTTTATAATGGCAGTGCTCATGCGAAAGGACAAACCCTTCGCAAGAAGGGAAGGCGGAGTGATCTCAAAATAATAAAATACAGGAGGGAGGTGAGGAAGAGTTTCGCCAAAATCCATTAAATTAGGAGGAGAAGATGAAGAAAGTTATTGTCGGGTTGCTGTGCGTGGGTTTAGTGTTGTCGCTTGCTGCGGGTGTTAACGCCAAGAAACTGAAATTTGCCTTTATGCCAGGTATTGCAGATCCTTTCTACTTCACTATGGAGAAAGGAGCTAAAGCAAAGGCAGAGGAATTGGGGGTTGAGTTAATCGTAGGAGAGTTCCCCAAAGCCTGGGGACCAGAATATCAGGTACCTATTCTGAAAGCTCTTGTCGCTCGTGGGGATATTGATTTACTCTTCACTGCTCCTACATCGACAGAAGCTTTGATTCCCGTCTTAAAAGAAATTCATGATAGCGGAATTCCGATTATCACTGTTGACACTTACCTTGGAGACGGTGACTACTCTAAGCCCAGCAACTACAGTTTCCCCTTGTCCTACATCGGTACCGACAATTTCCTGGGAGGTCAAGTGGTTGCCGGAGCCTTGGCTTTGATGCTTGACGGAAAGGGAAAAGTATTTTTGGAAAACACCAATCCTGATGTCTCCAGTGTTATGGGTCGGGAAAACGGATTCAGGGCAGGCCTAAAAATATTCCCCGACATGGAGCTGGTTGGAGTGGAATACTGTCTGGATGTTCAGGAGACAGCTGCTGATCAGGTCAGCGCGGCTTTGCAAAAACATCCTGACCTTGTTGGGGTTTTTGGAGTAAACGTATTTAGCGCTCAAGGAGCATATCAAGCTGTAGTCACTGCTGGTCTAGCAGGAGCAGTCAAGATCGCCACGTGGGATGCTACTCTTACTCTTATTGAAGCTTTAAAAAAAGGTGAAGTAGATCTCATCCTGGCTCAGATGCCTGCAGAAATGGGTTCCTTGTGCGTTGAGTGGGGAGTTAAATATCTTACCGAAGGTGCAGAGCTACCCAAGAAAGTCATTCCTGGGTTCTTTGTCTTCACCAAGGATAATGTAAACGACCCCGAAGCACAGCAGTATATCTACAAATAAGTTGGAGTAGAAGATAAGATTGGCACTGTCACCATTCGACGACAGGGGGCAAGTTGCTTCCTGTCGTCTCATTTTAACTAAAGAAGGAAGATTTTGACGAAAAAAAGAAAGGCATTGAGCTTCATCGGAAGAAACTGGGCTCTGCTCTTTTTGATACTTATGCTGATGCTGTTTAGCATTTTAGGAAAAAATTTCTTTGGTCTTAGAAATTTTTCCAATATTCTCCTGGCTGTCACTACGCTCCTGTTGTTGGCCAGTGGAGAGACCTTTGTTATTATCAGCGGGGGTATTGATCTTTCTATCGGTTTTGTGATGGGATTTGTATGTGTTACCTCCGCTATAATCATGAGAGATTTACATGCGGCTGGCTTTCCTCAAGCGGTCAGTATTATGGCCGGTTCTTCCATCGGGATTCTCTTAGGACTTATTCCAGGGTTCATTAACGGAGTCCTGATAACTAAACTCAGGGTTCCCCCTTTTATTGCTACCCTGGGAATGTGGGGTATCGCCAATGGTTTGGCCTGGAGACTCTGTGAGGGTTTTCCCATAGCCTTTTTGCCCCCCAAAGCAAGAGATATTGGAATGGCATATATTGCCTATTATTCACCGAAAAAAGGCTTTTCACTTTTTGACAGACCAGTGCTCACTGAACGAGCTGACATCCTGAATCTGATGAAGATTATTCCCCTTCCCGTTCTTCTTATAGCTATTCTCCTGGTTATCTTTGCCTTTATTTTATCCAAGAGAAAATTTGGCCAACATACTTATGCCATTGGAGGGAAGGTGGATGCTGCCATACGCGCTGGTGTTAATGTGCCCTGGCATCTAATAAAAGTTTATGTGATTTCCTCCTTTTTTGCCGCCTGCGCGGGGGTCCTGCTTGTATTCAAACTTAACATGGGGATTCATACTCAATACACTTCCAGCTATGAACTTTTTGCTATTGCTGCGGTCGTTATTGGTGGAGCTAGTTTAATGGGCGGCAAAGGGAGTATTTGGGGTACGGTTATCGGGGTGTTGCTCATTGGAACTTTAAATAACGGTCTAATGATGATGGGCCTGCCAATTTTCTATCGATACATAGCCATAGGTTGCATCCTTATCGTGGCGGTGCTTATTGATCAGTTATTCCCCGAGTTGGTATATAAGGAATGATGAATAATGATGGATAACAAAAATTTGAGGAAAATATTAATTGGTATTGCAGGAAGGTGGACCTTAATTTTTTTGGCTCTGGAGATAATTTTTTTCAGTATTTTTGGAATAAACTATTTTAGCCTCAAAAATTTGCAGAACATTCTCCTAGCTTCCACTACTGTGCTCTTATTGGCAACAGGTGAAACTTTTGTTATTGTTACCGGAGGAATTGATTTGTCGGTTGGTTTTATGGTGGGTTTTAGCGGGGTTATTTGTGCAAAGGTTATGGTAACTTTGCAGGCAGCCGGTGCTTCTCAAGCGGTGGCTATTTCCTCTGGCATTCTAGCTGCCCTTCTTTTGGGTTTGCTTCCAGGATTAGTCAATGGATTATTAGTGGCGAAGTTAAGAGTTCCCCCTTTTATTGCTACTTTTGGGATGTTGGGAATTGCTTATGGTTTTGCAGAAATCATTTGTAATAATGTTCCCATCATGGGTTTACCCACATCGGTAGGTTCCATAGGACATGGATATCTCATTTATTGGCTTCCCGGGAAAATCTTTGCCTTTCTCCAAAAGCCGGAAAATCTTACCCGGCTTGAACTGCAGAATTTAGTATCGATTATTCCTAATGTCACCGTTATTACCGCTATTGTTATTGGTATATTCGCTTTCATTCTTGCCAGGACAAAATTTGGCCAACATACATACGCTATTGGGGGTAGTATGGATGCAGCTGAACGCGCTGGCATTAACGTTAAGAGGCATTTAATAAAAGTTTATATGATTTCGTCCTTTTTTGCTTCATTAGCCGGAGTGACTTATGTATTGAGATTTATAACAGGGAGAGCTCCTGCTGGAAGTGCCCGACTGCTTGATGCTGTTGTGGCAGTAGTTATCGGAGGCGCTAGCCTATATGGAGGTACAGGGACTATCCTTGGAACCGTCATTGGAGCATTGATCATTGGAGTTTTAGAAATAGGTCTGGTTAACCTTGGCATACCAACATACAATCTCTATATAGCTGTGGGTTGCATCCTTATTTTTGCTGTACTTGTCGATCAATTTTTCCCTGAATTAGTTCGGAAGGAGTAATAAAACCAATGGAGCCACTACTAGAAGTCAAAAATATTACCAAAAGATTTGGCGGTTTAACCGCCGTAGACAATATGGATATGGAGGTCTTCCCTGGTGAAGTGGTGGGGCTTTTAGGGGATAATGGAGCGGGGAAATCTACTTTGATAAAGGTGATTTCCGGCGTTTATCATGCGGATGCGGGAACGATTTTTTTTGAAGGAAAAGAAGTTAGGATAGATAATCCCATGGATGCTTTGAGAATAGGAATCGAAACTCTCTATCAGGATCTTGCTTTGGCGGAAAATCTTAATGTCTATGCAAATATCTTCTTAGGCAGAGAAAAGCTTAAGCGTTTTTTGGGTCTTATTAACGTGTTGGACCATGACTATATGCTCAATGAATCCAAAAAGGTGCTGGATAGGTTAGAAATAGAAGTTCCTTCATTGAAAAACCAGATCAGGACGCTCTCTGGTGGTCAGCGACAAGCGGTAGCTATCTCCAGATCAATCTATTGGAATGCGAAATTTCTTATCATGGATGAACCTACCGCTGCTCTGGGGGTAGCCGAACAAAAGAATGTTTTGGATTTATTAAAGACATTAAGCTCTCAGGGTGTGCCAGTCATAATTATTAGTCATCAACTTCACGATGTTTTTTCTGTGGCCACCAGGCTTGTGATAATGCGCCGGGGTAAAAAGGTAGCCGAAAGGATAACCAAAGACACTACAACCGATGAAATTGTGGGATTAATAGTTGGCTCTCTGTCAGGAGACTATGGAGATGGAAATGATGATGCAAAGGAAACCGCCCAGGTGGGTAAAGAGACCAGCTCAGTAGATGAGGTGCAGGAGGGGAAGTAATAGGAGAAAATCATGCCGAGCCACACCCTGAGATGCCCTGAAGAGAAAAAAAGGAAGGTAATTTCTCTTTGTCAAGGGGCACAACTTCTATTTGTTACGCAACATGGGATTGACAAAATTATAAATTGTGTTATAATAACATATGCTCATGGCAAATGCTCAAATAATGAAAAGTACAGAAAAGTTAGAGCAGGCTGAATTTTTGTATGAAGTAGCCAGATTGTACTATGAGGAGGAACTAACACAAGAGCGAATCGCCAGCCAAATCGGTCTTTCTCGCCAAAAAGTTCAAAGACTCCTTGATTCTGCTAAAAAAGAAGGCATTGTACAGATTCAGGTGATAAGTCCTGCATCCTCGCACCGAGAAATAGAAAAAAAGCTGGAAAAGTATTTCAAACTGACCAAAGCTATAGTAGTCTCCAGTAGTATAAAAGCAGAGAGTATAATTAGAAAGAACATAGGAAGGGCAGCAGCAGCATACCTTGAGGATACCCTTCGTGATAATGATATTCTTGGGATAGGATGGGGTCGTACGGTATATGAAACCTTGAACTATTTTAAACCTACTCAAAAAATCTCTATTACAACTGTTCCTTTGATAGGTGGAATAGGCCAAATGGCAGCTGATTTTCAGGTAAATGAGCTGGCAAGAAAAGTTATTGAAAAAACAGGTGGAATCTTTATTCCTTTCCATGCCCCTGCGCTGGTAGATAACGAAAAAATAGTAAGGACATTGTTTTCTGATAAAAATGTCGAAAAAGTGGCCAAGCTATGGGAAAAAGTCAATATAGCCATTGTTGGAATTGGGGGACCGCTATCAAATTTCTCTTATATCCCACTCTCTTACTACAGCGATGCGGATATTGCTTTGCTGAAAAAAGAGGGACAGGTGGGAGATATCCTTTCCCACTTTTTACGTGAAGATGGAAAATTATGTAGTCCATTGCTTAGTAAAAAAGTGGTGGGAATATCACTTGAGCAGTTAAAAAAAATTGAACGAGTAATAGCAGTTGCTGGATCATTGAGGAAAAAAGAAGCTATTTTAGCTGCATTGAAGAGAAGATATATAGATGTTTTAGTCACTGATGAGAATGTAGCAGAAGAGATTCTAAAAAACTAAATAAAAGGCCTGAAAGGAGGTGATGAAGGCAAGTATAGGCCAGTCCAAGCCTGGGACAAAGAGGCTTCTAAGAAAAAGAGCTGAACAATTGCTTTTTCTTGGTGGTGGCCTCTGCAGAAAAATGAAGTATATCCAAAGGAGGACTTGAATGAATAGGAGTAAAATAATAGCAGCGGTAGGTTTAATTCTGATTGGTACATTGGCTTTCGCTTCTTTTGCCTTTGCTGGTTTTGAAGATTGGAATGTAGACTGGCGACAATTCGAGGGTAAACACATCGATATAGGGCTGGTGCGACATCCCATGACGGACTCTATACTCCCACTTATCCCCGAATTTGAAAAACTTACTGGCATAGATGTTGGATTTGAAGTCCTGTCAGAAGTTCAATTTCGAGAAAAACTGTTAGTTGACTTGGCCTCTCATGCGGGAATCTACGATGTGTTCAATACTGGTCCCCGTTATAGCTGGAAGTACTATAGCGCTGGCTGGTTACAACCGTTGAATTTCTATTTAGACAACCCCAAACTAACTGACTTGAAAGCCTACGATCTTGATGATTTTTTCCCTTTGATGATAGCTTCAGCTCGTTGGACAGGAGAGTTTGGTAAAGGTATGGGAGAGGGATACCAATTGCACGTTCCTTGCCAGGAGGAGGCCTATTGCCTATTCTACAGAAAAGATATTCTTGCTGAAGCAGGCATGACCGTTCCGGCAACTTGGGACGAGCTTTACAATGACGCGGTTAAGTTGACCGACAAAACATTTGCTGGCCAAAAAATCAAAGGATTCGTAGCCAGGGGTGTTAGAAATGAGGGTCCGGTTCTGGTCTGGATTGGACAGAAATTGTACAGTGAAGGAGGAAAATGGTTTGATGAGGATATGAATTTTGTAGGGAATAGCTCGGTGGGTATAGAGACTTTTGAGTGGGCTGCTAAGATCTTGCGAGATGCAGGACCCCGGGGTGTGTCAAACTTTGACTGGTATGACTGTATGAATGGGTTCGCCACAGGACGCTACGCGTTTTTTATAGACGCTGATCATATGAATGTTGTTTTCGAAGATCCCGCAGTATCTACAGTTGCGGGTAAGGTCGGATATGCTCTTTGTCCCCCTGGAAAAGCTGGGAGGAAATCAGGCGCCTGGTACTGGTCTATGGCTATGAGCAACTATTCTGATGCAAAAGAAGCTGCTTGGCTTTTCATGCAGTGGGCTACTTCAAAGGAAATCATGCTCAAGAGCATTTTGAAAGGGAATACGGATCCTGTCAGAAAATCGGTGAATTACGATGCTGAGATAGTAAAAACCTTTAAAGAATGGGGATATTATGAGACGAACGAGAAGCTAACCCAGTATGCCAGAACTATGTGGCCCCCTTGTGCCACTATGGTAGAGAGCATGTTTAGGTTGGGTAGAGCTTTTCAAGAGGTCTTGTTGGGACAGAGAACAGCTAAAGAAGCTCTTGATGATGCTAAATGGGACATTGAGGAGATGATGGCACCGTTTAAGAAATAGGACGGGAATACAGCGTATCGGTAAAAGGATAGTTATTCAAACAGGTGAGGAGCCGTATTTATACAAAGGCTCCTCACCTCAAAATTAAGTGGGTTGCTTAAAAGATGACAAAACAAAAAGTTTCTTTTTTTCCTTATTTACTTTGTCTTCCGGCCTTCCTAATTTTGATCGGTATTCTATATCCCTTTGGAGTTGGAGTTTGGTATTCTCTTACAAATTATGTTTTTTATTTACCAAAAATAAATTTTGTAGGTTTAAGTAATTATCTTAAGAGTTTTCAAAGTATTGATTTTTGGTTATCTATGAAGACTACCCTATTATATGTAGTAATGGCTCTGGCTATCCAAGTACCGCTGGGCATTGGAATAGCTCTTCTTCTCAATCAAAGTCACCGAATGTTCCGGTTTATCTTACCTCTTCCTTTAATGATTCCTCTGGTTACATCCGCACTAATGTGGAAACTTATGATGAACCCCGATATTGGAGTATTGAATTATTTACTGGGCATTTTAAAACTCGGAGAGAGGGGCTGGCTTGCTATGCCACAGACTGCTCTTATTTCTATAGTATTTATAGATGTATGGACCTTCACCCCCTTTGTAGCTCTAATCATGCTCGCTAGTTTACAGAATATACCCAAAACTCAAGTAGAGGCTGCAAAAATCGATGGAGCTAGTGATTGGGCAATATTTTTTAGTATTACTTTACCTTTAATTTCTCCTGCCTTAATAATTGTCTTCTTGTTTCGAGCTATCGATTCTTTAAACCAGTTCCCTCTGATATATGCTACAACCCAGGGTGGGCCGGGTAATGCAACAATGACGCTCCATGTAAGAGGTTGGTACGAAGTCATAGTTTCTTCTAGAATAGGCATGGGTATGACAAATCTGATTATACTATGGGGCCTTTGCTTTGGTTTAAGCACTTATATTCTAAAGCTATGGTCAAGGAAAGTTGAGGAAAGAAAATAAAAAATGAGTTACACGGTTAAAACACAAGAGCATAAGGATGAAAAAGAAATTTGGCCAAAAGACACGTAATATATTTTTTCTAACTTTATATGTGCTATTCATTCTTTTTCCACTTTACTGGACTTTTCTTATGTCCATTAAAAATCAAACTGATGTGATTTCCTACCCTCCCAAATTCATCTTTAAGCCAACCATACAAAACTATATTTGGACTTTGGGGCTGAAAATACAAGAGGAGGTAACCAGCGGAATACGAGGACAACCCCTACCACCCGAATTTGTGAAGGCCTTTTTGAATTCTCTCATAATTTGCGGGGGGACGGTTGCTCTTAGTATAAGTGCAGGTGCTCTGGCAGCGTATGCATTGGCTAAATTTAAATTTCCTGCAAAGGAGAATATTGCCTTTACATTTCTAAGTTTTCGTTTTGCTCCCCCTCTAGCAATAATTATACCTCTTTATTTTGTATATGTACGTATTAAACTATATAATACTTACCTGGGTTTAATTTTGGGTTATCAGCTTATTACTTTGCCACTTACCATTTGGTTAATGAGAGTTGCTTTTGAGGAAATTCCTGGAGAAATAGATGAAGCTGCTACAATTGATGGTTGCACTTGGTGGCAAAAGTTCCTCAAGATAGATCTACCCTTAAGTCGAGCTGGCTTAATCTCGGTCATAGTCTTATCTTTTATTTTTTCCTGGAATGAGTTTACATTTCCTTTAATCATAGGTGGTCCAACAACTAAGCCTGTTCCTATTGCGATGTTGGATTTTGTAACTTACAGCCAGGTGTTATGGGGACCAATGGCTGCCGCTGTTATATTGGCAATCATCCCCAACATAGTTAGTATCTCTTTTATCTTGGGTTTTCTTGTGAGGGGATTAACCTTTGGTGCAATTAAAGAGTAAAAAAATATGGAAAGTACCCTATTAAACAGAGGTTTATAAATTGCGACTGAATAATAAAATAGCTATTATTACAGGTGCTGGTCGAGGTATTGGAGAAGCTATATCCATTCGTTTAGCCAAGGAAGGTACAGATATTGTGGTGTGTGATATTGATTTTGATAATGCTGAAAGAACGACAGAAAAAATCAAGACTTTGGGCCGTCAGCCTTTAACGATAAAAATCGATGTCAGTAAAAGTAAGGATGTTTGGGAAATGGTTAATTTAACCATGAAAAAATTTGGAAGAATAGATATACTTGTTAATAATGCCGGGATAGCTATTGTTAAACCAATTGTGGAGTTTGAGGAAGAAGAGTGGGATAAGGTAATAGATGTCGATCTTAAAGGAGTATTTCTTTGTTCAAAGGCAGTAGCTAAGATAATGATTAATCAAAAAAGTGGTAAAATAATTAATATCTCTTCAAGTTCAGGGAAGATGGGCACAGAGTTTTTTGCCAATTATGCTGCTGCCAAATTTGGAGTTATAGGCTTTACTCAAGGATTGGCTAAGGAACTTGCTCCTTATAAAATTACTGTGAATGCTGTTTGTCCTGGTATTATAGGTACAAAGATGTGGGACTATGCAGACGAGGAATTAAGTAAAAGATTAGGGCTCCCTAAAGGCGAGGCTTTTAAGAAACAGATTCAAAATATCCCCCTTTCTCGATCAGGAACTCCAGAAGATGTAGCAGGAATAGTGGCATTCTTGGTTTCTCCAGAAGCAGATTATATGACAGGACAGGCGATAAATGTCACTGGGGGAATGGTAATGCATTAAGAGAAAGGGCAAATAGACTTAAAAAGAGATTTCATGAAAGGAAAGAGAGTTAGATTTCGTCTTGATGGTAGAAAGGCTTTAGTTACAGGGGCAGCTAGAGGAATTGGCAAAACTATTTCTTTAGCATTTGCAGAACACGGGACTGATTTGGCTTTGATAGATCTTGATCAGGAGCCATTGGAGGAAGTCGCCAAGCAGATAAGAGGCTTAGGTCGAAAAGCTTTACCTATCACAGCAGATATATCTCAGCTAGATCAGATAAAGAAATTGACTGAGCAGACTTTGCGAGAACTAGGATGGATAGACATTTTAGTTAATAATGCTGGAGTAGGTCTTTATAGGCCGGCAGAAAAACTTACTGTGGAGGAATGGGATAAAGTTTTAGCAGTTAACTTAAAGGGAAGCTTTTTCTTGAGCCAAATTGTAGGAAAACATATGATTAAACGAAAATCAGGTAAAATTATAAATATCTCATCCCAGGCTGGAGTAGTAGGTATAGAAGGACTTGCTGCTTATGGAGCTTCTAAAGCTGGGATAATCTTATATACTAAAGTTTTAGCTGTGGAATGGGGTAAATATAATATTAATATTAATGCTATTGCTCCTACTTCTATAAAAACTCGGCAGGCACATCCTGGAAAAGCAGGGGAAGAATTAGTAAGAAAAACTCCATTGGGAAGAATGGGAGAACCTGAGGATGTAGCTGGAGCGGCTTTATTTTTAGCCTCTAGTGCCTCAGATATGATATCGGGGACTACTATTATGGTAGACGGGGGATATACTGCTCAGTAAATATCGTACCAAGAGTATGTCTTAATTACTATATTTTGATCTTAAAAGTTGGTGGATAAAATTGATCGATTACAGGAGGCTCAAATGTATATTAACAGTATCAAGAAGGCTAAAGAGGTTCCCATTACTTTGGGAAATGTAAAGGATATAACAATCCGATGGTTATTACCTCCTGAAGTAGGAACACCTAATTTTGAGATGCGGTACTTTGAAATTAAAAAGGGAGGTTATTGCCGAGAAGAGACACATCCCTGGGAACATGAAGTACTTGTTGTTAAAGGCAAAGGTATTGTTAGAGGAAAAGATGAAGAAAAAGTAGTTGAAGTAGGCGATGCAATATTTATTGCTCCTAATGAGCTTCACCAATTTCGAAGCACCGAGGAGGAGGATTTTGGTTTTATTTGTGTTATTCCCAATGGTGCAGAAAATGAAGTTCTTAAGGAATTTAAGCCAAATAATTAAAGGATTAAGATGAATTGGGGAATGAAAAGATAAAAAAGAGAAAAAAATGAAAGAAAGAGATTTTTTAGTAGATTTGTACAGTACAATATATAAAATTCGCCGTTTTCTGGTGAACAAATAAAGTAGAGCCAAGATCAGCATCATGAAACTCATATGCAATTAATGAATAAAATTAGTTCTTAAGTTGAATGAGGATGATAAATGGAAACAGGAAAAGCTTTAAGATTAAGGAGAGTTTTCTCTAAAGATAAAGCAGTGGTAATCCCCATTGACCATGCTCTTTATTCAGAGCCAGTGGAGGGCATAGAGAATCTCGAGAAGTTAGTCAGCATAATTTCCCAGACCCCGGCAGATGCCATTTTAATTACCCCAGCTATGCTGACCCGGGTAAAGAACGTGATAGACAGTTTAGCTACGGTGGTTAGAATTGATGGTACTCATACCCGATTGGGATCCCATCTGGAGAGAATTGATCTTATCACCAGCGTGGAGCATGCCTTGAAGGTGGGAGCTGATATGGTGGTGATCAATGTATTTGTTGGGACAGAAAATGAGGATGAGTTGCTA
>Ga0209121_10005424_pt1 | contig 11552 bp, 8 predicted proteins | sample Cruoilmetagenom3_FD_187292 | JGI IMG/M metagenome (GOLD analysis project Ga0209121, IMG submission 187292) | Oil polluted marine microbial communities from Coal Oil Point, Santa Barbara, California, USA - Sample 3 (SPAdes) (version 2) | ecosystem: Environmental > Aquatic > Marine > Oil seeps ...
AAGCAATTCGCCTTCTCTGAAGCGAGCAATCCCGGATTTCACAAGCTCCCGAGCTGTCCAGAATTGAATTTCATATTCGTTTCCTTCCTCGAAGGGACCCACAGTTAACCCCGCAAGCTTAATTTCCGGGCAGTTCCTGTTCGCAATAACTCTTATAGGTGAATTTTCAAAACTAAAATCCAAATCTCTAATCTTCGATGAAACTGCTTCTGGCATTCTCTACCCCTTTCTCGACTCTAAAGCTACTACTGTAGAGCAGATATAAGAACTGCAGTTTAAAAACTTAGATCAAAGAGTTTAGAACGTTAGAAATCGCAAGAAAGCTTTTGTCGTTTAGATGAAAATCAGAGGGGAAATGTCGTTTCAGTGTGGCTATGGCCATAAGCCCAATGTCTTTATTGCTTCACTTACTCTCCCTATACCGAGTATCAAGGCTGCTGTTCTCATATATTCTTCTTTCTGCTTTGAGATTTTGTGTATGTCTTTGAATGCTTTCACTATTTTTCCTTCAAGTTTTCTGTTCACTTCGTCAAGCGTCCAGTGTTCTCTCGTTAGGTTTTGAACCCATTCGAAATAGCTCACCGTTACACCGCCAGAGTTTGCCAGAATATCTGGAACGAGAAATATGCCTTTTTCATGAAACACCTTATCTGCTTCTGGTGTTGTTGGTCCGTTGGCGCCTTCGGCGACTATTTTTGCTTTTATCTTGTCCGCGTTCTTTTTTGTGATTTGGTTTTCTAAGGCTGCTGGAATAAGAACATTGCATTCCAACTCAAGCAATTCCTCATTCGTTATATTTCTGCATCTAGGATAGTCAACGACGGAGCCTGTTTTCGATTTGTGCTCGTAAACCTTGTAGGGGTTCAAGCCTTCACGAAAGTATATGCCACCCCTTGAATCGCTTACCGCAATTATTTTGCACCCCCAATCATGAGCTATCTTTGCAGCGTTCCATCCTACACTTCCAAATCCTTGAACTGCAACTGTTGCGTCTTTCATTTTCAAGCCCAAAAGTTTAGCCGCTTCTCTTGCACAAAGGACAACGCCCCGAGAAGTCGCTTCCGCTCTTCCTTCCGAACCGCCTACGCTTATGGGTTTTCCTGTGACGCATTCCGGGACGCTGTAGCCTTTGAATTGGCTGAAAGTGTCCATTATCCATGCCATTGTTTGAGCGTCTGTGTAAACGTCTGGCGCTGGCACGTCACGGTATGGTCCGATGAAGTCTAAAAGTAGGCTCGTGTACCGTCTTGTTAAGCGTTCTAGTTCACCCTTTGACATTTCTTTTGGATTGCAACATACTCCGCCTTTTGCGCCGCCGTAGGGAATGTCTGCAACCGCGCATTTCCACGTCATCCACATTGCCAGTGCTGTGACTTCGTCTAGTGTGACGTTTGGGTGGTAGCGGATGCCACCTTTAAAAGGTCCCCTTGCATCATTATGTTGTACACGGCAACCGGTGAAAACACTCGTTTCACCATTATCCCTTCTTGTTATGATGGAAACAATGAGTGACCGTTTTGGATGCTTTAGCATTTCATGAACGCCAGGATCAAGATCCAGTTTTTCTGCAGCTATTCTTAACTGTTCTAACGCAACGTCTAATGCTGTTTGTTTTGTTATCATAAAATAGTCTCCTGCCTTACCCTGTATGCTTACTGTTTTCTTAAAGATTTAAGGATTAAACTAAAAATTTTAGAAAAAAAGAGATGCTAGTCTAGAATTCTTGCAGTTGCATCTTTTCTGTGTCTTCTGCCATTGGTATACCCTAACTGTAGCACGCACGAGGCGAGTGAAACGATTTTTTTCAATGTTGAATTTATGATGTCTCGTGTTAGGTGTTTAACCTTTTCGTACTCTGCGTTTTCTCAGGATTTTTGGTTATTTCTCCTTTTAATTCTGCGAGGTATCTGCGGAGTTTTGGATAGAAATTGTCTGGCAGTTTGGATGTTTGCCCGGCTTTTTGGACGCGTTCCTTCCATTGGATTTTTGTAGAGCTTAGCTACATCTCGACGTTCCTCCTCTCGGAAGCGGGCGATTCCAGATTTTTCCAGCTCGCGAGCTATCCAGTATTGAACTTCACACCCGTTTCCTTCTTCGAAAGGACCCCCTTCAATCGGCAAGTTTATTTCGGGTCAATTCCTATTTGCAATAATTCTTACTAGTGATTTTTCAAAACCGAAATCCAAATTTTTAATTGTTGTTAAAGTCCTTTTTTGCAATTTTCCTTCTCCTTTTTAATGGTCTAGGCTGATGTTTAGGAGATATAAAAACTGTAGTCGAAAAAATGTGATAAGAAAGTCGGTAGAAATTATGTCAATTGGAATAGAGAACTGTGATTTTGCATGAAAAATTTTGAGTGTTTAGAAGATAATGTTTAAAAGATAAAATGTTTAGAGTATGCACTCCAAACGGTAGGAGGCTACCGAGATAACAATTGATGGTAAGGGCTTGACTATAAGGGAAGTTAACTCCAAGATTAGGGCCGCTGTGGATAAAGGATTAAAGGTAACAGTTCTTAATACCGAACATCTTTATGGAATTGCGTCCGGTCTGCAATGTGGAGATATTACGATAAAGGGTAACATTGGTGATTATGTTGGTCTACTAAATAGTGGTGCAAGAATCATAGTCAAAGGGGATGCAGGCAATTTCACTGGCGACAATTCTTGGGACGGGGAAATAATAGTCGAGGGGAACACGGGTTATGGGACGGGCATATACTCTTATGGGGGAACCTTGGTCGTTTATGGTGATGCTGGTGACGCGGCTGGGCAGCTATTCAAAGGCGGAGTTTTAATCGTAAAAGGTAATGTTGGAGACATTGTAGGCCTGTATATGGTCGGTGGAGAAATAGTTGTAGTCGGGGACGCCGGTAGAGAGCTCGGCGATTACATGATCAGGGGCGCTATATACTTAAGAGGAGAATACAAATCCCTTGGGCATAACACCAAATACGATAAGCTAGTTGGAGAAGATTTGAGCAGATTAAATTTTTTATTTAAAAAATACGGCATAGAAGTGAAGGCGGATAAATTCAAGAAGATAGTCCCCCTCTCTAAGAGACCATTCGGCTAGGTGTAAGCATATGACAGAAACAAAGGCCCAAAATCACGTGTTGGTTATTGGGGGGGGAATAGCAGGGATCACAGCGGCTTTGGACTTAGGAGATAAGGGTTTTAAGGTTTATCTTGTTGAGAAGTCCCCCTCTATCGGAGGACATATGGCTCAACTCGACAAGACCTTTCCCACACTTGATTGTTCAATTTGTATTTTGGCTCCCAAAATGGTGGAAGTCGCTCGGCATCCAAACATTAAGCTCTTGACATATTCGGAAGTGGAGGAAGTCAAACGTTCAGCTGATGAAGCCTCTTTCACGGTTAAAATCGTTAAGAAGCCGAGATATGTTGATGAGACCAAGTGTAAGGGATGCGGAATATGCACAGAAAAATGCCCAGCCAAGGCTCAAAATGAGTTTGAAGCGGACTTGGTAAAGAGAAAGGCGATCTATATACCCTTTCCACAGGCAGTACCCGCGATAGCGACGATCGATGAAAATGCTTGCATGTACCTCAAAAAGGGAATATGCAGAGTCTGCGAAAAAGTATGTCCAGCAGGGGCAGTGGATTTTGATCAGAAAGAAGAAGAGCTATCAATCGAGGTATCGTCGATAATCGTAGCAACAGGTTATAGCCTCCTCGATCCTTCCCCACTCACCCAGTATGGTCTCGGCAGATTTCCCAATGTCCTTTACTCTCTACAGTATGAGAGGATGTTGAACGCGGCGGGACCGACAGGGGGCAAGATAACTAAAATTTCGGACGGCGAGAAGCCGGATAGAATACTCTTCATCCAGTGTGTTGGATCACGGAGCGAGAAGCCGAAGCGAAAGACATACTGCTCACAAGTGTGTTGCATGTACGCTACAAAACAGGCCATCGTAACCAAGGAGCATGAACCTAAGATGGAGGTCGATGTACTATACAACGACCTTAGGGTATCTGGTAAGGGTTATGAAGGACTTGTTAAGAGAGCTAAAGAAGAGTTCAAAGTTAACTATCTCAAGGGCCTGCCCGGAGAAGTTCAGCGCGACCCCCTCACTGACAGACTTGTTGTTCGTTACATGGACATGTCTTCTGGTGAAATAAGGGCGGCACAAACAGATCTCGTAGTCCTTTGTCCAGCTATGATTCCAACAAAGAACTATGAGGTATTGGCTAAAAAATTAGGAATAGAGATCGATGAATTCGAATTCTTCAATTTCTCTGACCCATTATTCGATGTTAAGACAAACGTCCCGGGAATATTCGTATGCGGTGGTTCGCAGGGACCTAAGGACATCTCACACAGTGTGATTCATGCTCACGCAGCTGCGGCCGAGGCTCTTCTCAGAGCCATCCCCCTCGGTCCCCCAGCCGAGTCTAAGGAAGAAGGTAAAACCGAAGCCTTACAGGATCTCTCGATCGCCGAGCCTAGAATAGGCGTCTTTGTCTGTCACTGCGGTCTTAACATTGCGAACGTTGTTGGCGTCAAAGAAGTGACAGAGTACGCCAAAACTCTTCCCAATGTCGCCTACGCCGAAGACCTCTTGTACACTTGCTCCAAAGACAGCACCGAACATATCAAGGAAGTTATAGTAGCAAAGAAGCTCAATAGACTGATTGTGGCAGCTTGCACACCGACAACTCATGCACCTCTGTTTCGCAGCATTTCCAAGGAAGCAGGGTTGAACCCGTATCTCTTCGAGATGGTTAACATTCGCGAGCATGCCTCATGGGTTCACAGCCAATACCCGGAAGAGGCTACAGAGAAAGCCAAAGATCTAGTGAGAATGGCTGTGGCGAAGGTAGCTTTACTGGAGCCACTCGAAGAGCTCAGTACAACTATAACGCCCTCAGCCCTCATCGTAGGTGGATCTGTGGCCGGTTTAGTAGCCGCCAAAGTTATAGCGGATGCCGGGTTTAGAGTTTTCCTAGTCGAGAAGTCCGAAAAACTCGGTGGTAGATTTCTTTACACGTACCCACATATACCTCTCAGCAAGGTTAACGTGAAATCAGAACTTGAAAAACTGGTTGAAGCTGTAGAGAAACACGAAAACATCGAGGTAATCACCTCTTCGAAGCCAACGGCATTTAAGGGATCAATAGGAAACTTCGAAGTTTCGATTCAGAGTAGCTCGGGGGAGACCAAGAGCCTCGAGGTTGGTGTTGCGATCATAGCGCCTGATGCTGTGGAGATGGTTCCCGAAGGGTTATACGGGTATGGAAGTCTAGATTCGGTTTATACAGTGAGCGAATTCAGAAAAATAATAGAGAGCAAAGGTATCAAGGAAGGTGAGGGGATAGGTTTTATAATTTGTGGCGGTTCGGAGCGCTGTTGTGCGGAGGCATTGGATTCAGCGCTAACGGTTAAGAAGTCTAACCCTGCCTCTAACGTTTACATATTTTATGAAGACATTAGACTTCCTCTAGAAGGGGAGAGGTTTTACAGAAAAGCCCGGGAGTTTGGCATAATCTTCATACGGTTTGATGAAATGTCCAAACCGAAGGTTTACATGGAGAACGGGAGAAAGATCGTCGAGGCGTATGATTTCACCCTCCATGAGCGATTTAGTTTTCCCGTGGACAAGATAGTCCTCTCAGTTCCCTTAATAGCACCTGAGGAAGCCGAGGAACTCTCCCATACGTTCAAGGTGCCTCTCAACGAGGATGGTTTCTTCCTAGAGATCCATCCAAAGATGAGGCCAATAGACTTCTCCTCAGATGGCTTGTTCATGGCTGGTACGGCCCACAGTCCTCAATCTCTCAAAGAGGCTGCCACCCAAGGTTTGGCCGCGGCTTCGAGGGCTCTTACACCCTTGGTTCTCAGAGAGCTCACGGTCGAGCCGCTCATAGCCGTCGTAGATGATGAAAAATGCACTGGATGCGGCACGTGCGTCTCCATCTGCGAGTATAACGCCCCAAGGATGGTTCAATCAGCCCATGGCCGAATGATCGCTGAGATAGACCCCATTCTATGCAAGGGTTGCGGCGCCTGCGCCGCGCGCTGCCCAGGCAGAGCAATAGAAGTAAAGGGCTTCACAAGAGCTCAGACGATGGCGATGATAAAAGCGGCTCTAGCCATACCTAGTCTGGGAAAGCCTAAAGTCATAGCTTTCCTCTGCAACTGGTGTGCGTATGCAGGAGCAAATACGGCCGGAGTTAGTCGTTTCCAGTACCCACCCACGATAAGGATTGTTAGGGAGATGTGCAGTGGAATGGTTGACCCCGTCTACGTGCTTTACTCGTTTATGCAGGGAGCCGATGGGGTTCTAATAGGAGGTTGTAAGAAAGGCGACTGTCATTACATCTTCGGAAACCTTGAGGCCGAGGAAACTCTTGATAAACTGAGAGAAATGCTAAAAAATACTGTGATAGACCCGGAGAGGTTCTTGACTCTGTGGATTAGCGCCGGTGAAGGGAAGATTTTTGCGGAAAAAGTCGAGGAGTTCACAGAGAAACTAAAGTTGCTCGGACCTAATCCGTACAAAAAGAGGTGAGGACCATGGAGAGAACCCTTAATCTAAGTAAAGTTAACAGGATGTTTTTCGAAAAACTGATAAAATCTCACACGGGAAAAACATTGCCTTACTGTTACCAGTGTGGAACATGCTCATCGTCGTGTCCTGTGGCGGAGAAGATGGACATAAAACCACACGAAATGGTTGAAATGATAAAACTGGGTTTAAAGGAGGCGCTTGTTCAGTGTAAGGCCATATGGCAGTGCTCCACATGTTATATGTGTACTGAAAGATGTCCTCAAGGGGTTAAATTAACCACCGTTATCTTGAGCATAAGGGATATCGCCTTAAGCGAGGGAATCGCGGTACCTGAATCAGTTAGAGAAAGCTGTAAAAACCTTTATGACACCGGCAGGTTGATTGCCTTGAGCCGATTTCAGATTGGGAGGAGGGCGGAACGCAAACTGCCTCCGATGCCCCACATCAACACAGAATCAGTCAAAGGAATGGTCGATAAGACGAAGGCTGTTGACCTCCTCGGAGGGAGATAGGATGAGGTATGGATATTACGCAGGATGTTATGTGTTGGCTAGAATGTTGCAATACGATTTATCAGCGAGGAATATCATGAAGAAACTGAATGTCAAAATCATAGACATGTCCGACGCTCCGTGTTGCGGACCTGCGATAATCAAATCCGTGGACTACCGCTTGGCATCGGCGTTATCGGCTCAGATACTGGCCATGACGGAGAAGAGAGGTTTAGGCACTATTGTCACGCTATGCCCAGAGTGTTTCTCATCGTTTATAAAGGTAAACATTGGTTTTGAGGAGGACACCGAATTTAAGAAGGAGGTAAACGATATACTTTCCTCAACGGCGGGCTTAAACTACGGAGGCGGTGTTGAGGTGAAACACCTTCTCCAAGTAGTCTATGATGATATCGGCCTCAAAAAACTAAATGAAGATTACATCGTTAAAAAATTCAGGGGGTTGAAGGCTGCTGTACACCCAGGTTGTCATTTTGTTAGGCCCTCAACATCGTGTTACCCAGATGACCCAGCGAATCCGAGGATGCTGGACGAACTCGTTGAGAGCTTAGGCATTGAGAGCTTGTATTGGCCACTTAAGCTGTGGTGTTGTGGCGCTCCAACCTTGGCTTTGGACAGAGACCTAAGCTTTGAACTTGCTGGGAAGAAGCTCATAAGCGCGAAGGCGTCTGGGGCAGATTGTATGGTGACCTTATGTCCATACTGTCAGGCGCAGTTTGATAAGTATCAACCGATGATAGAGAAGAAACTTGATGAGAAGTTTGGATTGCCCGTTGTCTTATTCACCCAACTACTCGGTCTGAGTATGGGGTTAAGCCCTGAAGAGGTCGGTCTTAACATGAACAGAGCCAGTTCAAACACGATACTCAATTTCATAGAATGATTAGGGTGAATGGGGATATGAGTGAGAAACTAAAGGAAGAGGTGTGGGACCTCGAAAGATGTACGGGCTGCGGCCTCTGCGTAGCCGTGTGTAACAAGGGAGTGCTGGCGTTCGACGAGGGCGTGGGTCGTCACCCAACCACTAAAGAGTTCAGAAGACTCATGGGCTATAGAACGATAGAAATCGATCCATGCAAGCTGTGTGAGGAACCATGTGTTGAGGTTTGTCCGAGAGTGGTCGATTGGGAGCTAGAGACGCTGGGAAAGGTCTTCTCATTGAGGTCTAAAGTTACAGGGAACGTGATAAAGGACCTGCTGCTCTGTGGCCTGAAACTAGGTGCCATTAATGGAGTTGTTGCCGCGGACCTAGATAAATGGAGCAGCCAGCCGATACTCCGATTCTTACGCAAACCAGAGGATGTGAAAGATTCATCTCTGCCAGTGCCCTTGTTTTCGGCAGGGTTGAAGATGATAAATAGGGTCAGGAGGCTGGAGAGAGTGGCTGTCATCGCCCCTCCTTGTTGGGCTCAAGCGCTCAAAAGATTGGAAACCTCGACTATGGGTGTCTTGGAGCCCTTTCAGAGACCGAAGTATCTGAAAATAAGCTACTTCTGCTACGGAGCCTTTTATCCAGAAATTCTCTCAAAGATTGAAAGAGAGTTGAACGTTCCTCTGTGGAGCATTTCTAAGATCGCGGTCGCTGGAAATGGATCAGAACTTGTGCTTCAAACAGGGAGCGGAAAAGCAACCATACCTTTAACAGAATTGGCAAAATTCATGGCGAAAGGCTGTGCTAGGTGCACTGATTTCACGGGAGAACAGGCTGACATCGCCATAGGGAGCGTGGGCTCCGAGACCGGTTCTAAGACAGCAATCATCAGAACCTCGCTTGGGGAGGAACTAGTCACGGCGGCTATGAAGATGAACTACGTAGAGCTAAGAGAGCCTATCTTGCATGCACGCGAGGAGCTGAGGGATTTCATAGAATCAAAGAAGAAAAGGGCATCGGCCGTGGAAGTAGACAAGGCCCTCTTGGCTGTCATCAAGAGCCTAAAGAAGCCCGTAGTCGATGAGGAGGCTCTCCAAAAATTGGAGAAGCTGTCCCGAGTAAAAAAAAGGGAGGGTTGAAGATGCCTGTGATAGGTTCGTACGAGGTAGAAATCAGTGTAAGAAGCTGTCTAAGTCAGAGGGAGCCAGGAAAATGCGCCACGTGCGTCGATATATGCCCCCACTCCGTTTTTGCTGTGGACGAGAATGGAAGGTCCTTCGTGGCCAACGAGACCGCCTGCGTCGGTTGCAGACTCTGCGTTGAAAGCTGTCCCCAGAACGCAATACGGGTAAGAGCAACCATTCCGGAGATATACTCGAGAGGGGTATGGACCAGCCGAGTTATCGAGGAGATACAAACCAAAGCTGAGCTTGGCAAATATTTCATCAGGGGATTTGGAGCCCTGAGACCTCTACCCCACTTCGACCTCTTCTTAATAGTTCCGGCTCAACTCGCCGCCCCGGTCCCGCTGGATAAATACAGGGAGGAGTGCGATGTCGAGGTGGTGATAGGCAAGGGTAGGGTGAAAAAGCCTGTGAGAATGAAAATCCCCGTTATGATAGCAGCCATGTCATATGGAGCCCTATCCAAGCCAGCCAAGATAGCGATCTCCATCGCGGCAGCTAAAGCAGGAACACTGATCAGCACTGGTGAAGGAGGCTCCTTCGCCGGCGAGGAGCTTTTAGTGCATGGATACCGGAATAAGGAGGGCTTCGAGAAGAATGTAAAAACCTGGAGTCCGGGTGGATACCTGGCAGTGCAGTGGTCCACTGGAAGATGGGGCGTCAACCTGAATTACCTTCTTAAGGCAGATGCTATCGAGATCAAGATAGGACAGGGTGCTAAGCCCGGAATGGGGGGTCACCTTCTCGGAGAGAAGGTGACGGAGGAGATAGCAAAAATAAGGGGAATCCCTGTAGGTACTGATTGTCTAAGCCCTGCTAGGCATCTGGATGTCCTTGATGTAAGGGAACACTTGAAGAGGCAGGTTGACGTGCTTCGAGACATAACGGGGTACGAAAAGCCGATAATAATCAAATTGGGGCCAGGGAGGGTCTATAAGGATGTGAAGCTAGCCGTCGAGGCCGGTGCCGACGCTGTGGAAATTGACGGAAAGTACGGCGGCACAGGTGCTTCTCCCGAACAGACGACGCAGCATGCCGGCTTGCCAACGATAGCATGCATACCCCCTGCGGTAAGGGCGTTGAAGGAGTTAGGCGTTTATCACGATGTTAAACTGGTAATCCTAGGTGGCGTCACCTCAGGAGCCGACGCCGTGAAGGCCATAGCCCTCGGAGCCGACGCAGTAGGCATGGCTTCAGCGATAGAAATAGCTATGGGATGTCGCACGTGCTTCTCATGTCAGACGGGTAAGTGCCCAATGGGGATAACCACACAGGATCCCGAGCTCATGGCGAGGCTTATTCCAGAGACGGCGGCTCAGAGGGTCGCGAATTTCCTTGCGGTGACCAAAGAGGAGATAAGAACTCTCACAATGTTATCAGGTCACAGCAGCATAAAGGAGGTAAGCAAAGAGGATCTCAGAGCGCTCTCAATAGACGCATCAGCGATTTCAGGAGTCAAACTGATCGGATTCGAGGAGCCAGTACTTCCCGTAAAAGTGGGCAAATAGGCTAAGCGCGTTGCGATCAGTCTTTACTAAAGAATAATTTAACTAGCGTGTTATTAAACGCGCACGAATCTTTGATTAAAGTTGTTTCAATAGTTTTTTCTGCATTTCTGACGTTACTGCTTTCTCTTTTACAGTTTGGGCAAGTTTTCATGGCATCCTTCAAATCACCAATGAAATAAGCACAGCTGATTCTATCACAGTGGACTGCGACATCCTGATCCCGGCAGCATTGGAAAATGAGATAACCGAGAAAAATGCTGAGGGCGTTAAAGCGAAGCTTATAGTTGAAGAGGCAAACGGACCGACAACCCCAGAGGCAGATAAAATACTGCGGGAAAAAGGTGTCATGATAATTCCAGATGTTCTATCCAACGCTGGAGGCGTTACGGTGAGCTATTTCGAGTGGGTTCAAAACCGTATGGGATACTACTGGGGCGACGAAGAGGTCGATGAAAAATTGAAGCACATGATGACAAACGCCTTCAGAGACATCCACCAAACCGCACAGAAACACCAAATAGACCTGAGAACCGCCGCTTACGTCACAGCGGCGAAAAAAGTTGTCGACGCGATGCAAGCTCGGTCGCATCTAACCCTCTTTCTCTTTTTTGGCAAAAAAACATCAGACTTTTAAGAGTAAAAGTAAACATTGCTGACGGGAAGCATGAAGTATCGTTTCAATCTAGTTTGAAGGAGCAAACTTGAATCTCTTGAACCAGAACACTGGATAGTTCCTAGTTGGCGAAAATTATGGATTCGCAGATAGAGGATTTGATGGATAAAGCCATCCAGCATGCGTCGAAAGTTGGAGCAGGCTTTGTTGAGGTAAAGGGTGAAGACACGGTAAGACGAGACATCGAAGCCGTAAACAAGGAAATACGCACAGTTTCGCAAATTCGCAACATCGGGATTGGTGTGAGAATTTTTTACGGGAAAGGAAGC
>Ga0209121_10005425_pt1 | contig 11547 bp, 15 predicted proteins | sample Cruoilmetagenom3_FD_187292 | JGI IMG/M metagenome (GOLD analysis project Ga0209121, IMG submission 187292) | Oil polluted marine microbial communities from Coal Oil Point, Santa Barbara, California, USA - Sample 3 (SPAdes) (version 2) | ecosystem: Environmental > Aquatic > Marine > Oil seeps ...
CCCTAGAATTTGGGGGTATGCGTGGCCTCATATTGATCTTGCACCTCAAAATGATCGTAGTGTGTGCTCACCCATTCCTCAAACCCTATGGGTGAGGTGGCATTGTGAGCCTCATAAAGATCAAGAATGAAATCCAGAATGCCAGTGCGTGACCATTTCAGGTGAATGTATTTCAGGCTCAGCATTTTGCGGGCTTCGGCCATAGGCCGCCCTTCAACCACCAGCAGATATAAGACGGATGCAAACCCGGCACGATCCGCCCCGGATTTGCAGTGCATCACAAACGGCTTTTCAATGTCCCGAAACGCGCGCAGCACCGCCAGAATATCATCGCGCGGGGCGGCATAGCGGGCGTGCAGGGTGCAGTTGACCAAGGTGAGGCCAAGCTGTTGGCAGCTTTCTTCCTCGACCAGATAATGCGCGGCCCCCGCCGCGCCACGCAGGTTCAGCACTGTTCTTATGCCCATGGCTTTTAGCTTCACAAACCGCTCGTGCGTAGGTTGGTTCGATCGGTATACCCCCGGCGCCACTTCCCAAAAGTTGGTCCAGAATTGGCGCAAAACCGCATGGTCAAACCACATATTATAGATATGCGCCCGGCGCCGGTTTTCCGGTGTGCTCAGGTCGGTATTGTAATGGGCGCGCTTTGCACGCTCCCAATCGCCGATCCGTTTGATGAGGTTTTTCACCACGCGCGCCGCTCCTTGCTGTCAGCCGCTTCCATGTAGGGGCAGGGCGGCCTGCTGGCAAGGTGATTGACGCCCGGCACGCGCGGCGTAATGTGCTTCAAAACACAGTGGTGAGTCTTGGCATGAAAAACACCCCCGGCCCCAGCTATCTGGCCACGCCCGGCCCGTCGGTGATGCCTGATGCCGTATTGCAGGCCATGCACCGCCCCGCGCCCAACATTTATGCAGGCGAGCTGATCGATTTGACCGCCAGCCTGATCCCTGATTTGGCCAATGTGGCGCGCACGGCGGGCCATGTGGCGATCTATATCGGCAATGGCCATGCTGCATGGGAGGCCGCATTGGCCAACACTATCGCTTTGGGTGATCGGGTTCTGGTGCCTGCCACCGGCCATTTCGGCCACGGGTGGGCAGCTATGGCCGAGGCACTGGGTGCACGGCCGCAGATCCTCGATTTTGGTAAGCAGTCTCCGGTGGATGCCGCACAGGTGGAGCAGGCCCTGCGCGATGATACCTCTCATGAAATCAAGGCAGTACTGGCCACGCATGTGGACACATCCACCTCGGTGCGCAATGATATTGCGGCAATCCGCGCAGCCATGGATAGCGCCAAGCATCCCGCTCTTTTGATGGTGGATTGCATTGCGTCGCTGGGGTGTGACCCCTTTGAGATGGATGCCTGGGGTGTCGATGTCATGGTCGCCGCCAGCCAGAAAGGGCTGATGGTGCCCCCCGGCCTGGCCTTTGTGTATTTCAATGACAAAGCCGCCTGCATCCGCACCAAAATGCCGCGTGTCAGCCGCTATTGGGACTGGGTGGCGCGTGCCAATCCAAATGTATTCTATGAGTATTTTTGCGGCACTGCGCCCACTCATCATCTTTATGGCCTGCGCACAGCCCTTGATATGATCAAGGCCGAGGGGCTGGAGGCCGTCTGGGCCCGCCACGCCATGCTCGCCCGTACGATCTGGGCTGCGGCTGATGTTTGGCAAACCGGTGGTGCGCTGCGCTTGAACCTGAGCGAGGCCGCACATCGCAGCCACGCTGTGACGTCGCTCAGCCTGCCCTCACCACAAGGCACTCAGCTGCGCAATTGGGTTGAGACGCATATGGGCGTGACCTTGGGTATTGGCCTTGGAATGGCTGAGCCGGGCGAAGACACCGCACATGGATACTTCCGTTTTGGCCATATGGGGCATGTGAATGGTCAGATGATCATGGCGCTTTTGGGCGCAGTTGAAGCAGGCCTGACAGCCCTGAACATCCCACATGGGACAGGGGCGTTACAGGCGGGGGCTGCTGAATTGGCTAGATCCGCCGTGCCATCCGGCTGATCAGCTTGTCCAATCCATAGCCCACAACCAACACCACGGGCAGGCCAAACGCCACCCATATGGCCATGAATATCCACAACAAATTTACCAACCCTAGAATCAAAGAAGGGTTGGTGAAATTGGGGGCAGCCTCTGATTGTTCACGGTTCATGCGCAAAATTTACTGAAAATGCGTAAGGATACAGTTAAAATATCTGCGAAAGCGTTTCGCGGAAAACCTGAATCAGAGGTTTTGCCCGAAACGCTTCAACATAATGCCTGCGCAGGTGATCGCCTGCTATGCGCGCGCCTGCGCCAGAGCCTCTGGCAACAGCTCTGCCAATAGCGCCATATCCTCAGCCCGCCCGCAACTGATCCGGACACAGCGGTCCTGCGGGGCGACAAACGGCATGCGGATAAACAACCCCCGTGCCACCAGTGCACCCAACACTTTACGCGCAAAATCCCCGTCCTGGCCGCAATCCACAGCCACGAAATTGGTGGCCGAGGGCAGGGCGCTCAGGCCATTTGCCACAGCAATTCGGGTGATTTCCTCGCGCGATGCGGCCACGCGCGTGCGAATGTTGGCCAACCAGTCATCATCGTGCAGGGCCGCCAACGCGCCTGCCTGTGCCGCCCGGTTCATACCAAAGTGATTGCGGATCTTGTCAAAACTGGTGATCAGGTCAGGCGCGCCCATGGCATAGCCCACGCGCGCGCCAGCCATCCCGTACCCCTTTGAAAATGTGCGCATTCTGATCACACGTGGATCATTCACATCAATCTGCGGTACGGCCGTTTCGGGGGCAAACTCCACATAGGCCTCATCCAGCAACAACAAACACCCATCGGGAATATCGCCCAAAGCCGCCTCGATCATTGCACCATCGTGCCAGGTGCCCATCGGATTGTCCGGATTGGCAAAATAGATCAGCTTGGCGTCTACCTCTGCGGCTTTGGCACATAGCGCTGTCAGGTCCTCGTGATCATCCCGGTAGGGCACCTTGTGCAAAACCCCGCCAAAGCCCGACACATGATAATTAAAAGTGGGATAGGCCCCGTCCGAGGTGACCACATGATCGCCAGCCCCCACCAGCAGCCGCACCAGATAGCCCAGCAATCCATCAATACCTTCGCCCACAACAATATGGCCGGGCGTGATGCCCAGCTTTGCCGCCAGCGCGTGGCGCAAATCATGGCTGGCCGGGTCGCCATACATCCAGATATCGCCCGCAGCGGCCTGCATCGCGGCAATGGCGGCAGGCGAGGGGCCAAAGACATTTTCATTGGCGCCAAGTCGCGCGTCAAAGGGCGCACCACGGCGGCGTTCTTGCTCCTCGGGGCCGACAAACGGCACGGTGGCAGGCAAAGATTGGGCGAGGGGGGTGTATCGGGGTCCGGTCATGACAGGCAGCTAACGGTATTGCTGCTGCGCGTGCAAGCCCTTGAAATGTGCGTTTTGGGCGCATAGATGAGAACGGTTCGCAACTAGACGGAGGCAAATCCCATGCCAGACCTTTCGCGCCGCGGTTTTATTGCGGCTGCTATCGCCGCGGGCACTGTCCGGTCCTTGCCCACGCTGGCCTCAAAGGTAGGTGGTCGGCGTGTTTTGACGCTGGTTTATGACAAATCCCTGGGCATGATGCGCGCCGTCGAAAAACTTGTGCCCTGACGTCGCACTGGCGCGCGCGCCAAAAATGCGGTTCCATCCAATCAAAGGAGATTGCCCATGGCCCGCGTTACCACCGAAATCACCGATCATATCGCCCATGTCACCCTGACACGGGGCGACAAGATGAACGCGGTTGATCCTGAAATGGCCGAGGCGATTGTTGCGGCTGGCCAGGCCCTGATGCAGGCAGATATTCGCGCTGTGGTCCTGTCGGGCGAAGGCAAATCCTTTTGCGCCGGCCTTGACGTGATGAGCTTTGCGCAACTGGCCGCAGGTGATCCTGAGGGTGTGGTGATGCCGCGCAGCCACGGCAACACCAATCTGTTTCAGGAAGTCGCCATGGTCTGGCGCAAACTGCCGGTGCCGGTGATTGCGGCCTTGCACGGCGCTGTTTATGGCGCCGGGTTTCAGCTGGCCTTGGGGGCCGATATGCGCATTGCTGCTTCGGATGCACGCCTTGCGGTGATGGAGATGAAATGGGGCCTGATCCCAGATATGGGCGGCATGGTGTTGCTGCCGCAGCTCACCCGCTCGGATGTGATCCGCCAGTTGACCTATTCCGCCGAACCGATCACAGCCGAGCAGGGCGAACGCTGGGGCTTGGTGACGGAACTGTCCGATGATCCCCTGGTGCGGGCACAGGCCATTGCGGCAGGAATTGCCGCGCGCAGCCCCTCGGCCATTCGTGCCGCGAAACGGCTGATCGCAGTGGCCGAAAGCGGCGCGGGCGAAGATGCCGTTCTGCTGGCGGAAAGCCGCGAACAAGCGGATCTGATCGGCAAACCACATCAAATGGAAGTGATCGCCGCCAATATGGCAAAACGCGCGCCAGTTTTTTGAAGGGACGCCTGTGACGCATCTCAATGAATCGTTAACAGGTCAGAGGTCCCAGACTGCTAACCGGGTTTCGCCGCAATTCGGTGGTACATATGCGTGAAGGTCGCCGCCCCTAAAATGGGGATGATCAGATTGATCAGCGGAATGCTCAGCGGCATGGCCATCAGCACACCTGCCAACCAGATCTTTCCCAGATGTTTACGCCGCAAGGCCTTGGCCGCCTTACGTCCGATCCGGCGCATGGCGGCCAATTGGAAATACTCCATCCCCAACAGTAATCCGTTCATTCCCCAGAAAATGAACAGCGCCGCGGGTGGGAACATCGCATAGAAAATCAATGCCAGAACATTGGCCGCAATAATTACCCCCAGAAAATTTACCGTATCGCGTAGAGCGTCCCAGCGCGGCTGCTTTGGCGCTTCGGGCAATTCAGGATAATGGCGCGCCTCAACCGCGCGCGCCACGTCCTCCAGAAACAACGATGTGATCGCCGAGGCAACAGGCACCATCAAAAAGATCGACATAAGCAACATCAACCCAAAGCTGGACCAGCCCAACAGGTCGTTGATCCATGTCACCTCGCCAATCAAAGGCAGGGTGGTGGTGTCGCCTATCACGCTTTGCAAAAACAGCAGGAACACCGCATAGACCGCCACCAGCAAGGCAACTGTCAGGCCAATGCCGATCATCAGCACCCGGCGAAAACTGCGGTCGGTAATCTGGGAAAGAGCTTTGAAAAAGCAGGTGAAAATCATGATGATACCCAAGTGATAATCTGCTCAGGATCCGGGCGTGGGCGCTCTGGCGGAGCACTTCTCTCGGTCGCGATATGAATAAAGCCTGCAATGCGCTCATGTGCGCCAAGTCCCAGGGCCGTTTGCGCAAAAACGCGGTCGTGGCTGGCCCACCCGCTCAGCCAATTGGCGCCCCAGCCGCTGGCCAGCGCACCATTCAGCAGCGCCAGACAGACCGCGCCCGCTGAATAGCTCTGCTCAATCGGGGGCACTTTTTGAGATGGCTTTTGCACCTCAATCACGGCCACTGCCAAATGCGCATCGCCAAATTGACTGCGGGCTTTGGCGATTTCTTCGTCCGAGCGGCCAAGCGCAGGACCACGCGCGCTGACCTCATCTGCCAGTCGCAACAGGGCATCACGCTCCAGCACGATCAGGCGCCAAGGCTCTAGCTTGCCGTGATCGGGGCTGCGCAGTGCTGCTTGCAATATCGGGGCAAGTTCTGTGCGCGTGGGCACAGGTAAGCCAAGGGTTTTGGCCGGGCGCGATCGGCGCGACAACAAAAAGGCAAGAGCATCAGGATTGGGCTGGGGCATGGGCACCTGTCAGAAATATGTTTGGGTTACATGTCGGGGCAGGGCTGGCCATGGTCAAGAGATTTCAGCGCATAGTGAACGAAAGACAGTGATCCAAAGGAATGGCTGCGCCATGCTGTTTACGTTTGAATGGGGGACGCTGTCCCCCAAACCCCCTGGGATATTTAGGGCAAGAAGATGGGGAGGTCAGCTGCCTGCGCGAGCACGTTGATAGACGCCCTCGGGAAGATCAAGTGCCGCCCCCAGATCAGACAGCTGGGTCATCGTCAGCGTGACTTTTTGAACGGTGTCTGTGCGGGGGTCATATTGCTCCAGCGTGACGCATTCTTCAAAGGCGTTGATCACCACATCTTCAGACAGCGGCGCCTTGCCCTCATCCACGAGGGTTATCACGGTGGAATCAAATTCGTGTTCAATGGAAAACATAAGCGAACCTTAGCGGCTCGGCAGATCTTTGCAAGGTCGCGCAAGCGTGACAAGCGGGGGCTGGTAGTGTCGCCAAACCCTGCTAAATTGGGGCAAAGCAAGAAAAAGCGGAGAAGATCAGTGCGTTGGTTTGCAATTATTGGGGTTTTGGCCTTATCGGCTTGTTCGGCAGTGCCTCAGGGCGAAACGGGCGCACCTGCCGCCCCACAGCCGCCGTCCAAAGCCGAGGTGACACCCGGCAAGGTGGATTTGAAGACATTTGCCCAGGTTGTGCGCACGGTTGAGCCGGTCGCCGAGCGCGAATGCAAGGCGCGCACCACTGGATTGAACTGCGATTTCAAGATCGTGTTGGATGACCGCCCCGGTCAGGAGCCCAACGCCTTTCAAACGCTTGATAAGGATGGCCGCCCCATATTGGCGTTTAACCTTGCGCTGATCGGATCGGTGCGCAACGCTGATGAGCTGGCGTTTGTTATGGGGCATGAAGCCGCGCATCACATCGCAGGCCATCTGGCACGCCAACAACAACATGCCAATGCCGGCGCTGTTTTGCTGGGGGGATTGGCAGCCCTGACCGGGGCCAGCTCCACGGCGGTAGACACAGCCACCAATCTGGGTGCTGCTGTGGGGGCACGCACCTATTCCAAGGATTTTGAGCTGGAAGCCGACGCTTTGGGCACTGTCATCACCAAACGCGCCGGTTACAACCCGGTGCGCGGGGCCGAGTTCTTTACCCAGATTGTCGATCCTGGGGATCAGTTTCTGGGCACGCACCCGCCCAATGCACAGCGCATGGAAACTGTGAAGCGTGTGAACGCCTCACTGTGATGCGCCAACTGACGGGTGTGATCAGTGACCGGGGGTCAAAATATGCCGTGTCGGGTGGTCCTGTGCAGGGGCGCAGTGGTGTGGATGCTTTTCTGAAAACCCTGAAACGAGACAAGAAATTCGCCAAGGCGACCCATAACACTTGGGGGGTGCTGGGGGCGGATGGCATACCGCTGAAGGGCGATGATGGCGAAGGCGGCGCTGGTTTGGTGATCATCCGGATGCTGGAACGTGCTGGTTTGCACGACCATATCATCGTGGTCACCCGCTGGTATGGCGGCAAGCATCTGGGCGGTGACCGATTTCGTCATGTGCAGGATTGTGTGCAGGCCTATCTGGACAATTTGCGCGGTTGATCCAAGTCAAAGCAGGCCTTTATGGCGCTTGATATCCTGATCATGCCTGTCAGGGAGGCGGGCGTGAGGGAGACATCTAATGACCCACAAACAAACGATCAAACGCCATGCCGATCTGATGGACCGTATGGCAGATGCGACGGGCGTCGATCTGGAACTGGCCGTTATGGAAGGTCGGCTGGACATGGACGAGTTGGGCGATGGGGTGATGGCCTGCACTGGCTGTGCCAAACCCGACGAATGTGAGCACTGGCTGACCGAGCAGTTCGCCCAGACCGAGACCACGCCTGACTATTGTCGCAATACCGATCTGTTGAAGCGCCTGCGCGACGGCAAAAAAGCCTGAGCGATCACATGGCCTGTGCCAGCGCAGTGCTGATCCCCATAAAGAACGAGGCCGAGGCCAACAGCACAAAAATGTGCCAGATGGCGTTGGCATAGCGCAGCTTTTCCGAGCAATAAAACAGGATGCCGGCCGTATAAAGGATGCCGCCCAGGGCCAGAAGTATCAGGCTGAACATGGAAACCACACCGGCCAGTGGCACAAACAACAGCAGACCCGCAGCCCCGAGCAGAAAATAGGGCACCCATCTGGTGCCCATCTGGCCACGCTGCGCCATCAGTTTGGCCGAGGCCCCAATCAGCGCCAGCAGCCAAACCAGCGCCAGAATGACATAGCCAAACCCGGTGCCCAAGATCATACTCAGCGGGGTAAATGTGCCCGCGATTTTCACATAGATTGCAGCGTGATCAATCCGTCTCAGAATTGGGCGCGCTTTGGTATGGGCCAGAATGTGGTAGGCCCCGGATGCGCTGAGCATCAGCAACAGGGCGGCAGCATAGACCGCCGTGGCAGTGTAAGTTCCCCAGCCAAGCCCTTGTTCTAAAATCGCAAAGAGAACCACAATCCCGATCAGGGCAGCACTAATACCAAACACATGTACCACCCCATCGGCGATCCTCTCGGCGCGGCTATACTCTGGATAGGACATCTGCTTAGGCCTCCTGACGACAGGGTCACATAGATTTGTGCGCTGAGGATGCCGGAGCTGGGTCAAGATTTTGTTGTCTCCCCGTGCGTCAGTTAAGTGCAAATTGTGCCAAACAGTCAGAGCATTGGAAACATGCCAAGCAACGGCCAGCAAGTCACTGGTAACGTGGGGGAAACTCCGCTTCTAAGTGAAGTGAAACCTACTAGGTGCTTGGCACGATATCCCAACCGAATAGTTAAAGTTCTAGATGATTAGTGTGGCTTAATATGCTGTTAACATTGATAAAAACGAGATAATATGTCAGGTTTCAATCAGCGCTGGCAGCCTGGTGTTTTCACACCAAACGGCCCCACAGGTCATAATCAGCGGCCTCATCCACCTCGACTGTGACCAGATCGCCCACAGATAGCGCCTCTGTGCCCTCATCAATGAACAAAGCGCCGTCAATTTCGGGCGCATCGGCTTTGGTGCGGCAGGTGGCGATGCCATCTGCGTCAATATCATCCACAAGCACCTGTTGCACTGTGCCAACCTTGGCGGCCAGTTTATCCACAGAAATAGCCTGAGCTTTTTCCATAAACCGCTCCCAACGGTCTTGTTTCACATCTTTATCCACATGATCCGGCAGCGCGTTCGAGCGTGCGCCTTCGACATCTTCGTACTGGAAACATCCCACCCGATCGAGCTGCGCCTCGTCCAGCCAATCCAGCAAAACCTGGAACTCGTCCTCAGTCTCGCCTGGATAGCCCACAATGAAGGTGGAACGCAGGGCGATCTCAGGGCACTCAGAGCGCCATGCGGCAATTTCATCCAGTGTCTTTGCTGCGGCCGCGGGCCGGGCCATCCGGCGCAACACATCCGGGTGGGCATGCTGAAACGGAATATCCAGATAAGGCAACACAAGCCCCTCTGCCATCAGCGGAATCAACTGGCGCACATGAGGGTAGGGATACACATAATGCAGCCGAACCCACGCCCCGAGGGACCCCAGATCACGCGCCAGATCGGTGATGTGCGCGCGGTGGCCACCTGTCTCGGCGTGTTTGACATCCACGCCATAAGCCGAGGTGTCCTGCGAAATCACCAGCAATTCCCGCACGCCACCCTCAACCAGCTTTTGCGCCTCGCGCATCACCGCATGGGCCGGGCGGCTGGCCAGTTTTCCACGCATATCGGGGATAATGCAGAACTTGCACTTATGGTTGCAACCTTCTGAAATCTTTAGATAAGAATAGTGGCGCGGTGTCAGTTTTACGCCACTGGCAGGCAACAGATCAACAAACGGATCCGGGTCGGGCGGCACAGCCAGATGCACCGCGTCCAACACCTGTTCATACTGATGTGGGCCAGTCACGGCCAACACCTTTGGATGCACCCCGGTGATATACTCAGGCTCGGCGCCCAGGCAGCCGGTGACAATGACCCGGCCATTCTCGGCCAGGGCCTCGCCAATGGCTTCCAGGCTTTCGGCCTTGGCCGAATCCAGAAAACCACAGGTGTTTACAATCACCGCATCGGCACCGGTGTAATCGGGTGAAATCCCGTATCCTTCGGCGCGTAGCCGCGTCAAAATCCGCTCGCTGTCCACCAGCGCTTTGGGGCATCCCAATGATACCATTCCAATGCTCGGTTGCCCCTTGCGGGGGGCCTCCGAGATGCGGGCGCGTGCCAGATCTGGCCGCAGGTCAGGTGGGTTTGTACTCATCGCCGCGCGTATAGCTCAGCGCGCGTGACGCGGAAAGGACAAAACCGAAGGCTGATGCCTCCGGTTTCATTGCTCTACAAATATTCAAAAATCCGTCGTGGGTGATTACCGCTTGCGATCACGCCGCGACGACATCGGCTGAAACGCCACTCCAACATGCGCCTCGCAATAGGGCTTGCCCGCTTGCACTGGCAGACCACAGAACCAGAAATCATCGGTCGCGGGGTCACCTACAGGCCATTTACAGGTGCGCTCGGTCAACTCCATCAGGCCCAGCTTCTTGGCCTTCTTTTCGATCTCGCTGACTTTGGCGAGGGCGGCGGGATCAATTTCATTGGCCGAAGGTTGTGGCGGCAGGCGTTGGCCCGCAGGGATGATCGCCGCGCGTGCGCGGGTTAGTATGGGGGCAGCAGGGGCTTCGGGTGCTGGGGCCTCTGCCGCAGGTTTGGCGGCAGGTTTTGAGGGCTTCGCCCTGGGCTTGGCCGCCGGTTTTGCATCCGCCTTGGCTTTGGAGGCATCCGCCGATTTGCCAGTGCCGCTGCGGTTTGACAGGCCCAACCGGTGCACCTTGCCAATCACCGCATTGCGGGTCACACCGCCCAGCTCTTTGGCGATCTGGCTGGCCGACTGGCCCTCGCCCCACATCTTTTTCAGCAGCTCAACACGTTCGTCGCTCCAGGACATGGGCGCACTTCCCTTATATCTCAAAAGGCGGCTTACTACATACTTGCGTGGCCGCCCTTTCGGTTTTCCGATCAGAGACCTATTCTAATCACTTGAGGGCCAGTTACAAGGCATCGATTCGCATGCAGAGGCACGAGGCAGCTATGAACAATCTTTCCGATATGGGCACACGCCGGTTTGGCCGGGTCAATTGGCTTGGTCTGCAAACCCTCGCCTCACGAGAGGTGCAGCGGTTCATGGCCGTGTGGACGCAGACTTTGGCGGCCCCTTTGGTGACGGCGGGGTTGTTTTTGATGATCTTTTCCATCGCCATCGGCCCACATCGGGGGGATGTGATGGGCGTGGCGTTCACGCATTTCATCGCGCCGGGCATCCTGATGATGACGGTGATTCAAAATGCCTTTGCCAATACATCATCGTCTATCGTTATTTCCAAAGTGCAGGGCAATATCGTGGATACGTTGATGCCCCCCCTGTCGCCTGCCGAATTGGTGGTGGGCTATTTGGTTGGCGCGGTGGTGCGGGGTGTGCTGGTTGCGGTGGCCATATCCCTGGGGTTGGCATTGTTTTTGGGCATCATACCGCAGCATCCCTTGTGGGCGCTAAGCTTCGTCGTGCTGGGCGCGGGCTTTTTGGGTGGCCTTGGCATTGTCGCTGGCATCTACGCCAACAAGTTTGATCAGATGGCGGCAATCACAAACTTCATCGTCACCCC
>Ga0209121_10005427_pt1 | contig 11543 bp, 10 predicted proteins | sample Cruoilmetagenom3_FD_187292 | JGI IMG/M metagenome (GOLD analysis project Ga0209121, IMG submission 187292) | Oil polluted marine microbial communities from Coal Oil Point, Santa Barbara, California, USA - Sample 3 (SPAdes) (version 2) | ecosystem: Environmental > Aquatic > Marine > Oil seeps ...
AGAGGGACCTGCGGCCCTCGACCTCCTCAATGCCATTGAGGCGCGCTCCTGAGCGACCGGCAGAGAGCGAACCCCCGTTTAGGGGGCTGCTGCGCTATGAGCTTTGAGAAAAGCGCAATAAGCGGACGTTTTGTTTGGTGGACTACCATTTCATTGCCATTGGGATGTACGCCACTTAGGTTAATCCCAGTGCCTTCCCCTCAAGGGGAAGGTGGCACGAAGTGCCGGATGAGGTGTGTTCATTTCTCATCAGGAAATATGTTCTGATAAATATCCCTACAAACACTCTCAAAATCTTTCTTAATGTCAGCATTCGTATAGCGTTTCACGGTCATGCCAAGGCTGTTCAAATATTTGTCACGAAGGGCATCTGCTTTGATCCCATCTGGATCGTAATGCTGCGACCCATCAATTTCGATGACCAGGCTGGCTGAGGCACAATAGAAATCAACAATATATTTCCCGATCACCTTCTGGCGGTGTATGGTGACGGGTAGTTTCTTAAGAAAATCATACCAGAGATGCCGTTCTTCTATGGTCATATTTTTTCGCAGATGCTGGGCTAATGATGTCAGATCCGGGTTGTGTTTTTCGTTCATCCTGATTACCTTGTTTGTCTGAAAAACATCACCTCATCTGTCTGCGAAGCAGACAGCTTCCCCTCAAGGGGAAGCCTTAAAGATAGGGTAATTGGGACTTCATTTATATAAATGATTATACACAAATCAAATTCATGAGAATGAATTTATGAGTTTGTGTTTAAGATAATCTTCCAATGAGATTGAAAAGATCCCCCAGGCACGCTATGAATAAAGACAAAAGCGTCCTTACGGACGCTCTTTGTGGTGGACCCAGAAGGACCTGCGGCCCTCGACCTCCTCAATGCCATTGAGGCGCGCTCCTGAGCGACCGGCAGAGAGCGAAACCCCGTTTAGGGGGCTGCTGCGCTATGGACCCAGATAATTTGCTTTGCTCCCATTGGCACTCCCAACCCCCTCCGGGAACTTCGCACGCTATGAATAAAGACAAAAGCGCCCTAACGGACGCTCTTTGTGGTGGACCCAGAGGGATTCGAACCCTCGACCTCCTCAATGCCATTGAGGCGCGCTCCCAGCTGCGCTATGGGCCCAGAATTTTTTCGTACCCCGTGCCCTGCGTGCGACAGCGGGGCACTTGAGTGGACCTGGAGGGATTTGAACCCTCGACCTCCTCAGTGCGATTGAGGCGCGCTCCCACTGCGCTACAGGCCCTTCTTCAGGGTGATGGAGATTTTACCTCTCTGGTTGTGCACTGTCAAGATGGCGACTCCTTGTGATAAAATGAACTTATAAGTCAATGCTTGGGGAAAATCTAATGAATGACTCAATTACTGGAGGTCGTTATGCTGAATGTCGTCGCCGTGAATGGGAGCCCTAATAAAGAAAAAGGTCGAACTGCTATGATCTTAACCCCCTTTTTACAAGGGCTTGAAGATCTGGGCGCAACAATAGACCTTTATTACGCCAGCTAGCTCAAGGTAAAGCCCTGCAGCTGCGGCAGGCTGTACTGCTGGAATGAAAAACCTGGGCAATGCATCCTGCAAGATTCAATGCAGGCGCTTTATCCCAAGCTGCGAAATGCTAATCTTCTTGTTTTAGCTACGCCGATCTACATCCCCCTCCCCGGTGAGTTGCAAAATTTTATCAATCGCCTCACGCCATTACTGGAACCGGACATCAAATTTCGTGAGGGACGCACAAGAGCGCATATGCGGGCTGATGTCCTGATTGATAAAATGATCCTGGTCGCCTCCGGCGGATGGTGGGAAAAGGAAAATTTTGATACGGTCATACGCATTGTGGAGGAGCTTGCCGCGGTATCCAGCGTGACCTTTGGCGGTGCCATTATTCGCCCCCATTCGCAACGGATGAGAAAAGGCGGTCAGCTCACAAAGGATGGACAGGAAGTTGATTCTGCGATCCGGACAGCCGCCCATGAATTGATCGAATTAGGTGATATCAAGGGGGAGACCCTTGAGGCTATCCAGCGTCCGTTAGTCTCCAGAGAAGCTTTCTTCCAGAGATGATAAAAGATGAATTTGTGATCAAATCCAGAGGGTGACCATTTGAGTTTGGGCGAAGGGAAACTAGCCTTCAGCTTTGCGCCATAATCTTCCCCCACCGCCGGCTAAATAGTTATTTAATGCCAAACGGGTTTCCTCCTCATCGCGCCAGAAGCTGCTGAGCTGCGAGGTGTAGCACAGCACGGCGTCCTGCCAGGCTTCCAGTGCATCCTGGTTGAGGTCGTGCGGGACTCTCTGCCAACTTTCTCCCCCCTGATGGATGTCCTCATAGCTCCACAGGATGTAGGGATAATCAATGTAATACAGATGATCGCCAGGCAGCATTTCCCCGGCAGTCCTGACAGCCCGGTGGTCAATGTGCCCGCCTAATCCCATCGGCATCACCAGGACTGCTTCGGGTTGGATTTCTCTATCTAACATCGCCGCAATTTCTCCAACCAGCGTAGTTTCTGGCTTCCTGCTGAACAACTCCTCATCGTTATTAACCACGAACTCACTGGATGCCGGGTCCCGGCGGTAGATTGCGTCTGGGATCTCGAAATGACGCGGTGTGACACCCAAAACATCACAAGCAGCTCTGTCCTCAGCACGGCGCATGACGATCGCTTCCCGCCCGGACTTTCCCCAGGCCTGGTGGTTTTGCCGGGCGAACTCGGAGTACGCTTCATCGGGGGGAAAGCCGCTCATCAATGTCCAGATTTCGACGCGATACCCGTGCTGTGTCAGGCACCAAACCAGGCCCCCGCAGGAAAGGGTGACATCATCTAAATGTGGTGAAAGGAAAATCCAATGCTGAGTGGTCATGTGATGATTGTATCAAAAAACTAAATTGATTTGATGTGTTTGATCAAGAAAAAAGCTGCCCCGGAGTTCAAATTCAGGACAGCTTGTATATCTTTTGTGGTGATCAAACGGGGATTACTCTTCCTTTTCCTCGTCTTCGCGCTTCTTGGCTTCGATGATCTTCTGCGCCAGGTGCTGGGGGACCCTTTCATAATGGTCAAATTCCATGGTGAAATAGCCGCGGCCGCCAGTCATGGAGCGCAGGATGGTGGTGTAGCGCAGCATTTCCGCCAGGGGCACATTGGCAGTCACGATGGAACGCCCTTTTTGCGTGTCCATACCCTGGACGCGTGCCCGGCGTGAGTTCATGTCGCCCAAAACATCGCCCATGTTGCTTTCCGGGACGATCACTTTTGCCTTCATGATCGGCTCGAACAGCACGGGGTTTGCATCTCTGAAAGCTATTTTGAAAGCTTCGCGGCCGGCAATTTCGAAGGCAATCGGCTTGGAGTCCACGGGGTGTTCTTTACCGTCATACACAGAAACTTTCACATTATGCACCGGGTAGCCGGCAACCACGCCTTCTTTCATCAGGCTGCGGATGCCTTTTTCAATGGGGGCCATATAATTATTCGAGATTGAACCGCCGAAAACATCGTTGACAAATTCAAAATCCTCATCCGCGAGGGGGGCCACACGCAGGTGGACCTCGCCAAACTGACCTGCACCGCCTGTTTGTTTCTTGTGGCGGTACATGGCAGCGTTCTCACGGGTGATCCGTTCCTCGTAGGGGACTTTAGGTTCCTCGATATTTATTCCAAGCTGGAACTTGTTCTCTGCACGGCGAATGGCGACGTCAATATGCTGGTCGCCCATGCCCTGCAGGATCGTCTGGTGGGTGGCGGGTTCGCTGTGCCAGGAGAGGGTCATATCCTCTTCGCACAGGCGGGAAAGGGTGCTGCTCAACTTGGCTGCATCAGATTGGGTCTTGGGGAATACCGCCACCTGGTAAAGGGCATTCGGGTAATCCGCCTGGGGCAGGCGCAGCGGTTGATCTTTTTCACACAAGGTATCGCCCGTGGTGGTGACGCTCAGCTTTGCCACCAGACCGATATCCCCGGTGTGCAGCAGCGAGATGGGTGTCCCTTCCTTGCCCTGGGGTACCTGCATTCCTGCCAGGCGTTCCTCCTCTTCTTTGTTTGCGTTCCAAACCCTGTCGTCTGCTTTCATCGTTCCTGAATAGACTCGGAAAAAGGTTTGTTTGCCAACAAAGGGATCCGCGGTGGTTTTCCAAACATAAGCCGCCAGGGGACCGTCCTCTTTGGGTTCCAGGGTGACCTCCTCACCCTTGGCATTGATCGCCGTTGCGGGGGAGACATCTGCCGGTGAGGGCATCAGGTTAGCCAGGTTTTCCAGTAAGGGGGCCAGGCCGATCTTGTGTGCGCCTGCAGCCACCATGACCGGGATGAAGTTTCCCGCCCAGATCGTGCTGCGCAAACCATGGATGATTTCCTTGTCGGTCAAATCACCGTTTTCGAAATATTTTTCCAAAAGTTCGTCCTCACCCTCCGCGGCAGCCTCAACCAGCGCGAGATGGGCTTCCTCCGCCTGGCCCTGGAATTCCTCGGGGATTGCCACGCCTTCTTTGCTGTCTCCCTGGTAAGCTTTCATCGACAGCAGGTCGATCACACCCTTGAAGTCTGACCGCTCACCCCAGGGGATCTGCAAGGAGATCAGGCGGGTTTCGATGTGATCCTGTACGGACTGGAGCGCCTTCTGGAAGTTGGCGTTTTCGCGCCCCATTTTGTTAACCAGGAGCATTCTGGGCAGGTTGAACTGCTCGCTGTACTGCAGCGCCATTTCAGTGCCTACCTCAAGACCAGCTACGGAATCCACCAGGATCAGGGCACCGTCAGCCACGCGCATGGCGGCAATAACTTCGCCGATGAAATCAGTGTATCCCGGGGTGTCGAAAAAATTGAGCTTCGTATTCTTAAATTCAATGGGGACAACCGCGGTGAACAGGGAAATCCCTCGCCGCACTTCTTCCTCATCATAATCTCCGAGGGTGGTGCCATCTTCAACCTGGCCGATGCGGGTGGTGATGCCCGTGAAGTTAGCAAAGGCTTCCACCAGCATGGTTTTGCCTGCGCTGCTGTGCGATGCCAGGACAATGTTGCGAATTGATTCGGTTTTATATTCTTTCATGAAAGAGACCTTCCTTGCTCCTTAAGATGTAATCCAAGATAATGACATGCAGTCCTTGATTTTATGCCAATCATGGTTAAAAGTCAAAAATGACCTGCCACGAGACACCGATTTAACTGGTGATTTTGAATGATGTTATCGGGGGTTGAAAATAAGCATGCCAGAAGACCATTCCAAAGTTATTATATCAGGGATAACTCCTGAAAAGAGACGATTACCTTGCAGTTAAAAGGAGAAACTCGTCCAAAGGAAGGATAAGAAAATCTATTTTCGCTGATAAAAAAATCTTTTACACAATGAACAGGTGGAGGAGTTTATCCTAAACCACATGCAGCTCGTTGACCTTGCGGAAGTGGTACCCATAGATCGTGAAGGTGATTGCCAGGGGGAATTTTTCCGGGCAGTGGAACAGGGTCCAAAAAACCAGGTTCCAGTATTGCTTGCGCTCCTTACTTTTTATCCCGATCTCAAAGACTGAAGAAAAGAAGGCAGCGATTTCCTGCCACTGCAGCGTGACGGTATGCCGGATGGGTTTGTAGTCCTTCAAGAAGGTGCGGACGCGCGCATAGAAACCTTTGGCAGAATAGATAGAGTCAAGGATTTTGCGGTAGCCTTTTTTCAAGATGGGGAGGCTCATTTTGGGGACAATGTTCGTTTCCCCGTCGACATTATCACCAGAATAAATGTCGCGAATGCGACCTTCCCGCAGCATGCGCTGGTAAAGCTGGGTACCGATGGGTGCCTGGAGCAATCCCACCATGGCTGTGACAATCCCGCTCTCCTGGATGAAATCGATCATGCGCTGGAAGATGGTTTCGTCATCGCTGTCGAAGCCCACAATGAAACCGCCCATGACCTGCAAGCCCATTTGCTGCAGCTTCTTGACTGAGCCGACGAGGTCACGGTTGCGGTTTTGGCTCTTGGAGCATTCAGCCAACGCAGCGTCATTCGGGGTTTCGATCCCAACAAACACCTGCGTAAAGCCGGCTTTGACCATCAAGTCAATTAATACATCGTCATCCGCCAGATTGACTGAGGCTTCGGTAGTGAATAAGCACCCCTGTTTACCATGTCGCCATTGGACCAGGGCAGGCAGCACCTCTTGTTTGAGGATGCGTTTGTTGCCGATGAAGTTGTCGTCAACAATGAAAATGCTCCGGCGCCAACCCAGGGCGTAGATCTTGTTCAGTTCAGCGATCAACTGCTGTGTGGTTTTCAGACGCATGCGATGCCCTAATAAGGCGGTCACGTTGCAGAAGTCGCAGTTGAAAGGGCACCCGCGTGAAAACTGCAAGCTGAGGGAGTCGTAGTCCCGCAGGTCGATAAGTTCCCAAAGGGGAACCGGCGTTTTAGAAATATCAGCAAATTCATCCGTCTGGTAAACGCGCTGCGGCTTACCACGGCCAAGGTCAGAAAGGAATAGCGGCAGGGTGATCTCGGCCTCATTTAGGATCAGGTGATCAACCTCGGGAAAGGCATCTGGTTCAGCAGTGAAAAGCGGTCCCCCGGCTACAATGATTTTTCCAGCTGTTCGAGCGCGTGCAATCAGCTCCTGGGTGGACTCACGTTGGACCGTCATAGCGCTGATCAAGACCATGTCTGCCCATGCCAGATCTTTTTCCTGCAGGTGAGTAACATTCATATCCACCAGGCGCTTTTCCCAGGTGCTGGGAAGCATAGCCGCCACGGTCAGGAGTCCCAGGGGTGGTGAGGATGATTTTTTATGCACGAATTTAAGAGCGTGTTTGAAACTCCAAAAAGTATCTGGAAACTCGGGGTAGACTAACAGGATATTCATTCTGAAACCTCTTCTTTGTCTTTATCTTCGTCGGGGGCATCTTCAGCCGTCTCAGGCGCTTTCTGGCTGGCTTTTGCATCTTTCCTGGGTTCCGATTTGTCACGTGATCGCTTTTTACGTCTTTCTTTTTGATCCTCTTCAGTTTGAGCAGTCGTATGATCTAATCCCAGGAGGGCTTCTCGGTCCATCTGGTTGATCTGCTGGAACATGGCTGCCATTTCTTCAACCGAGTAAGGCAGGTCGCTGTCAAGCCACCAGTAAATAGTGGCCAGCAAAGATCCAGCGAAATGATTGGCAATGAAATCTGTGGGGAGGGGCGGTGTTGCCCCCAGCTCAGCGATGTCATTCTGGATGCAGCTCTTGATGTTTTCAGTAAATTTCTTGTGCAGCTGGCGGGATGCCGTGATACCGCCGCTGCCGATGATCAGGATGCGGTAAAGATCATAATGTTCTGCAAAAAAATCAAACAGCTTAACAATGGCTTTGGGATCTTCGAAGTGCCAGTGGGATTGGGAGAATTCCGGCACCTGGGATAAGAAATCCTCCACAAATTGATCCATGACATCCAGCAATAATTCGTCTTTGTCTTTAAAATGCAGGTAAAAGGTTGCCCGTCCCAGGTTGGCTTTATCGGTGATATCCTGGATGGATATGGCATCATATCCTTCCTCAAGAATAAGAGCCATCAAGGCGTCACGCAGCAGTTTTCGGGTACGCTGAACGCGCCGATCTAAACGTCTGACCATGCGTTTTCCTTTCTTTATAAAAAAGACAGAATTAATTGGGATGTATAATAATAGACAACTGTATAATAATTAATAAGAATTATATTCTAAAATAATGCGTTGTCAATAGGGCAATTTGTTTCTCTTATGAATGCAGATCAGCCGACTTAAAATCGCCTGAGGTTTTGATGCTAGTGAATCAAACCCCGATTGATCATTCTGGTTTCGTTTATAATTGTTTCACCTGGCAAATTAGGATTAGAAAGTATCGGTTCACATGGTCACACGCTCCCGGGAAGACGTCCTGGAGGAATTATCCAGCACAACCAAGATATTAGGGCTGAACATCAGCGGCCTTAAATCTATCGCGGTCTATGGGGATATGAACGGGTTGATCTATGAACGTATGCAGATGGAAACTCCGGCGGGAGCACCATTCCTGGAGGGGTTTGACGCAATGTGTACATTAGCGGACAGGCTGTTGAAAATCTGCCGTGCCCAAGGGTTGAGCAGCCCCGAGGTGATTTCATTGGTGATCAGCGGTCCACTGGACCTGTTACAAGGGATGGTGCTTTCTCCGCCTGATCTGCCAGCCTGGGAAGATGCCCAGCTGACCGGACGGTTAGCCGTGCGCTACAACCTGCCGGTGTTCATTGAGCAGCGCAGCAATGCGGCAGCCCTGGCTGAACATTATTTTGGGGCTGGGATTGGCGTGGATGATATGCTTCTGATCGATATGGAACCGATCCTGTCGGTCGGGGTGGTACTCCAGGGACGAATCTACCACGGTAATCATGACGCTGCTGGTGATATTGGGCGGATGTTTATGACGAAAGGGGGACCGGCTGGTTTGGGAGAGGCTGGCTCCCTGACGGGGTATGCCAGCGGACCGGGGATGGCAGAATTGGCCAGTTTGCGCTTTCCTGAGCGTTGGCCGATGCCCCCGCAGCCTTACGAGTTTGTCGGCGCGGTCAACCAGGGGCAGGCGGAAGCGATAGATGTGGTCACTGAAGCGGCCGATCACCTGGCAAAGGCTTTGCTGTGGTTGATCCTGACTTTGGATCCCGAAATGGTTGTTTTTGGGCACCCCGGGGACGTTTTGGGAGAAGCCCTTTTGCTTCCCTTGCGGGAGGCTGTATTGCGCTACGGCGGTGGTGAAGCGCGCCAGCTGCCGCGCCTGAGTCTGTCAAAATTAGGCGCCAAGCTGGATGATACCGCGGCATTAATGGCTGTTGTCGATCGGTTCAAATACCGCTGATTTTGTGCTTGAGGTCATTTTTCTCGGTGCGAATGGAAAATGATTGATTTGAACTACGCTTTACAACGATAATCTGGTTACCACCAAATACTTTACCAAGGCATGGATTGATGAATATTTCTTCACGAGAACGTATGCTGGCAGCCCTCAACTGTCAAAGCCCTGATCATCCACCCTGCAGTTTTATGATCTTTGGCGCTTTACTCCAGAAATCTGACTCGTACCTTGAATTTATTCAACAACAGCTTGAGTTGGGATTGGATGCAGCTGTCATGATCCCACCCCGTTCGCCTGTGGTGCGCAACGATCATTACAACCTGTATGGTTTGCCCATTTCCTATCATCCGCAGGTCAGGGTTGAAGAGCAGGTCCTTCATCCTGACGGTGCCGCACAGCCGCTGATGGTTAAGGTTTATCATACCCCCGCAGGAGACCTGACCGCCCGGGTGCGCCAGACCGAGGATTGGCGTTGGGGGAATCACGTTCCATTTTTAGACGATTACCTGATCCCGCGCTCAGAGAAATTCATCGTTGAGGGACCTGATGATTTACCAGCTTTTCAATATCTTTTACCCCCATCCACAGGTGAAGAAATTGAACAATTCCAGCGGGACTCCGCCGAGGTGATCCACTATGCTCGCCATGAGGGGCTGCTCCTGACTTCCGGCTGGGGGGTTGGCATGGACATGATCGGTTGGATCCACGGCCTGAACAGCCTGGTTTACGATGTGTATGATCATCCTGATTTCGTACGGAAGCTTTTTGGCATGATCGCTGCATGGAATCGGCAGCGCATGGCGGTTGTGCTGGATGCCAAGATTGATCTGTATATCAAGCGCGCCTGGTATGAGAACACCGACTTCTTCACCCCGTCCAACTGGCAAGATATCATCCTGCCTGAATTGGCTAAAGATGCTGCCTTAGCCCACGGGGCAGGTGCAAAATTCGGATACATCATCACCGCCAACGCCATGCCCTTGTTAAACTTGATCGCGGAGGCAGGCGTGGACGTGATCATTGGGATTGACCCGGAAGCCTATGATATGGATGCCACCAAAACAAAGCTGGGAGGCCGGGTCTGCCTGTGGGGGGGCGTGAACGGTCACCTGACGGTTGAACAGGGCTCACCGGAAGCCGTGCAGAGCGAGGTGGCCGCCGCCCTGCAAGCGCTTGGTCCGGATGGCCTCATCCTCTCGCCCGTGGACAACGTCCGCCAGGACACGCCCAGGGCGATGAACAATGTGGGTGTGCTCATTCAGACCTGGCAGAACCTTACCGGTCAGACAGAATCATCGATTTAATGGAGGAGACTATGACATTTTCAGATCGTAAAATCGTTGACGGTCATGTTCATTATGCGCATCATTCCTATGCGGAATCGCTCATGACGATCATGGGGGAGGCGGGGATCGATAAGCTGGCTGTGGTGTGCACGCCCGATGAGAAACGCCTCAGCCTTGTGCCGGATGCCTTGCTGCTCAAAGCGCAGTACCCGCAAGAAGTGTATGTCTTCGGCGGGCTGGACATCTCCCCGCTCTTTATGGCTCCGGATATCGCCGGCGAAGCTTTCGCCCACTATGTGGATGTCCTGATCGGGATGGGGGCAGATGGGGTCAAGATGATCGAGGGGAAAGCTGAAATGCGCAAGCGGCTGCCGATCCCGGATTTTGATGCGCCTGGTTATGCTCCCTATTGGCAAAAGATGGCTGAAACACAAATGCCGCTGATCTTTCATGTCAATGATCCTGAGGAGTTTTGGGATCCTGAACGGGTGCCCGATTGGGCGCGTGAGATGGGCTGGTTTTATGGAGATGGCAGCTACATTGATAATGAAGCGCAATACAGCCAGGTGTTGAATGTTCTCGAACGGCACCCAGACCTGAATGTATCCTTTGCCCATTTCTTCTTCCTCTCCGCACAACTGGATCGCCTGGGTGAGTATTTTGACCGTTTCCCCAACATGCACGTTGATCTCGTGCCCGGGATTGAGATGTATTTTAATTTTGCGAAAAATGCTGAGAAGGCCCGTGAGTTTTTCATCAAATACCAGGACCGCATCATCTTTGGCACGGATATTGGGGCGCGTGCGCTGCTGAGTGACCGGGAGAGAGGCATTGAGCGTGAGGAGAGCCTGGCGCGCATCGAGGTTGTACGCGGCTTTTTGGAAAATGATGGTCCTTTCAGCCTGGAACATGAAGGCTTCTTGTTTGGCGGCGCGGAAGCTGTCTTCCAGGGCATTCACCTGCCCGATCAGGTCTTGGAGAAGATCTATTTTAGAAATTTTGAACAGTTTGCCGGTGCGTCTCCCAAGCTGCTGAAGCCAGAGGCAATTGTGGAAGAATGCCAGCGCCTGGAGATGATGATCCAGGCTATGGCGCAGGTCCAACCAGGAACAGGCGGGGATATATCTTCAGCTGAAAAGGCCGTGCAAACTTTTTTGGGTTAGTCCTTAACCATCCATGCTGATGGATTTTAATAAAGGAGAGCTGTGATGAAAACACTTAAACGCTGGCAGGAACCGATTTATGCGATTGGGGGATTTGGCCCCGGATTTATGTACCAGATTGTCATGACCTATTTGCTTTATTTTTACCGTCCAGCCCTCACGCGGGTGGAGATGGGGGCGGTCATCTTCGCCCCGGCAGGCGCTTATGCAGCCGGGATGCTGGTGGCACGCATCCTGGACGGCGTGGTGGATATCCCCATCGC
>Ga0209121_10005428_pt1 | contig 11543 bp, 11 predicted proteins | sample Cruoilmetagenom3_FD_187292 | JGI IMG/M metagenome (GOLD analysis project Ga0209121, IMG submission 187292) | Oil polluted marine microbial communities from Coal Oil Point, Santa Barbara, California, USA - Sample 3 (SPAdes) (version 2) | ecosystem: Environmental > Aquatic > Marine > Oil seeps ...
AAGGAATTTTCCCATAGTATTACTGCTGAAATCAAGGAAATCAAACAGACAATCAACGAATTACGGGTTGATTTTGCTAAAAATCAATGAAACCGTTGATATATAAGGTTTTCGGCGTTTTTAAAAAAGCTTCTATTTTGGCGTATAAGAGGCGTATTTAAAAAATACGATGATTCATACCAGCCACTTTAAAAAAAACGCTTAAAACAGGCTTATATTAAAGGTTATTTTTCGTGGTTCCTAAAATATCCCCCTTTTAGCCTTCTTATCTCTAATATCCTCTCTTTTACTAGTGTATTATCTCCTTTACTTGCATATCCGCCAGGATATTAAATGAATACTTCAAATTATTTACCTCTAATTTCATTATATAATATATTAAAGAAGCTTACCCCAATAATAAACGCAAAATAGGATGTTGATTTTTATAAATTCATATGGTATAGTAAATATAATTGACTGGTAATGACAATATAACAAGACATCATCAGTATCATTCATATTTTTCTGTCTAATCCAAGGAGAGGTTGCTATGAGAGAAAAAGTACTTAAATATTCCGTGGTGAAGCATAGAATTATTGAGATGATTGATAGTGAGGAATGCAAGGTAGACAACTTGATTCCAAGTGAGCGCGAACTGATGGGTATGTTTCAGGTAAGTCGAATTACCGTTAGAAAAGCAATCGATGATTTGGTGAATGAAGGATATCTGTACCGTATCCAAGGTAAGGGTACCTATGTCAAAAACGATAAAATCTCACATGACCTTTTTTCAATAACAAGCTGTACCGAAGAAATCAGGAGCTGTGGTATGGTAGCCTCAAGCCGTGTTATCAGTTTTGAGGCTATCCCGGTCGACAGATATATATCAAAACTGCTGCAGATCACTGATGATTCGCTGGTTATGAGGTTGGAACGCATATTCTACGCTAACAATAAGCCAATTAACTACACCATCACTTATCTTCCGCTTTCAATTTTCCCTGGTCTTGAAAAGCACGATTTTGAGAAGGAGTCACTCTATTCCCTCATTGAAAATACCTATGGAATAAAAATTACCCATGCAAAACGCACTCTTGAAGCAATCTTGGCCAGTGAGGAAAATTCAAAATATCTTAAGATTGAGCCGGGCAAACCGCTGATTCTATTTCGCTGCGAAACCTATGGTGAGATAGAAGGACGCGAAGTGGTTATCGAATCCTTTAAATGCTACTACCGAACCGACAAACACAAGTTTTATATAAACCAAATCCGATAAATTCGTTTTTCTATTACAAATTTTTTATTTTCTGTAAAAACATGGAAATTAGAAAGGAGGGATTTAAAGACGAATAAAAACCTGGGAAATTAGAAAGGAGGTATTTATAGACGAAGAAAAAATTGGGAAATTATAAAGGAAAAGAAATAACAAGTAATATAAAAAAAGGAGAAAATTAAAGATGAAGAAGAATATGGGAAAATTCATGGTACTGGTAGTAGCAATTGCATTGGTTATGACAGTTGCCTTGACAGGATACTCTAGCGGCGGTGATCAGACCAATACCGTTGCCCTTTTATGTTCTGCCGCAGGCGCCAACGATAATGGCTACAACCAATCCGCCATCAATGGTCTAAAACAGCTCAAAAACGAAAAGGGTATTGAGTACAAGGTTATTGAAACTACAACAGATTACCCAGGTACACTGAAGATTCTTGCTGAGTCTGGCTATAAGCTCATCTTCTCACTCGAATATGACTTCACAGCGCTTATTAATGGTGTTGGTGGGGAGAAGCCTCTTGCAGAGCAGTTCCCTGATACAACTTTTGTTATTTTCAATGCAAATCCCAACCTCAAAGAGGACGGCACCCCTATCCATAATAATGTTATCCCTGTTATGTTCAATGTTAACGAAGCTTCCTTTTTAGCAGGCGCTCTGAGTGTACTGGTTAACGAGAATGCAAATATTCTGTTTGATTCTTCCAAATATTCCTTTACCCCTGGCGATGAAGGTCGTAAAGTTGGCTTTATCGGCGGGACACAGTCTGCTGGTATCGAAATATTCAGCTTTGGCTATGCTGAAGGCGTTAATTATGCAGCATCAGAAATTGGAGCAGGTGTTGTTTATGGTTACTATTCCACATACGATGCAGGCTTTGTTGATTCAGCTCAAGGCGCAATAATAGCGGGCACTTACTACAGCGAAGGTGCAAACGTTGTTTACTGTGTAGCAGGTTCTGTTGGTGACGGTGTTGATGTAAAGGCTAAGGAAATTAAGAAACTTTCTATTCAGGTTGATGCTAACAAGGATAACATGCAACCCGGTTATATTCTGACAAGTGTTCTAAAGAATACTGGTGTTCCTGTAATTGAACTTGGCTCTAAGCTGGTTGAGGGTACACTTGCAGAAGACGGCGGTAAAGAGATTTTCTACACGCTTTCTTCCGGCGCCACAGGCATTACAGATCTGAGCGTTATCGAGTCTGCTATCAGGACGGATGCTGCTGCACAGGCAAAATGGGGTGAAATCAAGACATATATTGAAAATGTAAGCGCAAAAATCAAAGATGGCTCCATCAAAGTTACAAATGCACAGATTGGTGAGAGACTTGATATTTCCACTTTGAGTAATATTAAACTGCCTAAATAAGTAAAGCTAATTTAAAAATGAAATCAGGGCGTGAAAAAAAATGAATATTATTAAAACCTCAAATATTACTAAAAAATATGGAGAGCTTATCGCCAACGATAATATTAATCTTACATTTGCAGAAGGGGAAATAAAGGCTATCGTGGGAGAGAACGGTGCTGGCAAATCAACTCTAATGAATATGTTGTATGGTTTATCAAGACCCACAAGCGGTAAAATCTTTATCCGTGAGAAAGAAGTTGAGTTTTTCACCCCTCTGGACGCAATTAATGCGGGAATAGGCATGGTGCACCAGCATTTTAAGCTGGTGCCCAGCCTTACTATCTGCGAAAATATTCTTCTTGGCGTAGAGATTATGTATAAAGGAAAGTTTGGGAAGACGCCCTTTATTGATTCAAAGAAAGAGTATGAAAAGGTACAGGAAGTTACCGATAAATTTAAGATTGATTTAAATTTAAAAGATAAGGTTGAGGATATTTCAATCGGTTTAAAACAACGCGTTGAAATTATGAAGATGCTCTACAGAAATGTTGATATCCTAATTTTAGATGAACCTACTGCTGTTTTAACCCCACAGGAGGTCGATGCCCTGATTATCGACCTCCAAGAGCTAAAAGACAAGGGTAAGACAATTATCTTCATCACTCATAAAATGAGTGAGGTCATGAAGCTGTCTGATAGTGTTATTATAATGAGGCGTGGCAGGGTGGTCGGTGATGTAAAGACTAAGGATACCAACGAGCAAGAAATTGCACAGATTATGGTAGGCCGCGATGTGCTTCTACGCGTCAATAAGGAAGAAATTGACTATTCAAAGAGTGGTGTTATTTATAAGCTGGAAAACATTTCCACAAAGAATTTGCTTGGAAAAGAAGTGTTGAGTGACATAAATATAGAGGTCAAGAAAGGTGAAATTTTAGGAATTGCCGGAGTTGAAGGAAATGGTCAAGGTGAGCTGGTTAAAATTTTAACCGGTTTAATGACCTCAACAAAAGGGAAAATTATTTTCAATGGTAGGAACATCACAAACTGGTGGCCGGTCGATATTAGAGAAGCGGGTATCGGCATTATCCACGGGGATCGTTATGCTCAAGGTCTGTGCCGTGATATGACAATTAACGAAAATATAGTTGCAGGATATCATCGTAAACCTGATGTTAGTAAGCGTGGGATGATGCGCTATGGCGAAATCGCCAAGAAACGTGACCGTTTAGTTAAAGAATATGACATTCGTATAGCAAATCCGGACGGTAATGTTTCCCAACTTTCGGGCGGTAACGCCCAGAAGCTGATTATCGCTAGAGAATTTGACTCTAACCCCAAGCTTTTGATTGCCTATCAACCTACTCACGGTCTTGACGTGGGCTCGATAGAATTTGTACATAATAAAATCCTGGAACTTAGAAAGCAAGGAGCAGGTGTTGTGTTAGTTTCTAGCGAGCTTACGGAAATTATGAGTTTGAGTGATAGAATTGCCGTTATGTATAACGGTAGAATTATCGGCGAAGTAGACGCTCACAAAACTAACATAGAAGAGGTTGGAATGCTTATGGCAGGAATTACAAATAAAAGAAGTAACAAGATATGAAAAAAGGAAAGATGTTTTTGTTGGATATTTTCAATTCCCTTCTGCCTGTCCTGAGTGCTTTTGGAATAGGCGCAATTATTATCATACTTATTGGAGGAAATCCTCTTACAACCTATAGCATTATGTTTAGTAAAACATTGTTTAATTGGAACGGTTTCCTTAAGACTTTGCACTTTGCTTCACCATTGATATTAACAGGCCTTGCTATTGCCATCACCTTTAAAGCCAATATATTTAACATGGGCGTTGAAGGGCAGCTGCTGGTTGGTGGTTTTTTTGCCTGTGTTGTTGGTTTTTACTTTGAAGGTTTAAATCCCGTGGTTCATGTTATTCTTGGTCTGCTTACAGGTATTACCTGTGGGATGGTTTTCGCATTTATCCCTGCAATCCTTAAGGCATATTTTAAGGTTAATGAGATAGTTGTTACACTCATGCTTAATTATGCGGTCATTGAAATTCTTCGCATTTTGACGCAAACTATATACCGTGATCCTACTTCCGGTTATGTCTCCACCCCTGCAGTTGCCAGCTCAGCTATGTTTTACCGTATCGGCGGGACAAGACTGACATTATTTTTCCCGCTTACAATTATTGTTTTTGTGATTATGTATATTATTTTCAAAAAATCCAGACTTGGCTATGAGGTCACTGCGGTTGGTAAAAACCCCGAATTCGCTGAAGCCTCGGGCATGAATATCAAAAGAAAGATAATCTATATAATGCTCATCAGCGGCGCATTGAGTGGTCTTGCAGGTGCAGGTTATATGTTCAGTGAAAAGTTCAAGTATACCCTTGATTTTTCCGGCAACCCCGGTTTAGGATGGGACGGTATGTTGATTGCCTTACTCGGCCGACACAGTCCAATAGGAATTATTATCGCAGCAATATTCTATAGTGCACTGAAGACCGGAGGAGACATCATTAACATTTTTACCAATGTCCCAAAGGAAAGCGTAGGTGTTATCCAGGGTTTAATTATCCTTTTTATATCCATCAGATTTATTAATCAGAATACAAAGCTGTTTGGTAACACCATGGCCCGCTTCAGTACTACTAAGAAGAAAAAAAATGAAGAGGTGCAAAAATAATGAATTTTGAGAGAATATTTTATATTATGCTTTCAAATAGCGCTCCTATTATTCTCTGTGTCCTCGGCGGTAACTATGCCCACAAAGCCAATGTTCTTAATATATCTCTTGAAGGCATGATGCTCGTTGGTGCCTTCGCTTCAGTGTTTTTTGTTTCGGTTACGGAAAGTCTTTTGGTGGGTGCATTAGTCGGTATTATTATAACGCTGGTATTTGGTTTAATATTTGCTTTTATGTGTGTAACCCAAAAAGGTAACCCAATTATCATTGGTCTTGCCATCAACCTCCTCGCATTCTCAATTACCGCATTCCTGCTTAAAGTGTTGAATACTGCAAATCTTAACGTAAATAATATTGTTGACGTTGCCGGACTTAAAATCAATATTCCGCTTATTAAAGATATTCCCTTCATTGGCCAGATTGTTAGCGGACATCCCCTGGTCACCTACATTAGTTTTATCGGTATTTTTATAATGTGGGTGATCATGTATAAAACAAAGTTTGGTATTTATGTCCGTGTGGTTGGTGAAAATGAGGACGCTGCTTACAGTGTCGGCATTAATGTCAATAAGATCAAGTATATTGCAATTCTCATCGGTGCTTTCTGCAGTGCGCTTGCTGGAATTAACCTTGCGCTGGAAAAGATGGCACTTTTCACCAATGGTATGACTGCTGGTATAGGCTTCATTGCTCTCGCTGCAATTTTCTGCGGGCGCGGCAGACCAGGCCTTTCATCTCTCTATGCAATACTCTTTGGGCTTGCCCAGTCCCTTTCGGTTAACCTTAATATTTCTGCAGGTCCGGTCTCGGGCTTGTTTAAGACTTTACCTTATTTTGTGATCGTTATTATACTTTCTGTGGCATCTATAATTCAGAATAAAAATAACAGAATGAGAGGGTTTAAAAATGAGTAAAACAGCCTTAATTGTTATGGATATGGTGTATGATTTCACTAATCCAAAGGGGCTTGCTTTTTATCCGCAGACCCGTGATATTCTTCCTAATATAGCCAAAGCAATAGATATTTGTAGAGAAAACCGTGTTATGATTGTATTTATGCAGCACTGCTATCGTAAGGACAAATTTGACAAAAACCTAATAAAAATGCGTCCTAACTGTATTGAGGGCAGTGGAGGCGAGGCTATAGATAGCGGTCTTACCGTGCTTCCCCAGGATTATGTCATTAAAAAACGCAGATATAGTGCTTTTTTTAGCACAGATCTCGATTTGGTTCTGCGCGAGCACGATGTTCGTCGGATTATCATCGTCGGAGCAAAGACAAATTGTTGTATTCGAGCAACAGTAACAGATGCATACAATTTTGACTATGAGGTTTATGTATTAAGTGATTGTGTAGCCACAAATGATGAAACGGTCAATCGGGTGCACCTTACAGATATTGATAAATATCTTGGTTGCGTCATAACCTTGGAACAGTTTCCAGAATTGCTTAGAGGTGATTTGCCATGAAAAAATATGATGTTTTAATCAGTGGATATGTGAGCATGGATCGCATAATTAAAGTTCTTTCTCCATTAAAGGTTGGATTTACCTCGCTGGTTGAAAATAGCGATAATGCAAAGATCTGTTACGGGGGCTGCTCAGTTGATATAGCCTATGAGCTTGCAAGGCTGGGCTTAACCGCTGCTCCCTATATACGTGTTGGCGAAGACTACAAGGATACAGGTTTTTATGATTTTCTAAAGGGTAATGGCGTTTGCATGGATGCCATTGAGGTTGTCCCCAATGAAACAACCTCCAATAGTTATATGTTGGAGGATTTAGAGGAAAATCATATTACTGTCTTTTATCCGGGGGCAATGGACGGCAAGTATGCAGTTAAAAAGAAGGACAAATTCTTTGAGCGGACTAAGCTGGGCGTCATAACTGTTGATTCTTCTCCCGATAACCGAGAGTTTTTAAAAAAATGTAAAAAACATAAAGTACCGGTAGTTTTTGGTATGAAGTCCGATTTTAATGCATTTTTACCGTCGTTACTCAAGGAGATTTTGGAATATAGTAAAATTGTCTTCGTCAATAAATCCGAACGCGAAAAAATAGAAGGTTTATATAATATGATCTCTATTACAGAATTATTCGAAACGGGTAATACAGAGATTATCGTTGTTACTTTAGGAAAGGCGGGAAGCATTTGCTATCAAAAAATAATGCATGAATACACTACAACCAAAATTAGGGCTGCACACTGTACAAAGATTGTTGATACCACAGGTTCGGGCGATGCATATATATCTGGTTTTTTGTACGGATATTTAAATGGATACGAGCCTATACAGTGCTGTAATATGGGCAGTGTTCTATCAGCGTTTATTATAGAAAGAATGGGCTGCTGCACTAATGCACCAAATGAAGCTCAATTGATTGAGCGCTATAAGAAATTTTTAGAGAAGGGTGAGTAAAATGAAATCTCTTTATATGAAAGTTGATAAAAATATCTCTAAGTATGTTATCTTTTCGGGAGATCCGTGGAGTGTTGAGGTGCTGGCCAAGATGCTTGACAATGCCGAGCACGTGGCTTTTGTTCGCGAATTTAACACCTACACCGGATATTACAAAGGCCAAAAAATTACGGTTACATCAACCGGAATCGGTGCACCTTCCGCGGCTATTGCCATGGAGGAAATGTATGCCAATGGTATGGAGGTTGCTGTACGCATGGGGACAGTAATGGCTTTCAAGGATGATATGCTTGGTAAATTTATCATTCCGATAGCTGCTATGCGAGAGGAAGGAACCAGTGCAACCTATGCACCAATCAGCTATCCGGCAGTTGCTGATATAGAGCTAATCAATTGTATGAATAAAACTGTGGAGGAGTTTGGTTGCAGCTACAGCAACGGCATCAATTGTACGATGGACGGCTTTTATTCGCAGATGAAAGAGTCAAGGCTTTCCAAGCAGAGACAGGTAGATATGAACGAATCCTTTAAGCGCCTAAAGAATTTGAACATTATCGGTATTGACATGGAAAGCAGCTGTATACTTACCCTGGCTAATTTAATGGGTATCAAGAGCTGTGTTGTTACTATGACTACCGTTTTGGAAAATCTCAAGGCGGCGCTCAAGGGAGGGGAAAGAAAACAAGCAAAGGAAATATTATGCAGAGTTGTGCTTGAGGGTTTATATAAATATGAAAGGAGAACATCAAAATGAGTAATTTAGAATTTTTTGGAGAAAAAAAACAGTTTGTAATCGGTATGGTGCATTGTCTGCCGCTTCCCGGAACACCGAACTATTGCGGTGATATTGCCAGGATTATAAGCCAGGCGATACAGGATGCAATTGTACTGGAAAAGAGCGGTTTTGATGCGCTTATGGTTGAAAATATAGGAGACGACCCCTTTGCGGTGGAGCTTAATGTTGCCCAGAATACCGCTCTGGCCGCTATCAGCGCACTAGTAAAACAGAATGTTAACATTCCAGTGGGTGTTGATGCCGTAATGAATGACTATAAATCGGCCATTTCAATTGCACAGGCGATAGGCGGTGATTTTGTCAGAATTCCCGTTTTTGTTGATACAGTCGAATTTTATAGTTGTGGAATTATAAATCCATGTGCTCATGGAGCAATGTATTACAGAAAGCAAATCGATGCCGGAAAGGTTAAGATATTTGCAGATATTCAGGTAAAACACACACGCATGGTCCTGCCAAATGTAACAATTGAGGACTCAGCAAAGGCTGCGCAAGGCTGTGGTGCTGATGCCTTGATTGTAACGGGCTCACAAACCGGTGTTGAAACTCCCATTGAAATGATTCGGCGAGTCAAAAAGGTTGTAAAAATTCCTGTTATCGCAGGTAGTGGAGTGAAGGTAGCAAATATTAAAGAGCAAATGATGATAGTCGATGGTGCAATCGTCGGAAGCAGTCTAAAAAATAACGGTGTCATTACCAATCCTGTCTCGTATGATTTGGCAAAGGTATTGATAGACGCGTTTAGAAAGTAGAGGTATATTATACATGATGAGACCAATGAAACTGGCAGGAAACGAGTTGATGTTTGGAAAGGGCTGCCTGGAGTATCTTAAGATTCTGAAGGGCAGCCGAGCAATGATTGTTATGACCGGCCCCACATTGGAAAAGACTGGAATATTAGAAAAGGTTGTTTTGTATCTAAAGGAAGCAAATATCGATTCAATTGTTTTTAATGAAGTTGAGCCCGATCCCAGTTTTGCAACCGTCTGGAAGGGGGCGCAGGCAATGAAAAAATATAAGCCTGATCTGATTATTGCTTTAGGTGGTGGTTCCGCCATGGATGCTGCAAAAGCTATGTGGGTTTGTTATGAACATCCCCAGATTAGTGAGTTGAGTGATATTCTCCCCCCAAAGCAGATTCCAAAACTTAGAAAAAAGGCCAGAATGGTTTGTATCCCGTCAACCAGTGGTACGGCAAGCGAGGTTAGTCGAAGTGTGGTTATTACTGACGAGAAGACAAAAATTAAATATGGTATTGGTAATATGGAAATGATACCCGATATTGCCATTTGTGACCCTGAGGTTACAGCTTCCCTGCCACCGAAAATTACCGCTGAAACAGGCCTTGATGCCCTAACTCATGCGATCGAAGCATATGTTTCTCGGAGAGCAAATTATATCAGCGATTTATTTGCGATACAGGCTGTCAAAGATATTTTTGAGTATTTACCAAAAGCATACGAAGAGAGCACAAACCTTGATTACCGTGAAAAGATGCTCAATGCTTCATTGATAGCCGGGCTTGCTTTTACCAACGTTTCTCTTGGCATCGTCCATTCAATGGCACATACACTGGGAAGCTGTTTTGCTGTTCCACATGGTCTTGCTGATGCCGTGATTTTGCCATATATCGTTGAGTATAATAGTGCAAATACAGAAGCGGCAGATCGTTATAAAACACTTGAAAATGAATTAGGCATTAAAGATTTTGTCATCGCAGTTAAGGAACTGAAAAAAAAATTGAACATTCCTTCAGGCTTCAGTGGTATCATCACCAACAAAGAGAAGTATTATGCCAAGCTCGGGGATATGGCTGTTATGGCGCTTAACGATGGATGTACAAAGACAAATCCGATTATTCCTTCTATTGATGATCTAATTGAATTATTTAAAAAGGTCTATTAAATTTAAAGAATTGGAGTTGAATTTATGAAGTTAATTTGTTATTTATCAAATGGCTTTCCCACTATTGAGGAAAGCGCTAAAATTGCGGAATATTATGTTACCGGAGGCTGTGATGCCATTGAAATCGACTTGCCATCGAAAAATCCATATCTTGAGAGCGATTTTATTTCAAACAGAATGGCAGCTGCTCTTACTGCCTGTGGTGATTACGATAAGTATATGAAAAACATAATCCAAATTAAGCATCGCTTGCCTGATACAAAAATAATCTTGCTGTCCTATGAAAACACAGTAAAAGAAATCGGCGTACAGAAATTCATTGATTTTTGCCTCTCTAACGATCTTAAGGATATTATTTTTGTCGGTTTAGAGAATGAGAATATAAAGAATCTGCTGATTGATAATGATATAAAGGTCTCCTGTTATGTTCAATTCAATATGATACCTGAAGAAATTGATTCCGTGAAGGCTTCCAATGGTTTTGTATATATGCAGGCCAAAACCATACCAGAGAAGATTAATCCCCGGTTTCCGACCCTTGCCGATTGTATTAAATTTTTACGGTCCCAAGGCATTGAGAGAAAAATATACTGCGGGGTTGGTATACATGAGCCCAGCGATTTTAAGATGGTTAAAGATGCAAAGGGCGACGGTGCATTTGTAGGCAGTACGATCTTGAAGTTGTACAAAGATCCCGAAAAGCTTATGGCAACCATAGCATCCTTCAAGGCAGTTGACAATTAGTAGTATTTGTATTTTCTGAAAGATTGCAAGGGGCAGACTTTACAAGTTCAGGTAATAGGAAAATACAACAGGACAGGGGTCTGAGTTTTGTCATATACTAATAATATACAAGGGACACATCCCGTTTCTTAAACAATTAATATTTTACTTTTAAGTTAAATAAATAAGGAAGGTTGCCCAAGTCAATAATTCGGTAATTTTTAGTAAAAAACCTATAGGATTTGATAGGTTTCTTAACCAGAGCCAGAAAATATCCAGTCCTTTGAATTTAACTTGATAGTATTTTTTTTATTAACCCGAAGGGCAGAATACCACGGGCTTGCCCCTGGATGAATGAATAGGCAACGATATGTTACAATGTACTTATGGAAATAG
>Ga0209121_10005429_pt1 | contig 11542 bp, 8 predicted proteins | sample Cruoilmetagenom3_FD_187292 | JGI IMG/M metagenome (GOLD analysis project Ga0209121, IMG submission 187292) | Oil polluted marine microbial communities from Coal Oil Point, Santa Barbara, California, USA - Sample 3 (SPAdes) (version 2) | ecosystem: Environmental > Aquatic > Marine > Oil seeps ...
TCATAGAGAGCCCTGGGTGTGGTCCCTGTCTTGGTGCACATATGGGAGTCCTCGCATCCGGAGAAAAAGCATTGTCGACTGCAAACAGAAACTTCAAAGGAAGGATGGGTTCACCAGAAGCAGGGATATATTTGGCCTCACCCGCTACCGTCACCGCATCCTGTATTAAAGGTGAAGTTACAGACCCAAGGGTCAATGGTCCTTAATAATAGATGTAAAATGTTAATGTGTGGGTTGATGTTCGGACTTCCTATTCGAGAAAGACGCGTTCAATTTCCCCGGCGAGGAAATTGCCGCTCGGCTCTCGGGTTCACTCCCGTGAGATTAAAATCTCACGGACCATGCCCGTTCACCCTGCGAGACGCTTTCCTGAATAGAAAGTCCTCACATAGAAAGCAGGTTTATTCAACCTTTCCATACGAGACGCATCTCATGCCAATTCACCCTGCTGATATCAAATAGGATAATTAAATGGGAAAAGTATTTAAATACGGAGATGATGTTAATACAGATGTAATTTTCCCCGGAAAATATACTTATACCATAGATGACCCGGAAGAGATGGCAAAACACGCGATGGAGGACCTTGACCCGACCTTTGTGGATAGAGTAGGAAAGGGTGATATTATTGTTGCAGGCAAGAACTTTGGTATGGGGTCATCAAGGGAACAGGCAGTAACCTGCCTTGTTTATTCAGGAGTCAAAGCAATTATTGCAAAATCGTTTGCACGCATCTTCTTCAGAAATGCAATAAACAATGGATTACCTGCGATTATACATTCCAAAGCTTTCGATGCGATAAGAAAGGGGGATGAGGTAGAGGTAGACCTTAAGGATGGGCTAATAAAAACCCTTGATAAGGAATTTTCCTTTGAGCCTTATCCAGAGAAACTACTGGAAATACTCCAGGCCGGTAGCCTTATTGAGTGGGTAGGGAAAAAATTGGCCAAAGATAAGTAGGAGGTTCGTTTGGATATTGAGTTTTACGGTGCAACGAGAGAAGTTACCGGGAGTAAGTTTATACTTATGACTGAGGGAGTGCGTGTTCTTATGGAATGCGGTTTGTATCAGGGTAGGAGAAAAGAATCTGAGAAGAAAAATAGAGTTTTCCCATTTGATCCCGAGGAATTTGACTTTATGATACTTTCACATGCTCATATTGACCATTCCGGAAACATTCCAAACCTCGTAAAACAAGGATTTACCTCAGATATTTTCGCAACTACCGCTACTATTGATCTCTTAAAATATATGTTGATTGATTCTGGATACATTCACGAGAGAGACGCTGAATGGATTAATAAAAAGATAAAGAAAAGGGGAGAGGAACTCATAGAACCACTTTATACAGTAGGAGATGCAGAGGAATCCTTGACTTATTTTAGACCCCTTTATTACCATGATGAAGAAAACAGGAGTATTAATTTTAAGTTTTTGGACGCCGGTCATATTCTTGGCTCTGCTGAGGTACTGATTCAAGCGGAGGGGAAGAGGGTGCTATTTACCGGGGATCTTGGCAGGAATAATCTTCCAATAATAAGAGACCCTGAAGTTCCTGATGATATTGATATACTCATTATGGAAAGCACATACGGAAACAGATTGCATAGGGATATTAAAGATGCAGAAAAGGACCTTGAGGAAATTATAAAAAGAACCATCAGAAAAAAAGGAAAAATTATTATTCCTTCTTTTGCAGTAGAACGGGCACAGGAGGTAATTTATTCCATCAACTCACTTATTATAGAGGAGAGAATCCCGGATATACCAATATATGTGGATTCTCCGCTTACAGTGGATGTAACCCAGGTATTTCTGAAACATCCTGAATACTTTGATGAGGAAGCTTATAAGATGCTCCGAGAGAATCATATCTTCAATTACGGTAAAATAAATTATATAAAGAGTGTGGAGCAATCAAAGGCGCTGAATAATAAAGAAGAGCCTATGATTGTTATCTCAGCATCCGGAATGTGCGAGCACGGAAGAATCCTGCATCATCTTAAAAACAGTATTGGAGATGAAAGGAATACAATTCTTATTGTTGGGTTCCAGGCAAAAAATACCCTTGGAAGGAGATTGGTAGATGGGGAAAAGGAAGTAAATATATTTGGCGAACCCTACAAAAGAAGGGCCCAGGTTGTGGAACTGGATGAATTTAGTGCCCATGCTGATAGAAATGACCTTATTAAATTTGCAAAATCAGTAGACCCTGAAAGGATTTTCCTTGTGCACGGAGAGGAAGGGCAGATAGAGTCTCTGGGGGAAGCACTTAAAGATTTAGGGTATAAGGTAGATATACCTGAATTTGGTTCGCATTTTAAGATATAATAGGGTTCAAGGGGTCTGAGTTCTGATTTAGGGTTTAGGTCTTGGTTCTGATAACTTCCTTACAATGGAATTATTATTTCAGGTCTCTTTGCTCCGGCCCTTATCTGGGTTCTACCATCAATGGAAATTAATCTTCCTTTAAATTCATTATATTTTTTTATTGTCTCAATGTAAAGCTTTTTCTCCCCAAAACCCTTCATCAATATAATTGTAATTCCTGTATCATTATCCTTTGTTATACCCTTTTTTATTTCTTCCCCAAATAGGTCTTTAAATTCCAGAATATTTATAGAAGGGGTTATTATTCCTTTTATTTCTCCCATATACTCCTCAAACTCACCTCTTCTTAAAGGCTTCTCAACAAGGATTATATCCTTTCCAAGGATTCCATACTCTTCGCCGCCAAAGCCAAACACCCCATTAATTAATTCCCCCTCTGTTTCAATAATCGCTCCCCTCTTTGGTATAATCTCCTTAATGACTCCCGGGATAAATGCATCCATTTTTCTCTCTTCAATAGGTCTTCTTACGGTTACATTCCCTGTCTTTAAGTCTATGGAGATGATTTCTCCAAAAATCGGAGACCTGCAGTATTCCATTCTTATACCTGCATATATTGATTTAGAGGCAATAACTCCACCCTTTTCAACCTTATTCCCTAATTTCTTTTTAAGGTATAATTGCAGACTTTTAGTAGGGATATTTAATTCCTCTACACAATTTATTGTAACCGGTCCAATCTCCTCTTTCTTTACTTTCTCCCTAATTACTATGTTCCCTGAAGCAGGGGATATGGATTCAAGAATACCGCTTACAGGGGAATGTACTTCCAATTTCACAGTCATTCTCTGCCTAACTGCGATGACATCTCTTGCCTCTATATGATTCCCTATCTTCTTTGTAAGATAATCTTCAATTTCCCTTAACCCAATATTTAGCCTTCCTGCTATATCCACTATGAACGGCCTTTCTCCCAGGTAAAACATCTCCGCAATAATCGTATCAGGTTTTACCCTATCTCCCTCTTTTACTAATATCTTGCCATCAAAGGGTAGGACCCTCTTTTTTCTAATCTTAGCCATTATTGTCCTCTGTTATTACTTTCCTCCATTCCATTATTCCTTCTGGCGTTGGATTAAGGGGTCTTATTCTCATATCGCATATAATCCCAAATTGACCGCACTTTACAATTTTCCTGACAGGAATACCTTTTCCTTTGCCTGCATCAAACCGCTTTGATGGTAATACTTTTATTTCGACCGTATCATTAGATGGAGGAATTCTTATAAAGTCTCCAACCTTTACTTCCCTTTTATCGTCGTCAATGTTTAGAGAAAATGCTACCCTTCCCAATCTATTCCTCCCTAAAGGAGAAATTACCGTTGCAAGAGGGATGAGACACTCGCTTTCAAAGAGTTCGAGACCAAGGGCGGGATTCACAGAGGAGAGAACCCCAAGGTGAGGCATCATAAACGCTGAATCAACATAGAATTCTGTAATTCCCTTTGCCTCGAACCCATCCAGCATTATTTCAAGGGCATTCTTTCTCTCCTGATGGGACAATATTCCACCACTTCCGATTATCATGTCTATCATTAGTGATTTTAATTCTGAACGTCCTGTTGTAGATTCTTTTGGTTTTTTATCCTCTCCTTTGAATAACCTCTCAATTGTAATCGTATCATCTATTAATTCCTTTTCCGCAAGTTTTTTATGATCCAGAAGGGCTATCTTTAATATCTCCTTAGCAACTGCCATTTCCATCTCTATCTCTAATTTATTTGAGGGTAGGGAAGTGGGTGAGATCATCTTATTAGCAGCCAGATTTTCGAGGTCCCCTTCGTTAATCTCAAGAGGCATCCATTTTATTACATTTTTTAGACCTGCCCTTTCAATGGTTTGGAGAAGGGAGTAACTCATACCAATATTTGCACTGACGGTCCTTATGACTGTTTTACCATAGGCTGAAAATACATCCGTTGTTGCGCCCCCAATATCAAAGGCGAGTATATGTCTCTTATTATGTTCAGAGTACTTACTCAAGAGTTCAAATACAGCTCCTGGAGTGGGTAGAACAGGAGCCGATACCCTGTCCACAAGTTTTTCATAGCCAGGAGCCCTCTTCATCACATGCTCCATAAATATTCTCATTATTTCCTTTCTTGCAGGGGAAAGATTCTCTTCATCTAAAATAGGTCTTATGTTCTTTGTTATGGAAAGGTCAAATCTATCCTTCAGTGCTATACTTATAAACTCCCTTCCGTTGCTATTTCCAGCATATACAAGGGGTATTTTATAATCACCAAATTTACCTCTGATTTCAGAGGCAGCGAGTACCTCGCCTAACTGGACTACTCCGGATATGGCTCCACCTTCTATACCTCCAGAAAGAAGGATAATGTCAGGTTGGAGTTCCTTTAATTCCATTATTTTCTCGTATGTTGTCCTCTCGTCATCAACAGAAAAAACATCCATAACTATAGCACCGGCGCCCAGGGCAGTCCTTTTTGCACTTTCAGCAGTGAAGAATTTTACGAGTCCGACAGTCACCATCTGGAGACCGCCACCGGCGCTGCTGGTAGCCACAAAAAAGTCGACCCCACAATCAACAAGAGATGGACTTAGTAATTTGCCATTTTTTAAGATTTTCCATCCTGTTTTGCTTTCAAGTCCCTTTATGGAGTCTAAAATACCAACCCAAACGTCCTCTTCCCGGGTTTCTACTGTTGTTTTTGACTGATTAAAGCCGGAGAAGACCATTTTACCCGCACTATTTCTCTTGAAGAGAATCGACTTTGTAGTGGTACTTCCTACATCTATTGTGAGTATTGCATTAAGAGAGTGATTTGAAACGGTATCCAGAACCTCTTTTTCTGTATATCCTACCTTTCTTACTTCAAGTAGAAAGTCCCCGTATAATTCAACAAGCCTTTCTTTTTTTATACCATTGGGTAACCCTACAACTTTGCTTCTCCTGCCCTTCCTTGTATTCAAGACCCCTATATTTTCAAGATTCCTGTACGCTCTAACTATAGTGGCAGGATTTACCCCAAGTCTGGAAGAAAGGTTTCTTACAGAAGGGAGTGATTCTCCAACTCTTAAATGGCCCGATGCAATAAGAGCAATGATGTTGTCAGTTACCTGCTGGTATAAAGGAATATGTGAGTCAAAATCAATTTTTATATTCATCTGTATCACCTAATTAATACAGTATAACAGTTTTTTCTGTTTTGTCAAGGGGGAAAATATCGCTTCGCTCCAATGCAAAATGAAAAGTGCAAATTGCAAAATGCCCTCCTCCACTCAACCATTTTTTGACATAGATATTCATTGACTTAACTGATTAAGATAAACTAAGAACTAAAAACCATGAACCTAGATCCTAACCCCTATATCCTAAATCCTAAAATAGACACAGATTTACACAGATATGTCGCATCGCTCCAGTCTTTTAGTCCTCCGTCAGCAGTAAAAAGACAGTATTTAGTAGTCAGTAATCAGTAATTCAATAGGGAACGAGGGTTCGAGTGCCCCACCAACAGAACAACTGACCAACCAGCATTTCAAGTTTCATTAATGGTGAAGATTGACACCAGTTGAAATTCTTTTATATTATTGACATGATAAAATTGAATCCCCTCGAGAAAAGCACATTCGTAAATCATCTAATTTTTTCGTCTTTAAACGGTATATTATTCGGGGGGCTTATGCTTCAGGAGATTATAGCAAGAAAAACCCTTCTCTCTTCTAACCTTATTATAACCTTCCTGACTATGGTATGGCCTGTAGCCAATCTCTTCTCCATTTACTGGGGAGAATATTTAGAAGGGAAGAAAGACAGAGGTAATCTCTTTTTAATAGCGGGTCTTCTGGGTAGGCTATCCCTTGTTTTTACATTTTTCATACAAACCGGAACACATTTTGTTTTGCTTCTCCTCCTGATATACTCCTTTAATGCTCTTATAATCCCAATCCAGAACTCTATTTTCCAATTTAACTACAGAAAGGAAATAAGAGGGGTCCTTTTTGGCTGTTCCCAAACTGCCTATACCCTGTTTCTCCTTATGACTTCATTCCTTTTCGGAAAAATGTTGGATTATAATGAAGTCCTTTATAAACCCTTATTCGCAAGTGTTGGGATACTTGGTTTTCTGGGGATGCTGGCTTTAAGGAAAATTAAAGTAGATATCCCTAAATGTACAAAGGATGCAAAATCTCATCCTGTAATAAGTCCGATGATCACTACTGCATATGAATTTCGAAACAACAAACCTTTCCTCTGGTATGAAATTGGTTTTATGGTATACGGATTTGGTTATTTGATGATATTACCTATCATTCCACAATTTCTAGTAGATAAACTTGGGATGACCTATACCCAGATATCTATAGGGAAGATAATGATTGCTAATGCAGGAATAGCTCTTTTTGCACCTCTTGCAGGATTTATCCAGGGTCGCCTTAATCCCATGATATTCAGCGGGTTATCCTTTATGATTCTCGGCTTTTATCCATTATTACTTAACTTATCCGCTTTTCAGAACATTATGGACCCTGTTAATTTTGTCTACTTAGCCTTTGCGGTTTTTGGCATCGGGATGGTAGGGGTTATGATAAACTGGTCATTAGGTTCAATATACTTTGCCAGAGAAAGGGATTCTGCGATGCTTCAGAGCGTGCATGTTACATTAACTGCAATAAGAGGTCTTACTGCACCTCTCCTTGGGTATTTTCTGATGAGTAGGTTTAGCGACACTGCTGGTTTCATAGGCAGTTCAATTATGTTTTTCCTCGGCTCAATCATAATGTTCACATCGTATATAAAATTCCGTGATGTATTACATGGGTAAATTAATCTGTCAGAGTTGTAAGGAAGAATATTCCTTAAGCGATGCAGTCTGGAGATGTGATTGTGGAGGGTTGCTTGATATAGATCTTAGACCAACTTTCCCGATAGAAAAGATAGAAGAAAGACCATCAGGACTCTGGAGATACAGGGAAGCAATACCTGTTTTAGATGATAGGAATATTGTATCATTTAATGAAGGATTTACTCCGATGGTTTCGCTTGATTTTAATGGCAAGAAAGTTTTGATTAAACTGGATTATTTATTTCCAACAGGCTCTTTTAAGGATAGAGGCGCATCAGTCCTGGTAAGTAAGATAAAAGAACTCAGAATAAAAAAAGTTGTTGAGGATTCATCAGGTAATGCTGGTGCTGCTATTGCTGCATATTGTGCTAAAGCAGGAATTAAATGCGATATTTTTGTCCCGGATTATACACCTCCTGGTAAACTGGCACAGATAGAATCCTATGGTGCAAAATTGAAAAAGATCCCTGGCACAAGGAAAGATACTGCTAATGCCGCATTTAAAGCAGCCGAGAGTTGCTATTATGCAAGTCATTACTGGAATCCTTTCTTTATTCAGGGGACGAAGACATTTGCATTTGAGGTTTGTGAACAACTCGGGTGGGATTCGCCGGATTCCGTCATCCTTCCTGTAGGAAGTGGATCCCTAATGCTTGGGGTATATATTGGCTGGAGTGAACTCTTAAATGCTGGAATTATTAATAAGATTCCAAGACTTATAGGGGTTCAGGCTGAAAATTGTGCTCCACTGGCTATCTCATTCAATGAGAATTCAGATGAGATTCCTTCTATAGAGAAAAAAGAAACTATTGCAGAGGGGATTTCAATTTCAACGCCTGTTCGAGGAAAACAGATTATTGATGCAGTTAAAAGAAGTAAAGGGGCATTCATTACAGTTTCTGAATCTGAAATTAAAGAGGCTGTGAGGTGGATTTGTAAGAAAGGATTTTACATCGAACCTACTTCTGCAGCAGTAGTTGCAGGAATAAATAAATATCTTAAAGAATCATCCCCGGATGAAGTTATAGTTTCTATATTCACCGGTCATGGATTAAAGACAGCCGAGAAGATAGCAAAGATTCTAAATGAGTAAATCATGTTTAGGATTATGAGTTCGGAGTTCTGGGTTCATTGAGTTCATAGGGTTCGTGGGGTTCATTGTTTCTAATGTTAAATTATGAATTATGAATTTTGAATGAAAATCAGTTATCATCTGTGTAAATCTGTGTCCAATTCAGGGGTTAGGATATAGGATATAGGATTTAGGATTTGGAGGTGTGTGTTTTTAATTAGTATCTATCCGCGTTCATCTGCGGTTAGATTTCGGTGGTGATTAGGGGTTTTTAATCAGTTGATATCCGTGTAAATCTGCGTCTATTCTTTGGGTGGTGTGTGTCTTCTATTCATATCTATCTGCGTTCATCTGTGTTTATCTGCGGCATTATTAGGTGTTTGGTCTTAGGTCTTGGGTCTTAGTTTTATTTTTTTACCAACTTAACTACTCAACTATTTAACTATTTAACTATATTTCTCTGTGGCAAAAAATATAGAAATTTGAAACAATTGACACTTAAAATGTGTCATACAGAATAAAAGGGAGGTAATATATGATTTATAAGCGATTGGATAACCTGGGGATGTTATTTGCGGTAGCTTTCATCTTTGCAGTTGGTTGTGCTGCGAGTTTCAGGTACACTAAAGAATTTTGCGAAACCTACAGTGTTAAGCCAGGCACCACGATAAGTGTTTACAACAGGAATGGAGATATCGATATAAGTAAATGGGATAAGGATGAAATTGAGGTAAGAGCCGAGATTACATCAAACAGAGGCAAAGGTGAATTAGACAAGGTGGAAATAGAGGTGTCTACAGATGGTGATATGGAGATTAGAACAAAATATCTAAAGAAAAGGGCAAGGGTTTCTGTTGATTATGAGATTAAAGTACCTGCTAATGTAATAGTGGGTCGCCTTGAGAGTTCAAATGGTAGATTAGACCTGGTGGGAACCAAGGGTCCCTCAGTATTGAAAACTTCTAATGGTAGGATTGATGTAGAAGACGCAGAAGGGGATATAGATGCAGAAACGAGTAATGGAAGAATTGAGATAGAGAATGTAAGTGGGTATGTGAATGCAAGAACCAGTAATGGAAGGATAAAAATCACAGGAACCGCGGGTATTTCAAGGATAAGAACCTCAAATGGCAGAATAAAGGTTGAAATTCCAGACATAAAGGGAGATGAGGTTGAGATAAAAACAAGTAACGGTTCAGTAGATGTATATATATCGCCTGATTTGAATGCCGATATAGAACTGGATACCTCAAATGGTAAGATATCCCTTCATGATATTAAATTAGAAGTTAGTGAGTTGAAGAAAACTTACGTTAGGGGTAAATTAGGAGAAGGTGGTGTTAAGATATCTGTTGATACCTCAAATGGAAATATAAAGCTGTATAAATTGTAATAATGACGGAGGACTGTAGACAGACGACCGAGGTTACATTTTGGGTTCTGGGTTAGGATTGCGGATTAGATGTCAATAAATTAAGCCAAGCACGGATTAAGTGATAAGTGGTAAGGGATACGTGATATGGGATATGTGAACATCAGTCCAAGGTCCAACGTCCAATGTCATTTCTTCAGATAGCGGATAAATCCGTTTGCTGGGTATATTGAGTTCGCAGGGTTCGTGGAGTTCATTGAGTTTTTCCCATTCAACGACTCAACTACTCAACTATTTAACCCTATTACTCTGTGTTTATCTGTATCATTATTAGGTGTTTGGTCTTGGGTCTTGGGTCTTAGTTTTTTACCAACTTAACTATTCAACTACTCAACTATTTAACTGTTTAACTATATCCGCGTTAATCTGCGTCCATCTGCGGTTTCCTTTTCTTGGTGGTGTGTGTTTTTTACACAAAAAATTTCTCATCAAGGTTGAAGATTGAACAATTTTTGGGTATAATAATAAATAAAATTTTGGTTCCTATGCAGTTTTTGATTTTCTATTAAATTTTCAAGTCGAAGCTTTTCTTTCAGCCTTAGTATTTGATTAAAGATTTTCATTTCATTTAATCCACTTCACCCCTTTGATATTTATCTCTACCCTACATTCTGGACATTTGCCATTCTTAATATTGTATTTAAGGGTTTCCATTATACCCCTTTTGATGAGTAGAGCTCCACAATTTGGGCAGTAAGTGTTATTTCGTTCGTTTGGGACATTCCCCAGATACACATACTGCATTCCGGATTCCTTTGCAATCTTATATGCGCTTTCAAGGGTTTCAATGGGGGTAGGGGGAAGGTCAAGAACTTTGTGATGGGGAAAGAATCTTAAGAAATGAACAGGTGTTTCCACGCCCAAATTCTCTTTTATCCAGTTTATGAGCTTCTCCACTTTCTCCATAGAATCACCGACTTGCGGGACGAGTAGATTTGTTATCTCAATGTGGGTATTATTTTTCTTAAACTCTTTTAATGCTCTATAAACTGGTTCGGAAGAAGGAATCCCGATGTAATTCCGCAGGAATTCTTCATCTCCGGAACCTTTGAAATTAACAGACACTGCATCAAGATATGGCGCAATCTTCTGGATAGGTTCTGGACTTATGTAACCATTGGTAACATAGGTATTATATAAACCTTCTTTATGAGCTATTTTTGCCGTATCATATGTTAATTCGTAAAATATTGTGGGTTCTGTAAAGGTATAACTCAAGCCCTGACAGCCCCGAGCTTTTGCCCTCCCTACCAACTCCTCCGGGGAAACTGCTTCCCCAATTATTTCTCCCTGGCTCAGTTGCCAATTCTGACAGTATTTACACTTCCAGTTACAACCCTGGGTGCATATCGAATAAGCAAGACTTCCCGGGGCAAAGTGGTATAAAGGTTTTCTCTCAACTTCATGAACCGCTGTAGAGCTAATCTTGTCATAAACCAACGAATATAAGGTTCCAGAAATATTTTTCCTAACCCCACAAACACCTGTTTTCCCGGGAAGGATTATGCATCCTCTGGGTAGCACATAATCCCATCCACAGAGGTGGCACCTCACTTTATTATCTTTTAATTTTTCATAAAACATTGCTTCTTTCATTTATTCACCACATTCAAGGATCATGCCACGGTAAACTCACGGTTAATTTTCAATAAAGGTGATATGTGTTATCCACCTCACCCCCTTAATTTAAACCCAGACAAACATGGGTAAACAAGCTCGGTGGTTGCACAGTATGACATCTTCGCTCTCCTTAACCTGTATTCATCATGTCATATCTGTCTACCACCGAGCGTAAAACTATTTGCAGATTTCGGAGTAGCAGACTCACTCTGCGTT
>Ga0209121_10005430_pt1 | contig 11540 bp, 8 predicted proteins | sample Cruoilmetagenom3_FD_187292 | JGI IMG/M metagenome (GOLD analysis project Ga0209121, IMG submission 187292) | Oil polluted marine microbial communities from Coal Oil Point, Santa Barbara, California, USA - Sample 3 (SPAdes) (version 2) | ecosystem: Environmental > Aquatic > Marine > Oil seeps ...
GCTGATTTTATAGGCAAAGCCAATTTCTTAACAGGAAAAGTAAATAAAATATTATCATCTAAAAAAGCAGAAGTTGAAGTAAAAGGAAATATATACAGAGTCACCTTGCATAATATTACTTTTAAAGAAGGAGAAAAAATTCTATTGCTTGTTCGACCGGAAGCAGTTGATTTAAAACCGAAGATACCCAATTCTATTATTGGAATAATCCGACAAATAATTTATTTAGGTTCTCATCTGGTTTATGAAATTAAGATAGATGACAATATCTTTACTGTTGAAATATCTAATCCGCAGGATCAAAGAAATTTTTCTACAGGAGAAGAAGTAAGTCTTTGCCTTAAGGAAAACAGTCTGCACGTTTTACCTTATGAAGAGATTAAAAAATAAAATAATAGCCATTGATTTTTGTATTAAAATTGAAAATCAATGGCTATTTATATTTTAAAAAAATCATTTTCCATTTATTAAAATTAAGATTTATATTTCTTTTGAATAAGATGCTCTACTTCTTCAATAGTTCGTTGGAAAGGTCCTTCTGCTTCCATCTTTAAACTGGTTACTGCCGCTGCCCAGGTTGTTGATTCCTGGGGAGAAGCACTTAACCGTTTGGCTGTATAGGATGCAATACAGGTATCTCCCCGCCCACTTCTACCGATAATTTCTTTAGGAAAGAATTTTTCTTCATAAAATTTACCATCGGCAAAGACTAAAAGACCATTGCGGTGAGTAATGATTACTTCTTTGGGTCCCAGCTCGTGCATTTTTTTAGCAGCTGTATAGAGATCACATTCGCCGAATAAAAGTCTCGCTTCCACTGCATCAGTTTTTAAAATATCCAAACAGGCAAATATATCGTTTCTTTCCGACCATTCCCTGGGAACCAATTTACCATGATCGTTTACCCGAATAAAGCTTTGAACATCAGCAGATAAAATAGTATCTTTTTTTGATAGTTCTTTAATGATTGGAAGTGTTACTTCTTCACGCATGGATGCACCTACCACAAAAGTACGGGCTTGAATATTTTTTACCTCTTCCAGAGTAAAACTACCAGCAGTGCTTTGCACAAATATGGTGCGTTCATCTACATTATCGGTCGGGTATTCTAATCGAAGACAGGTAGATTTTGGGGAAATATGAGCAAATACGTCTACGTCTAATTTTTTAAGTCTGTCTACAACTCTGTGGTCTTCCTGTGCCAGGCGTGTAATGGCGGCAACCTTTAATCCCATTTTTGCCGCAACATTGGAGCCATAATTAAAAGCACCTCCGTCTACTACTCTGGTTCCGGTGGAAGATACGATGGTATCCTTGGTATAATGTCCTAGAAAAGCTATGTCGTAAATTTTGTTTTCTTTTGTCATAAAACCCTCCAATTTATAATTTGTTAAAGTAAATTATTCTTAAAATTACAATCTCAAAGAAGTATATCATTTGTTTTTCTTTATTGTCAATAAATTACTATTTACTTGTATTAGCTATTACATGGTGTCAATTTTTTAATTTTTTTTAAAAAAGAGGGTTTTCTTAAAATTTATAGAAGTATAACATATAAATAAAATTTTTAGCTTTTTAAATTTACAGTTGCATTTTATGTTGTGTAATTCTTCGATAACAAAATATTTCAAATATAAAAGTTATTGAAAATGTTAATAGGAGGTTTCGAAGAACAAATACAAATAGAAGATAATTGAAAAATAATATTGAGAATAACATTTGATACTATAATGTTATTATGTTAAAATGAAAAATAATAAGTATGCAATCGAGTGCATAAAGAATTAACATTACTCTTTGCCCACTAGAAATATAAAGCCTTTTCTATTTCCCGAACTGACTACCTTATAATTATTAAAATACCATTTTACAATTTAAAGTTAGTTTCTGTATAAAAATGAATCTAAGACACAATGAGGAGATTGCCAAAAAAATGGAAGTAAAACTTAAAAACTTAAGTAAGCACTTTGGAAAAGTCAAAGCAGTAAACAATTTTAACCTTGAGATAAATGATGGTGAGTTTGTTGCCTTACTTGGGCCTTCCGGGTGTGGAAAAACTACTACTCTACTCATGATAGCTGGAATTTATAAGCCAACATGTGGAAATATTTATTTCGGAGATAAGATAGTAAATGAAGTTTTACCTAAAGATAGAAAAATTGGCATGGTTTTTCAAAGTTATGCCCTTTATCCCCATATGACAGCATTAGAAAATATAACATTTCCTTTAAAGTTACTGAAAACTCCCAAGAAAGAGAGAAAAAGAAGGGTTGAAGAAGTAGCAAAGTTGGTTCAGATAGAAGAATTGTTAGATAGAAAACCAGCTCAACTTTCCGGAGGACAACAGCAAAGAGTTGCTGTGTGCAGAGCTTTAATTAAAAAACCGGATATTTTGCTTTTAGATGAACCTTTATCTAATTTAGATGCCAAGCTTAGAACTTTGATGAGAGCAGAGCTTAAAAGGTTACAGAAGAAATTGGGTATTACCACAATTTTTGTAACTCATGACCAGGTAGAGGCTATGACTATGTCCGATAAAATTGCTTTACTAAAGTTAGGAGAACTTCAACAATATAGTTCATCTGATGAATTATATAGCCGGCCAGAAAGTTTGTTTGTAGCAGGCTTTATAGGAAGCCCTCCTATTAATATTATTGATGTCTCTCTAGAGCTCTCAAGTGAGAAATATTTTTTAAAGAATAAAGAAATTACTATGGAAATTTCGCCAAAGATAGGCTCGCTTATTAAATCTCATTCTCAAAATAATGAAATGTCATTAGGTATTAGACCGGAGGATATAAGGATTGATCACAAAAAAGGCAAAGAGGCGGAAGTTTATCTTGTTGAACCTATGGGGATGCAAGTTTTAGTTACCGTTAAACTTGGAAATCTGCAGATTAGAGTTCTTACAGCTCCACCATTTACAAAAAAGATAGGCGAAAAAGTTAAATTGAATTTTAATACAAACAAGATTCATCTTTTCGATAAAAACACAGAAAAATCACTGTTATTAAATTAATTTTTTACCGTTCATAAAATGAAAGAAGATCTAAAATGGTAGAGATGTAGGAGTTCGATTTATCGAACCCGAAAGAAAAAATAAGATTTGAAAAATTATATATAAGTAGCTATGATAATTCCGATTCATACCAATTTTACTCTTAATAATTATCTTTGAGGGTGTAAAATTATTAGGAACAATAAGAGCATCTAGAGATAGCGAATTTCTGTAAATGGTACTCTATAAAATTAAGGGAGGTGATAAAAAGCAAGATCAGTTCATCTAAAGTTTTAATTGAATTTTTAAAATTTTAAAGGAGGAAGTGAAAATGAAAGTTTCAAGGAGTTTATTAACTATTGTATTAATAATAGTTCTAGTTGTGTCTTTTGCAGCTATGGCTTTAGCTCAGGATACTGTTCTTATAAAAATCCGATGTAGGGCAAAACCACCCATGGAAAATTGGCGGGGCAATAATTTTCTAATAGCGGCACAAGATCTTAATGCTGATTTAGAAGCGGCAGGTGATCCCCGTCGTGTAGAGTTAGATATTATACAGGATAATTTGGATTGGGGCGAGTATGCCAAAGAGTTTGTGCTTGGTTATGGTGCTGGAGAAGCACCTGATATTTGGTTAACCGGTCATGAATATATAGGTGTTCAGGCTGAGGCAGGTAGAATTATCGCTTTGGACAAGCTAATAAAAGAGTTTCCTGAATTTCATAACATAATTGATAGCTTATGGAATAGTACGAGTTACAAAGGAAAAATCTGGGGAATTCCTCAAGATGCTGAAGCCCGACCGCTCTATTGGAATAAATCTCTGTTAAAAAAACTTGGCTGGTCAAATGAGGAAGTAGAAGCATTGCCAGGGAAAATCGAAAAAGGTGAGTTTACTCTTTATGACATGTTGAAAACATCCAAAGAAGCTGTCGATAAAGGAGTTGTTGAGCCAGGTCATGGTTTCTGGACCCGTCCAAAAAATGGCCCTGATTTTACTGCTTTTTACTATGCCTTCGGTGGGCAGACGATTGATACCGCAACCGGGAAGTTAGTTTTCGATAAAGAAGCGGGATTGGAGTACTATAAGTTCTTTTATGATGCCGTACAGAGCTACGGTTCGATGAAGTGTCTTGGTATAGGTTGGCCAATCTGGAACGGTTCAATTGGAACTGAAAATAGGTTGTTTTGGGTTGCAGGAACATGGCAATGGGCTGAATGGGCCAATATGTACGTTAAGGATCAAGGAGGCGAGGACTATCTTTGGGAGAACTTTGGTTTTGGATTAATTCCGGCCGCAAGAAAAGGCGGTGAACCTAATAGTCTTACACATCCGTTGGCTTATCTTGTCAATTCCCAATGTAAACATCCGGACTTAGCAGTAGCTCTAATTGCTAAAGTTACTGACTATGGCCCCAATACTCGTCATGCGATCGCCAGTACCCATCTGGGAATCCTTAAAGGTCAGACAGAATATAAATTCTACAAGCAATCTCGCTTGCTGAGTGAAGCGCTTTATATGTTAGATTACACCACTTTCCTACCTAATAATCCTTACTGGGGAATTTATTCTAGCATTACTTATGAAGCTTTGGCAGCAACTGTAAACGGTGATTTTACCCCTGAAGAAGCTGTAGATTTTGTAGTAGAAGGGCTTAATCGTGAATTAGGAGATAAGGTAATCATTAAATGAGAAATAATTTCCAACTGGAGAGGGAAACGAATTCCCTCTCCAGTTTTTCTAATACAAAATCATTTTTTTCTAAATTAAAGAGTTGGTTGTTACCATATGCCTTTCTTTCTCCTACTCTTATAGTGGTAACCCTCTTCTTTTTTATTCCTTTAGTAATAGTCTTTATTTTAAGTTTTACAAATTTGGATATGACAAATTTTGGAATACTTAAATGGTGGCAGCCGGCAAACTGGACCTTAGATAATTATATTAAGATCTTTACTAATAGGTTCTTTCCTAAAATTCTAAATAATACCCTCATGTATGTTAGCGCAACTTTAATTTTGTTCAATGTTGGAATGGCCTTGGTTATTGCTTTGATTACTACAAACATTAACCGGAGGATTGGTTTTGCCTCCCGCTTAATTTGGCTTGCATGCCGCCTTACTCCGGTGGTTGTCTATATTATGATGTGGAAGGCTTTAGCTGGGCCAAGTCCTATGGGGGTTATAAACAAGCATATTCTTGGTCCTTTGGGTATTGGGGAAGGAGAATATTTACTTCATATCTGCCCCTGGATTTTTATTGTTTTAGTAAATGGTTTTATCGGAGCTTCGTTTGGGATGATTATATTTTCTTCTGCTATTGAAGCTATACCTAAAGATTATATGATAGCTTCGAAAGTAGACGGAGCTTCAACCTGGCAGACCATTCGCTATATTACTATCCCCATGATCAGATGGCCTCTTCTTTTTGTTACTACTTATCAGACTTTGTCTCTTTTGACCTCTTTTGAACAAATTCTGCTTCTTACAAATGGAGGTCCAGGGCTTTATGAAACTGAAGTATGGTCTTTAACAGCTTATCACCGTGCGTTTAGCAGTTATTTCGGTAATACTCAGTGGGGTTATGGTTCAGCATGGGCAGTTATTCTGGTAATTATTGGTATAATAATGGCAATTGTATATTTACGTGTATTCAGGTTTAATGAGTTAATTCAAGAACCAAAAATTGAACAATTATAGTGATAAAATGTTAGCAAAAGGAGGAAAAACGAAATAGTGTTAAAAAAATTCCGTTTGAAACTAAAGTCTATTTTTGCTTACTTGGTCTTGATTCTATTTAGCCTACCTATCTTCTTAACTTTTTCATGGTTGATCATTACAACATTTTCGACCAGGACAGAAGGATTAAAATCATTGGGGTGGACTTTAAATAACTGGAGTTTCTTGTGGAAGTCACCTTTTGGTCCAAATTTTCCGAGTATATGGTTGGTGACTCTCAATACATTTTTGCTTGCTGCGATTATGACCGTTATTGTAGTTTTTGTTTCCTCAATGTCTGCCTATGCTTTATCACGTATGAAGTTTGCAGGAAGAAGGGGGTTTCTCTCTTTAACACTAATATTGCATGCCTTCCCGAGTGTGACTTTATTGATTCCCATTTATTTTATATTACGCTGGATAACGAAGATTCCTATTATCGGACATGGTATTCCTTTCATCGGTGGTTTCGGCTTTAATACTATCGGTGGAGTAGCCTTAGTGATGGTCGCTTTTCAGCTTCCGTTTGGAGTATGGATAATGAAGGGATTTTTTGATAATATTTCCTGGGATATGGAACGATCTGCTTTGATTGATGGTGCTTCCCGTTTTCAGGTCTGGTGGAAAATATTAATGCCTAATATTAAGCCTGGCATTGCTGCATTATCTATTTTTGCATTTATTTCTGCCTGGAATGCTTACATCATCCCATTTACTTTCACGGTAGGACGTGCTGGAAAGACAACGGTTTTATCTGTTTATATACAAAATTTTATGAGTGAATCTGTAATGACCGAATGGAATATGGTGGCAGCAGTTGGCTTATTTCAACTAATTCCGGTATTAATCTTTTTCTTCTTTACTCAAGAAGCCTTGCTTAATATTTATGGTGGAGGAGCAAAGGGTGGAGCATAAGTAATAATGAAAATCTAAACTGTTAATGTAAAAGGTTATCGAAAATCATTTACTGTATTTAAATATCATAAAAATTAGTTTGGACAATTTTTATATTATAATTGTATATGAATCTAATTGTGTTACAATGTTTAATAATTAGTAAGAGTATTTTTATTTGAAGTTGGATTTATGAATATAAAAGGAATTGGAATAAATATAGATTCTTCTACAATAGATGGTGATTTAGATCTGTTAGAGAAGGTTTTAGGTAACTCTCAGGATCTAGGCTTTGATTACGCAGAAATAGCGGTTCATGGAGTTGATGCAATTCTTAAAGGAAAACTAAATTGGCTACAAAGCAGAGTAATTGCAGGTATACTGAAAAAATTTAAATTAAAATATACAGTTCATGGTCCGGATCTACTAAATTTAATGGACCATCGTAATTTTAAATTACAAAAAGAAGTTTTTAAATCCGGAATCGAATTTACCAATGCTATAGGCGCAGAAATTTTCGTGTACCATGGTGGAAAAATCCCTTTAAAGGAAAAAGTTAGTAGTGAAAATATTCCTCAAAGTGAGTTTCTAAAAATACCTTCTAAAAGAAAAATTGATAAATTAAAAAAAATGGAAATAACAACATTACAAGAGTTAGCTTCTTTTGCAAAGGATTTACAAGTTACAATAGCAGTTGAAAATACTTCTCCGGATGTTGAAGAGGAGTACTTATGGGAATTGTCTAAACAGATTAATAATAATATAAATTTTCCTTCCTCAGTTACTACTTCACAAAAGTCCAAATCATTTTTTTTACGAGAGATTAGTAAATATAATTATGGCACGAATATCGAAGAACTGGTAGAACAAGTTAAAAAAATTAACCGTGAGAATGTAGGAATTACTTTTGATTTTGGACACGCTTTTTTGGCTTCTAAATATTACCATTTCAATTTTTTAGATTCTGTAAAATTAGCCCTGCCCCATATAAAACATGTTCATATTCACGATTGTTTTGGAAAGCCCAACGTGTCAAACGAAGAAGCAGATATTAATCTCATTCAATTTGGAATTGGTGATTTGCATATGCCTGTAGGCTGGGGAGAAATTCCTTATGATAAGATATTCCGTATCCTAAAGAATTACAATGGTGTGTTATGTTTGGAAATAAAACCCCGTTATAAAAAATTTTATAAATATAGCTTGGAAAGAGTTGAAGAGCTTATTGAGAGCACTAAGAATAATCATAAATTAAAAAAAATCTCTCCTTTTTCCAAGAAACATTATTAAAATAAGCTAATTTTGTTTCTCCCCTTATCTTCCTAATATTGTTCCCCAAAACTATAAATTTTTTACTATTTTAGAAGATTATATTAAAATAAAAAGAAAAATCGATACGTGTAAGGAAGGAAAAATATGGAATCATATGTAATAAAAGATGGGGATATTTTTCTTGTAATTGACCAAGCGGGTAATATTATAAAAGATTTAGATATGCAATATGGTTTGTATGCAAAAGATACTCGATTTTTGAATAAATATAATCTGTTTGTGAATAATAAAAAACCTATCGTTTTTTCCTCTAAAGTAGTAGAAAATTATATGAGCGAAATTTGCTTAATTAATCAAAATGTTAGAAAAATTGAAAATGTAAAGATTTTAATCAAGCGAAAACAATTAATATCGGATGGTATTGTATATGATAGGATTTCAATAACAAATAACTATCTTAGTTCTATAAAAATAAAAATTACACTGAAAATAGAAGCTGATTATCTTGATATTTTTCAGGTGAGAAATTACGTTAAAGAAAAGAGATTGGGTACTATTCTAAAGCCCCGCAAAGTAAAAAACGGTATTGTCCTGGGATATCTTGGAAAAGACGGGTTAAAACGGGAAACAGAATTGAAAATATTAAGCGGAGAAGGAAAAATCTACGAAGATAGAATAGAATTTTCTTTTAAATTAAAACATAAACAGGAAAAAGAATTTATTATTGCTATATTTCCCAGGATCGAAAACCAAAAAGTGATCAATGAAAATGTTGTCAATTTTGAAAGAGCACAGAAAAGGTTAAAATCAGATCACAAAAAATGGAAAGAAAATTCTCTTATTATTAACACTGATAATGACAATTTTAATCGGATTATAGATAGAAGTCTATTGGATTTAAAATTACTACAGGCTGATTTAGGAAAAGGGTTTATGCCAATTGCCGGAATTCCCTGGTTTGCTGTTCCTTTTGGCAGGGATAGTATCATTACCTCATTGCAGACGTTGATGCTAAATGCAAAAATAGCGCAAGGGACATTAAAGACTTTAGCCCACTTTCAAGGTAAGGAAGTTAATAAATGGAGAGAGGAAGAACCGGGGAAAATAATGCATGAAATAAGATTCGGGGAATTAGCTCATCTTAATTTGATTCCTCATACTCCCTACTATGGAACAATTGATGCTACCCCATTATTTCTAATCCTGGCAGTAGAATATTTTCATTGGACTGGCGATTTAAAGTTTATCAAAAAAATTTTACCCCATTTAAAAGCAGCTTTAGATTGGATAGATAAATATGGTGATATCGATCAGGATGGATATGTTGAATATAATCCTAAAAACAAGAGATGGGCGGTCAATCAAGGATGGAAAGACTCGAGAGACTCCAGTGTTCATCAAGATGGAAGTTTAGCCATTCCCCCAATAGCCCTGGTTGAAGTTCAGGGTTATGTTTATCAAGCAAAAAAGGGAATGGCTAAAATATTTTTCTATTTAGGAGAGAAAAATATATCCGGGAAGTTAGAAAAAGAAACACACGAATTAAAAGAAAAATTCAATAGAGATTTTTGGATGGAGGACAGAAAATATTTTGCTTTCGGGCTTGATTATCAAAAAAAACAGATTGCTTCCATCACCAGCAATCCCGGACATTGTTTGTATAGTGGAATTATTGAACAGGATAAGGCTAAAGCATTATCAAAAAAGTTATTAAGTGATGAATTATTCAGCGGATGGGGAATAAGAACCATGGGAAGAAAAGAAATTGGCTATGATCCAATGAGCTATCATAATGGCAGTGTGTGGCCTCATGATAATTCAATTATTATTGCTGGTTTGACTCGTTATAATTATCGTATAGAAGCTATCAAAGTTATTGATGGATTTATAAAAGCAGCTCAATATTTTAAAGATAATCGTCTACCCGAACTTTTTTGTGGTTTTAGCCTAAAGGAAGTCAAGAGTTTAGTAAAATATCCTTTTGCTTGTAGCCCTCAGGCATGGTCAAGTGGTAGTATTTATTTGATAATGCAAAGCATATTGGGAATAGAGGCAGACGCAATCAATGATAAACTTTATTTAAATCCGATTTTACCTGAAGGTATAAATAAGGTCGAAGTAAAAAATTTAAGAATGGGAAATAATAAAATTAATCTTGTTATAATTAAAGAAGATGATTGTATTAAGTTAAATAATATAAGAATAGAAGGAAACACAAAAGCGAATTTAAAAATATTTCATAAAAAAATTCTTCAAGCGTATAATTAATTTAATAGGGAAGGGGTAAAGATTGAAAATGAAAAAATATGATACTTTTATCATGGGACATATTTCTAAAGATGAAAATATTTTCCAGGGAAAAACAGTCAATGAAACCGGGGGAGCAGTTGTTTATTCATCATGTAGTGCTTATGCTATTGGCCATAAAACGGGCATATTGACTAAATTGTCTTTTAAGGATAGAAAACATCTGGGAATATTTTCTATCCCCAAAGAGAATATTGTTACCCTTGATTCGAAAAAATCAACCTCTATAAGGAATATTTACCATACCGAAGACAGAGAAAGAAGAACCTGTACTGCGCTCTCTATTGCTGATCCATTTGAAATAAGTGATGTTCCTGATAATATCGAATCCCGAATATTTCATTTTGCCGGCCTTATATCCGGAGAATTTGATAATGAAATGATAAAATTTTTACATAATAGAGGGAAAGTTGCTTTAGATGTTCAGGGATTTTTACGGGCGGTTGGAAAAAATAGTGAAATGATTTTTAGAGATTGGAAGGAAAAGAAAGAATATCTTCCCTATATAAATTATTTAAAAACAGATGCAGCAGAAGCCGAAATTATGACCGGAGTAAAAGATAGAAAAGAGGCCGCGGAAATTTTATTTAGTTGGGGAGCTAAAGAGGTTATGATTACCCACAATGAAGAAGTATTAATCTATAATGGGAAGAAACATTATACCTGCCCCCTGAAACCGCGGAATCTTTCCGGTAGAACCGGGAGGGGAGATACCTGCTTTAGTGCTTATATTACCGAAAGGAAAGATAAAGTAATAGAAGAAGCTTTACTTTTTGCCTCTGCATTGGTTTCTTTGAAAATGGAAAAACCTGGTCCTTTTAAAGGAACCAGAGACGAAGTTGAAGACTATATAAAAAAGTTTTATTAAATATATTAATTTAATTTTACAGTAATTTACTTTTTTGGTAAAAGCTCTAATTAGTATCTAATAATAATGAAAAACGAAAAGCGCAAAACGTAAAGCTATAGCTTAAAATTTAAAATTAAAAATATTATTTTATATATTAGGTTTCATCTTTTTTGTCTTGCATATTATATAACAAAAACGAAAAGATAAAGAAGAAGAAACTAAAATTTAATATTAGAGAAAAAGTTTTGCGTTTTGAATTATGGTTTTTCGCTTTTAGTTTTAAATTTTTAGCTGTATACTGACAACTGAAAAATTGTATTTATTAAAATTAACGACTTGTATGATAATAAGAAAAAAAGAAGATAGATTATGAGACATACTGAATTTAAATTTAATACTTTTGACGGGTTGGAACTCTTTGGCCAAAGTTGGCAACCAGAAAAGCACCCAAAAGCAGTAGTTTGTTTGGTTCATGGATTGGGAGAACACAGTGGGCGTTATACC
>Ga0209121_10005431_pt1 | contig 11538 bp, 9 predicted proteins | sample Cruoilmetagenom3_FD_187292 | JGI IMG/M metagenome (GOLD analysis project Ga0209121, IMG submission 187292) | Oil polluted marine microbial communities from Coal Oil Point, Santa Barbara, California, USA - Sample 3 (SPAdes) (version 2) | ecosystem: Environmental > Aquatic > Marine > Oil seeps ...
TATCCTGTCAGCTCCGAATGAAATACCCACACCGGAAATACCTTCCATACCAAATATACCAGTAAGATCATCATACCTTCCTCCTCCACAAATACTTCCTATCTCAACATCCGGAGACTTTACTTCAATAATGGTCCCCGTATAATAATCCAGGCCACGAGCTAGAGTAAGGTCAAAATTACAGGTTCCCAGCATGTTATCTCTCATCAGGTAATTTAAAAGGATTCTCATTTCATTTACCCCGGCCATACCATCTTCAGACCCGGCCAGTATATCATCCATCTGATTTAATTTGCTTTCAACTGATCCTTCTAAAAACAATAAAGGTTGCAACTTCTCAATAGATGAAGAAGGTATCCCTTTTGCTTCCAGTTCTTTGTTCACATTTTCTATTCCTGTTTTATCCAGTTTATCAATGGCAATAGTTATATCCGTAATCTTCTCCTTTTCTCCAATCTTTTCTGCAATACCTGTTAGCAACTTCCTGTTGTTTAATTTTATCTGTTTACGCACAGATAAGCGTGAAAAGACATCATCAATAATTTTTATAAGCTCATATTCATTAAAAAGGGAGATGTCGCCTATAACATCTACATCACACTGGTAAAACTCCCTGTACCTTCCTTTTTGAGGTTTATCTGCCCTCCATACTGGCTGTATCTGGTATCTCTTAAAAGGGAAGCTTATGTCATTACGATGTTGTACTACATACCTGGCAAAAGGAACAGTAAGGTCATACCTTAAACCTTTCTCAGATATCTTTGATGACAGTTGTGCAGTGCTGGCCTTAAGAAGGATATCTTCACTTAATTTTGATTTATAATCGCCCGAATTAAGGATCTTGAACAGTAACCTGTCTCCTTCTTTACCATATTTACCCAGCAGTGTGGAAAGGCTTTCCATTGCAGGAGTTTCAATTGGCTGATAGCCGTACAGTCGAAAAACCGAGCGTATTGTATTAAAAATATAATTCCTCCTGATCATTTCAGCAGGTCCAAAGTCTCTTGTTCCTTTTGGAATACCGGGGCCTTTTGCCATTAATCCTATGAGATTTGATTAAGGCATAAAATTAAGAAAAAACAATCTATTATTGGAATCCATTATTTCAGTTTTCCAGGAAAATGTTATTTTGATTTTGATACCTGCTGCCAGGTGATGGCATCACTGTATGAACGGTATACTTATGGGATATTTGTAATCTTCTCCTTGTGCTGCTTTAATACTTGCAATAATAACGCACACAAGCTCCACGATAAGTAAAGCTGCCAGAATTACAAACCCTATAACTATAAACATTAAAGGGATACAAAGAACCGTATAAAGCAGCATTGATAACTGAAAATTCAGAGCAGATTTACCGTTCTGATCCACAAAAACAGATTCATTCTTTTTGGCTGACCAGCAGATCAGTGGCCCTATTATGCCTCCAAAAGGTATAATTAAACTTGAGAAAGTGCTGAGATGGCAAAACATAGCCCAGTTTCTTTCTGACTCTGACAAAACTCTTAGATCATTCATTTTTGTTGTTTTACTTAAAGACGTTTAAAATAGGCTCCCGCTGCATTATCAGAACCGGCCGATACGTTTAAGGTCATTAACCAGCAATCCATTAGATTTACGTTCTGTTATCCTGTGCTCTCCATAAAAATACATCCTTGCATCATCCGTTCCCAGGAGCATTTTAAAGCATAAACCTCCTTTTTCAGCTCTTACTGGTCCAACCTTGTGTAAAACAAGTGTGTTTTCATATCTGTTCCTGATAGCCTCATCCACTTCATCATCACTTACAATTTTAAGGTTATGAGGATAATACTTATCAACTGCCTCAGATGTTCTCAGTTCAGGTACCAGGTCATTCTCTGAAATAAGTATGGTTTTATTCAATGCTTCAGGGATAAACTTATTATAATATTTAAGATATTTCTTCCCTTTTAATGTGGGGTCTTCCCTGATATGCTCGACATGAGCCTGCATAAACCTTAAAACCATACCTAGTTTATATGAATATTCTGTGTCATCGGCTCCCTGTATCGATAATGGAACAGCGCAGAATTCAGGCATTTCTTCAATTCTGCCAACATCCTTGCCAAGCAGCAGGTTAATGAAATTTAAAAAGGCTCCCGATTTGTCTCTATCGAACCTTGTGGCTGTAAGCACGATGAACGAATAAGCTGGATTCTTCCTTTTCTGATCAAATTCCTTCTCACTAATAAAATCATGACCTGTAATCTCCCAGTATTCATTCACAGCATTCTTGATGAATACATTGTATTCAGAAAACATATCATCCTCAAGCACTACAAGTGTTTTTGTATTATAAAATCTTTCTACTTCTTCAGGTTCCGGGAAAGGAGACTGAGAATATAATATACTTGCTGATGTAATGAGTGTTAAAAATATTATTAACCTGTTCATTATAATATTATTTAGGTAAATATAAAGGATGCTTCTCATTGTATTTCCTGATATAAAGGAACATCATCTGTTTTTTTTTCTTCCTGCTAAGTTGCAGAAATTCATCATACAGTTCAGGATCCTTCATCAACAATAGCTCCACATTCTTAAGTTCGTACTTGATACGCTTACCTGTTTCAAACTCAATCATGTATTGCACAAGCTCATTTCTTGACATGGTAGTTGGTCTGTATGGCATGTAATAAGGACTGTAATACGGGTTGTAATAATTATAATAATTATACGGGGAATAATAAGGGTCATAATAATTATAAGGTGACCCATAATACCTCCGGTTATATGTTGTTATATCTGCCACAAAGTGACATATATTTCCAACATATGTTATCCTGTTAAAGCCTCCCTGTATCTGCACATATAAAATGCCATTACGTGAGTAACCCCAGATATCACTGGTTGTAATTTCCTGCCTTATTCCCATTGCATCATAGAAATAAATATTGTCATTAGCAAAAACCTGCTTGAAAAAGTCGCGATCATTATAATCTGCTGAAGTAAGTATCTTTGCTTTCGATATCGGTTTATTTTCCTTAACCTGTTCAAAAGTCAGAAAAATTCCATCATTGAACCTGAAATCGGGAGTGAACTCAACCATCTCCCTTTCCGGGTCCTGCCCGGCCAGATTAATTGATACAACTGTAGTGATTATTAAAAGTAATCCTCTCCTCATAATCTGTTGTTTTTTCTTTTACAACCTTCAAATTTCATACCGTACAAACAAAATTAACCTTTTAGAATGAAGGTAAAAAAGAATTTTCATATCTTTATACCTGTGAAATAATTCCACTCATTAAGATGGGAGTCAAATCTGCCGGGGATACGAAACCGGAACAAATATTTCTGATCTCTTCATTAAAGAACAGGCTTACTGTCGGGTCCGCTACCTGGTTTGTTATTTTATTACTTCTGGTAGCATCCGTAATAACTGTGCTATTTAAACTCTGGTTGATAAGTATACTGCTGATGGTTATAAACCTTTTAGTAATAATATGGAAATGGCTCAGCATCAAAAATAGTATAAACAATACCAGGGCAGAAATAGATGATCTACACCAGCTTATAGAAAAGAAAGAAAGCTATATTTCAGACTTCTCGCACAGGATAAGAACCCCTTTGAATAACATTCCCCTTATTAATGATCTGCTCGGTGAGCTGAATGTTAGTGGTAAACAGAAAGAGCTCCTGGACACTCTTATCTCATCAACAAACAATATGATCTCCGCTCTTAACGAGCTTACGATGAGATCAGCAGGGGAAATATCAATTGAACCGCGAAAGAATATCAGGTTTGACCTCAGGAAAACTATTGATAATACATTTGAGATACTTGATATTGAAGCTGCAGGTAATATAATTCTGGACATTTCATGGGACGAAAGAGTTAAAAAGGAATATATAGGGGATCCCATAGCCATTAAACAAATATTTATTGACATCTACAACCTGTGGTCATCAATACCTGAATCCAGCCAGCCCGATATAAGTATTTATATCAAAATAAAATCGCCGGGAGAAAAGACTGATACTCTGGAGTTTATTATAGAAACAGAGGCATTACCTGCTGAAGCGTATAATGATATTAGTGAAGAAAAGATAATAAAAAGGTTATCAGGTAAAATAATAAACCTGATGGAAGGACAGTACTCATATGAAACCAAAGATAATAAAGCGGTATTTACCTTTACACTCCCATTTAATAATGTCAGCGAAAAAGAAATTGTCAATGCTATAGGACAGAAAATCAGGAAACTAGATACGGTAATAAGACAAAAAAAGGAACTGTCAGATGCAAATATCCTGCTTGTCGAGGATAATATAACCAATCAGAAGATAGTAAAAATATCACTCGGGACAAAGGTAAAAAGTATTGATACGGCTTTAAACGGAAAGGAGGCACTGGATATGTTCGGCAAATCGAATTATGATATTATACTTATGGATATTCAGCTGCCGGTAATTGATGGTATAACAGTGAGTAGAAAAATAAGGGAAATAGAATCCAGCACCAGTAAGCATACTCCTATTATTGCAATTACAGCCAATGCAATGATAGGTGATAAGGAGAAATGCCTCTCGGCAGGAATTGATGACTACCTTAGTAAACCTTTCCAGCCACAGAAACTTCTTGATCTGATAGATAAGTATATCAAAGGACTGGAAACTGTATGATCATTATGGCTTTATTCCAATAATCATTATATCATCAACCTGATCTCTCCCATTTATCCAGCTTTCAATTGAATCTTTAAGTATCATTTTCTGCTCTTCAAGCGGAAATTTATGAATAGTCAGCAACAGATGCCTGAATCTCCTGTACATGAATTTCTTATCATTAGGCCCTCCAAATTGATCCGCATAACCATCTGAGAATAGGTAAATAATATCACCCGGGTTAATCTTCAAACGAGTATTTTTTAATGATAAATCACCTCCTATTCCCAGTGTCAGTCTTTCACCTTTTATCTCGGTAAGCTTATTATCCCTTATAAGATACATTGGCAAGAAGGCTCCGGAATATTGTAATTCCCTTTTCTCATCATTAATGACACATAAACCTACATCCATGCCATCCTTCATCAGTAACTTTTTGTCACTGTCAATATGAAATGTTCTCTCTATACCTCTTCCCAATATCTCCAGTATCAATGCTGGTTGTACGGTCCCATGATCAAGTATTATCTTGTTAAGCAATTCCACGCCTATCATCGACATCAATGCCCCCGGTACACCGTGGCCTGTACAATCAGCAGCAACAATGAATATTTTCCCTTTTTTCCTGGCTATCCAGTAAAAATCACCACTGACAATGTCCTTGGGCTTAAAGAAAATAAATGAATCAGGTAAAATATTCCTAAAATAATCCTCTGAAGGTAATAGTGACTGTTGTATATAACTGGCATAAATAATGCTGTCAGTGATACTCCTGTTTTTGTTCTCAAGTTCCTGCCTCTGCCTGGTTATTTCCTCATATGCTGTTTCCTTTTCGTGTAAAAGTTTCCTGGTTTTAACAAGTGAACTGGCCTGGTATCTTGCGATGATATAAACAAAACCTATAAACAGCACAATATATGCGATGTAATGATATACAGTATCCCCAAGTAATTCGATACCAGTGATAAACCCAATATCTTTTAATATCAGTTCAAACAATTTCCCAGAATGTATTTAACAGACCAAATATATTTGCTAATTTAGGTCAAACAGCTTAATTACCAAAATATTCCTGAACATTATTAACTAATCCATGCCTGCTGAAGCCCCACCTCCATAATCCAATTTCTTTAGTCTGGAAGAAGGAGATTTAATAATATTTCCACTATTAACAATATTCATTATACTATCTATTCTTCTTATTGTTTTATCATCAGACATGACAATATTAGGCCATTGGCGCTTAAAATTATCCGAGGGATGAGTTTTGGATGTTGAATCAATTATAACATTCCCGTTTATAACCTTCAGGTCGCGTGAAGGATCAGTATTTGACAGGACCTGCCATAACAAGATAAAACTATCCTCCATGTCAACAGTGCTGTCAACCACTATTAATACCAGCCCGCTGATAATATAATTCAATTCCAGCAGATCGTTGAACTTTATTGTATCTTTTGATATGCCGGCAAAAACTACAGGAAGGTCAGTAGATGGCATCTTTAGTCGCACCTTGTCCTTAACAGGCTTAAAAACAAATAATAACGATTCCGTTTTCAAACCGCTTATATTATTATTATTATCAGACTCTTCCTTGAATTTTTCAGTTGCATCAATTCCCATCTTACCCCCAAAGGAAAAATTGTCTGATGAATGATCAAGAACATCGAGAGGTCCCTTACTTATGAACATATCAGTATTAATGTCAGTATTAGAAAAGATCCGGCCGGTAACTTCCTTATAATCCCTTATATTAACATTATCACTTACCACTACAATAAACTTGCTGAACATCATCTGTCCTGCACCAAAGAGTGAATTAATAACTTTCATTCCCTGTCCTGGATAATTTTTCTTAATTTTTACCAGCACAAGGTTATGTGCCACACCTGCATCAGGCATGTGAATGTCGGTTATTTCTCGTTGCATTGTCAGTTTTATCGGAGCGAGAAATAATTTCTCCGTGGCTTTCCCTATCCATGCATCTTCCATGGGAGGAACACCCACGATGGTAGTGGGATAAACAGCATCCTGCCTGTGTGTAATACATGTTACATGAAAAGCCGGATACCAGTCTGCCAGTGAATAGAAACCGGTATGATCGCCAAAGGGACCTTCCTTAAGAGATTGCTCAGAAGGGTCAACATATCCTTCAATTACAATGTCTGAATCTTCAGGAACATAAAGATCATTGGTAATACATTTTACCATCTTAACTCTTTTCTTCCTTAGGAACCCGGCAAGGATATATTCATCAATACCTTCAGGAAGAGGTGCTGTGGCTGAATAAGTATATACCGGGTCACCGCCGAGGACTACCGATACAGGCATTCTCTCTCCCCTTTTCTTCCATGCTTCAAAATGATTGGCTCCTGTTTTATGCATGTGCCAGTGCATCCCTGTTGTTTTCTTATTCATTATCTGCATCCTGTACATACCTGCATTAACGTCACCTGTTTCAGGATGCCGGGTATGTACTATGGGCAGGGTTATAAAGCGGCCACCATCATGTGGCCAACATTTAAGTACAGGCAGATCATCAAGATCAGGTTTGGTAATAATAATTTTCTGGCATGCTCCCTTTCCACGTATCCTGGTTGGCATATATGAAGCTATCTTTGACAGGCACGGGAGTATTCTCAGTTTATCAATCATCCTTTCAGCCGGTGTGCTTATCTTCCTGAATAACTTCTCAATTTCCATTCCTGCATCTTCAAGGCTTTCACGGCCAATAGCCATACTCATACGTTTATCGGAGGCAAACATATTAATAAGCAGAGGGAATGAGGTATCTGTATTCCTGAAAAGGAGGGCCTTACCATTTGATTTCACGAATCTGTCAGCCATCTCAGCTATCTCAAGCATAGGATCCACATATTCATTTATGGTTAACAGATCATCTTGTTCCCTTAGGTGATCTACAAACTGCCTTAATCCCTTATATGCCATAGCTGAAAATTTTCACAAAGATACCTAAAGGATTGGATTTTTGGATTGATGCATTGATGGATTTAAACAGGGCGCCCTCCTCCGTCAGGGCTAATGAAAGATACAAGATACAAAACAAAAATGGGAATCATTCTTAACAAATAATTCCCATTTCACTAAAGGCTACCGAAGTAATCTTCAGTGCCAGGCTACTGTTATTATGACCGGCTGCCTAGCGGCCTAAGCCATTAAAACAGCCCTGAACCTTTTGATAGTACCTGTTACAATAACTATCATCGGGCCGCCCTTTCAATTACCCGAAAGTAATCTTATGGGGCGCAGAGTCATTTCTGACAAAATCATCTAAAGAACGCTGGGCGACTTTAGCGATTTCCCGAAAATTTGGCGAACCTTGTTTTCGGTCTGCGGCTCCTTTCTGAAGCAGGCCCTAGAGCCTATACGAAATGTACCAAATCGCAATTAAGTCTTTTAATACATTTCCTTCTGTCAGGAGCAGCCTTTTATCGCTCACCTGGTATAACAAATATATATCAGTATTATGGTCAGGACAAATTTTTGATGTTTTATATATTAACCTAGTATAAACATTCGTTATTAACAATTGTTAATAACTGATTTATCCCTTCTATTTTGGACTGTTTCAGATATTCACCACCGGCTCATAAAAGAGCAGGCCCTGACTAAGATGCTGATAATCAATCATTCCCTCTCTTTCCGTAAAAAAGCCTGCACTAAGTATACCTGAGTGAGGAGTATACCGGTTATTGGTACGTGCTTTTATCAATCAGTTTCAGTATTCTCCTGGCACCAAAGAGTAGATCTAGAGACCGTAGGTGGATGTATTACCCAGTTCTTCTTCTATCCTGAGAAGTTGATTATACTTAGCCATGCGGTCGGAGCGGCTGAGTGATCCTGTTTTGATCTGTCCTGAGCGCGTGGCAACAGCTATATCAGCAATAGTTGAGTCTTCTGTTTCACCTGAACGGTGTGATGTGACAGTGGTATAACCCGCCCGGTGAGCCATTTCTATTGTCCTGAGTGTTTCGGTTAGTGTACCTATCTGATTCAGTTTGATAAGTATAGAATTAGCACATCCCATCTCAATACCTTTCTTCAGGTATTCTACGTTAGTCACAAAATTGTCATCTCCAACAAGCTGTATTTTTTTACCTGATAATTTTGTATGTATCACCCAGCCATCCCAGTCGTCTTCAGCCATACCATCTTCAACTGAGTCGATAGGATATTTTGAAATAAGTTCATCAATATATTCGGCCTGCTCCTGGCTTGATCTTTTCTTTCCCTGGGGCCCTTCGAACTTAGTATAATCATAAACACCATCGGTATAGAATTCTGATGCCGCACAATCAAGAGCTATAGTAAGGTCTTTACCTGCCATATAACCTGCATTACCTATTGCCTTAATTATTGACTCCAGTGCATCTTCAGTCCCTTTAAGCTCAGGTGCAAAACCTCCTTCATCGCCTACAGCAGTACTAAGGTTCCTTTCTTTTAGCACCTTTTTAAGTGCATGGAATACTTCAGCGCCCATTCTCAATCCTTCCCTGAAAGAAATAGCTCCCACGGGTCTGATCATAAATTCCTGGAAAGCTATAGGGGCATCCGAATGTGAGCCACCATTGATAATATTCATCATAGGTATTGGCAGTGCAACGGCATTTACTCCTCCAACATACCTATATAAGGGAAGTCCATGGTATGCTGCGGCGGCCTTTGCTCCTGCAAGTGATACACCAAGTATTGCATTGGCACCCAAGTTATTCTTATTAGCAGTACCATCCAGGTTCAGCATTTTCATATCCAGAGCTGTCTGGTCTGTTACATCCATTCCCATCACTTCCTCCGCGATAACATTATTTACATTCTGAACAGCCTGTAAAACACCTTTACCAAGATATCTTTTTTTATCACCGTCCCTTAATTCCAGAGCTTCATTCTCACCCGTTGAAGCACCCGATGGTACAGCAGCTCTTCCCATATAACCGCTGGCTGTTATAACTTCAACTTCTATTGTCGGATTTCCTCTGGAATCGAGAATTTCACGTGCATGTACGCTTACTATCTGACTCATAACCTTAATTATTATTGATTTAACAATTTGCAAGATACAAAAAAAAGGATAATGACTTATATTATCCTTATCCCTCCCCTGTTCCTCAAGCATATATTTATTCTTTCTTATCTTCTTCTTTATCAGTGTCTTTCGGCTTGTCCTTTCCCGATTCGGATTTCTTTTCCCCGACATCTGAGGCAGCAGTTTCTGCTTTTACTTCGGGTTCGGTTTTCTTTTCCCCGGGAGCTTCCTCTACATCTGTTGTAGCCTCCACATCGTCTGTGGCAGTTTCCTCTACGTCGGTGGTTGCTTCAGCTTCTGCATTGGTTTCTGATTGCATATCCTCACCATCGGCTGCTCCAGTCTCCTGAGCCTCTACAATGTCTACAGCCTCCACATCCTTCTTCTTCCCACTTCCCCTTCTTCTCCTGGATGATTTAGTTTTCTTGCTGGTATCCTCAAGCATATTTTCATTATAGTCAACCAGTTCGATAATGCACATCTCCGCATTATCACCCAGCCTGTTACCTGTCTTCAGTATTCTTGTATATCCACCGGGACGATCCATTATTTTAGGAGACACTTCCCTGAATAGTTCTGATACAGCATATTTATTTCTGAGGTAACTGAATACAACACGTCTTGAATGTGTTGTATCATTCTTTGATCTAGATATCAGGGGTTCAACATATGATCGCAAAGCTTTCGCTTTGGTTGTAGTTGTTTTTATTCGTTTATGCAGGATAAGCGATGATGCCATATTTGACAACATTGCTTTTCTATGAGCACTTGTCCTTCCCAGATGGTTAAAACCTTTTCTATGTCGCATTTCTCTTACTCCTTAGCGGTTTACAATTATTCTTTTTCCAGCTTGTACCTGCTAACATCCATTCCAAATGAAAGACTCATTGATTCAAGCAGCTCATCAAGCTCTGTTAGTGATTTCTTTCCAAAATTTCTGAATTTAAGCAGATCGTTTTTATTAAATTTTACCAGGTCACCCAGTGTATCCACTTCTGCAGCTTTAAGACAATTCAATGCTCTAACAGAAAGATCCAGGTCAACCAGTTTAGTTTTTAGCAACTGTCTCATATGCAGTACTTCCTCATCGAACTCCTCATTAGCCAGTTTATCCTCAGAGTCAAGGGTAATCTTATCATCAGAAAACAGCATAAAGTGATATATCAGTATTTTAGCTGCTTCCTTAAGTGCATCTTTAGGATGAATAGAACCATCTGTATTTATTTCCAGCACAAGTTTTTCATAATCTGTTTTCTGTTCTACCCTGTAGTTTTCGACTGCATATTTCACATTTTTTATTGGTGTAAAAATTGAGTCTATTGCTATAAGTCCAAATTCAGAATCAACCGGTTGGTTTTCTTCAGCCGGCACATATCCCCTGCCTTTGTTTAAGCTTATCTCCATCTGTAGTTTAACATCAGGTTCCATGGAACAGATCTTATGATCAGGGTTTAATATTTCAAAGCTGCTAAGATAATTATTCATATCACCTGCTTTGAATTCATTCTGACCATTGATAGTAACAACGATTTTCTCGCTATCGATACCTTCTGTCATTTGTTTAAATCTCACCTGTTTAAGATTCAGCACAATATCGGTTACATCTTCAGTAACACCGGTTATTGTAGAGAACTCATGATTGACACCCTCGATTTTAAAAGTTGAAATAGCAAAGCCTTCAAGGGATGAAAGCAGTATACGTCTCAGGGCGTTACCAACAGTAATCCCATATCCCGGTTCAAGGGGGCGGAATTCAAATTTACCATAATAGTTGTCCGCTTCAACCATTATTACTTTATCGGGCTTCTGGAATGTTAAAATAGCCATATATATATATCTTAAGTTTTTTACTTCGAGTATAATTCAAC
>Ga0209121_10005432_pt1 | contig 11536 bp, 9 predicted proteins | sample Cruoilmetagenom3_FD_187292 | JGI IMG/M metagenome (GOLD analysis project Ga0209121, IMG submission 187292) | Oil polluted marine microbial communities from Coal Oil Point, Santa Barbara, California, USA - Sample 3 (SPAdes) (version 2) | ecosystem: Environmental > Aquatic > Marine > Oil seeps ...
AATTCGGGTCCTTATTTTTTTGAACGGCCTTATCCATGGTTCTTAGCTTTTGACAAAGAGTTAAATGAGATAGATGGGCCATTGGCAACGGACAGGACACATCAGATCAAGGCATATGGTTCATATGTATTCCCATTTGGATTAACATTAGGAATAACAGCATATGCAATGAGCGGAACTCCGGTTTCTACAAAATATCAAGTCTGGGTCGATGGATATATGCCATTTAATAGGGGAGATCTTGGAAGAACTCCGTTCTTATTTGTTACAGATCTTTATGTTGAATATGCATTGAATATTGGATCAAATAAAATGGTTTTCAGTGTAAATGTTGATAATGTATTTGATACTACGACTGCACAGAGAATATGGAGTATGCCATGTCTGTATAACATACCAGTATCAGATGATGATCTTCTTAATAATTCTTGGGAATTTAGTGATTACTATCCCGAGACAGATCCGAAATTTATGAAAAAAATGGATTTTTTCCCACCAATTGAAGCAAGAATCGGCCTAAAGCTCGTATTCTAATTCAAGCAATAAACTAAATTAAGATCACTCAATAATAACATAAGCTATTGCATATTCTTTTGTGTGGGAAATTGAAAGATGAATTTGTTTACATTTCATATTGTTGAATTTTTCTAATGTTTTGCCATGCAACTCAATTTTAGGCTTTCCCAATTTATCATTTTTAATTGAAACATCCTTCCAGCTCATTCCACTGCGTAAGCCCGTTCCCAGAGCTTTTAAAAAAGACTCTTTAGCTGCAAACCTTGCCCCATAATGCTGCTCTTTTCTAACCTTATTCTTACAATAGTCTATCTCTTTTGGTGTAAATATTTTTTCAATAAATTTATTATCTATTCCAATTAACTTTTTTATTCTTTTTATTTCAATAATATCTATTCCAATTCCTTTAATCATTGTATCCAACTAAATATTATAACATAAAATAAAAAAATAGACTTTTGACCTTAATTAGAAATTTTAAAGATTAATTTGAAAAAAAACTTTTTTTATATATAATTATTATATTGGAGGTTTTTTTGAAAGCATTTATATTATCACTATTAATTTTTGTTTTGTTTAATTTTTGTTCAACAAATAAATTTAAATCTGAATTCGACTTTGCAAATAAACTTGCAAAAGATGGTTTGTGGAAAGAAGCATATTCCAGATGGACAAAATCTTTATCAGAGAGGAAAGACGATGCCGCTGTTCATAATAATATTGCAGTTGCTCTTGAGCAGATGAAAAAATATGAAGAAGCTGAAAAAGAATACAAGAAAGCTCTTGAATTGGCTTCAGATAACAAATTTATATTAAGTAACTACAACAAATTAAAAAAAAATCTAAAAAGGAAAAAAAATGAAGATGAAAAAAATTAAACTGATCCCCATTATATTGTTCATAATATTTTCTATATCTTGCTCACATAAGGAAAATATAAGAGTAAATATAAGCATGGGAGATGTAAACATTGTAGATTTAGATAAATACATAAAAATTTTTTATAATGATTTTGAAATCAAACTCCCTAAAAACTCTTTTAACTCAAAAAAATATGTGAAGAACTTCTTTCTCAATGATTTTTCAAAAGCAGTAGAAAAAAAAGTAGAATATTTCGATACTGATACTGATTTTTTTAAAGATAGTAAAACTTTTTTAGAAAACTTAAAAAAAAATTCAAATACATTACTAATAACTGGAAAGATTAAAGTTGAAATAAAAAGCAGAAGTATGATTAAGAAAATAAAAGTAAAATCCGGGAAAAGAAAAAAAACCTTCACTCAGATTCAAGATTGGAAAATGACCTCAGATATAGTTCTAATCGACTCAGACACAGGTAAAAAATTTTACGAAAAAAATTTTATTGAGAATATTAAAGGTACAGAAACCTCTGACACAAAATTCAATTTTGAAACTCTTTTTTTTAAAACCACTAACAAACTTTTAAAATCTATCTTAAATAAAACAAAAATAGAAGATAGATATTTACTTGTTAAATAGGAATCAAAAATGAAACTAAAAAAAATTACGATCTTAACTCTTTTTATTCTTTTAAATTTATCACTCTTTTCACAGTACAGTTATTGGTATTATGGCAAGAATAAGGTTATGAAACATAGTTTCAAATGGAAATATAATGAAACTCCCCATTTTAAAATCCATCACTATTCATCTAATAAAACTTTGATTAAAAAAATTGCAAAAGCTGCTGAACAATCCTATAATAAAATCTCAGATTACCTTAATGTTAAAGTCAAAAGAAAAATTCCCTTGATTTTTTTTGAGAATCACATTGATTTTGAGCAAACCAATATTATAAGCTATCTTCCACCAGGAGTAATGGCTTTTGCAGATCCAACTGCATTTCGTGTTGTAGTACAAGGAGACAGCTCCTTTGAGGAATTATCAAGAACAATAAGACATGAGTTGGGTCATATATTTGAATTTACAATTATGGGACCAAAAAGCAGCTTAAGAAGCAGACCACCATTATGGTTAATGGAAGGGTTTTCCGAATTCATCACCTTTAACTGGAATGATTTCTATTTGCTTACAGCAAGAGACAGTGTATTAAACGACAACATTCCTCAAATAGGAAAGAATGGAGATTTTATAAGAGGTTCCTACAGCGGTAGAACACCTTATGATTTCGGGCATCTTATCTATGAGTTCATAGAAAAGAAATTTGGTAGAAGAGGAATAAGAAAAATGTTATTTTCCCTAAAAGGAAAATCTTTGTTTAGAGGAGGCAAGAACCCTTTAAAGGTCTTCGGATATTCTCATAAAATATTTAATTATGAATTTAAAAAATATTTAAGAGAAAGATTTAAGAAATATGTATTAAAAGAAAACCCTGAGGATTACAGTTTTATTATTGGCCCGGATTTTCCTTATGTATATTCATTCTCTCACGAGATATCACCTTCTGGAGAACTTTTAGCTGTACTTACTGTAAATATAAAAAAGTACAAACTTGACTTAATATTAATTTCAACAAAGGATGGAAAAGTAATTAAAAACATAACTCCTGGATACACTTCAAAATATGACAATATAAATCTCAAATTCAATCCTTCTAATGGAAAATCTTTTTCCTGGAATAATAATAGTGATAAAATAGCCTTTTTTGCGAGAAAGGAATTGGATAACTATTTAGTTATTATCAATATTTTAAATGGAAAAATCCTAAAAAAAATCAAAATAGAAAAGATTGAAGACCCTGGCTCTCCTGATTTTCACCCTGATAATAAAACAATACTATTCACAGGTTTAGAAAAATCAAAAGCCTATATATACTCAATTAATACAGAAAATGGTGAAATAAAAAAGCTTACAAATGGTTATTTCTTTGTCAGATCTTTAAACATCTCTCCTAACGGCAATAAAATTGTTTTCTCTGCAAAAACTGAACAGACTTCACCTTTTTATAAAATTTACATTGGTACAGTAAAAAACCCTGAATATGCAAAGAAAATTACCTCTGGAAAATTTAATGATATAACACCTACTTTTTCAGATGACTCAAAATATATATATTACAGTTCTAATGAACTGGGATCATACAATATAAATTCAATAGATCTTGAAGAAAAAATGCTATACAGATATACTGATGTAAAAACAGGTAATTTTTTCCCCCTTGAAATACCTGAAGAAAAAAATAAAGTCATTATATCTTCATATTACAAAGGAAGTTTTATATTGTTTAAAAAAGATACATCTAAATTTCTTGAGAAACGAGAAATTGAATTCGAGGATATTAAAAATCCAGAATTAGTCGCTAAAAAAGATCATGAATTTGAAATAAAGGAAACGACAAAATACAAACCTTTAAAAAAGCTTTATGTTAAATCAAAATCACCAATTGTAATTAGCCTGGGTTCAAATGGAGGCTTCTGGGGATATTCATATCTGACACTTTCAGATCTGATGGGTGATCATAACTTTTCTTTAACATTAGCTTCTCAATATGGATATCAATCCTATCATCTAACATATTTTAATCAGAAGAGTCGATTACAACCATTCTTACATTTTTTCACTTATAGAAATGTATATTATTACGGCTATAATTACTGGGATTACTTAACTGTAAGAAAAATGTACGGAGGAGAAATTGGTTTTAAATATCCATTTAATAGGTCTTACAGGTTGGAAGCTGCATTTTCTTTATATAAACAGGATGAAAATTCAGATATGACATTTTATGGAGTAGAACTTCCTTATGGACAATATTTTAATGGAACTGCAGCTCCAGTTCAATTCTCATTAATTGGAGAAACAACAAGATTTGCAAATTATGGGCCAAATATGGGGCATACTTTCAGATTTACATATAAAAAATTCATAAAACTAAAATCTTCATATCAAGACTCCTACGTTCTTGAAGCCGACCTAAGAAAATACATTAGAATTGATAAATATACACTTCTTGCTTTCAGAATATGGGGATTTAAATCAGGTGGAAAAAATTCGCTTATATTCTGGACTGGCGGAGATAATACTATTAGATCATCAGAGTGGAGAAGAGTGATTGGAAATAATGGATTTACTTTTAATGCAGAGCTCAGATTTCCATTATTACACATAGCAGCAACTCCGATTGGATTTATTGGTCCAGTTCGAGGAGTTTTCTTTTTCGATTTAGGCGGAGCATGGTTTAATGGAGAAAAATTTAGGTTTTTCGAAAAAGGCGAAGGCTTGAAATTAGAAGATGCTCTTTCATCTTATGGTTTTGGTGTTGAATGGTTTATGTTCGGATTTCCTTTTCATGTAGAGTGGGTTTATAAAACCGATTTTAAGGACAAAACATATAAGGGTGTAAAATTCTGGATTGGATTCGATTTTTAAAATAACAGAAGTTTAATATAAAAGAGTTTTATTTTATTCTAAATGTTTTCTAAAATAAATCCAGCTTGAAATTTTTTTCATTATATATTAAAATCATTGCATGTCAAAAATAATTGAAATTGAATGCCCTATATGCCACTCTAACCTGTGGATTGATACAGACAACCAAAATATAATTCAACATGAGAAAACAAAAAAAAAGAATTTCGAATCATTTGATGAATTGCTATTAAAAGAAAAAGAAAAAAAAGAAAAAGCAGATGAAAGGTTTTTAATGGCAAAAGAACTTGAAAAAGAAAAGAAGAGAAAAGCAGAGGAATTATTTAAAAAATCAATAAAAGAAAAATAAATCTGTAAAAACATTTTACAGTATAAAGGAGAAACGATGAAATTTGAAGAGTTAAAGGAAAAAATTAAAGATGAGTTAAATTTACAAAAGCCTGATTTTCTAAAAGATAGTGAAACTACTGTCAATATTGGCCAAATAGATTTAGGCCCAACCCAACAATTAATCTTTTCAATATCCACATTCAGAGATAAAAATTATTTTGATATAAGAACATGGTTTCAGGATCAATCAGGCGAATGGAAACCTACTAAGAAAGGAATCCATTTTACTTTTGAGAAATTTAAGGATTTTGAAAAACATTTAAAAACATTTTCAGACATCTCTTCAATGGACAAATAAAAAATAGCTGAAAAAAATTACTCTTTTAGCTTTTGTTTCCTTAAGGAGGTGGATATTCCTTTTGTAAGTCTGACCCTAAAAACGTAAAAGGGTTTTAATATAATTAAATTCCAAATCGTTAGAAATTAACTAAAAAAAAATTGATTTTTATTGTTCATTTTTTCACAACAATGTATAATCACAAATTGATTTTAACTTTGTAAATTTCATATAAAAATTGATGTAACGGAGGTAATATGTTTAAAGGACATCCAAAAGGACTTTATGTACTGTTCTTCTCAAATATGGGAGAACGTTTTGGTTATTATACAATGATGGCCATTTTTGCTCTGTTTTTTGAAGCAAAATTCGGTATGTCAATTCAGAATGTTGGTTTTGTGTGGTCTGCTTTTCTCTTTAGTATCTATTTTATACCTTTATTCGGCGGCATGCTGGCGGATAAAGTCGGTTATAGCAAGATAATTTCTATAGGTATAGTATTTATGTTTATAGGATACGGCATGATGGCAATCCCAGGTCAAGCTCAACTTTTCATCTATGTATCTCTATTTGTTATTGCTCTTGGTACAGGGCTCTTTAAAGGCAACCTGGTAGTAATCCTAGGAAATCTTTATGAAGAACAGGGTTATAAAAAAATGCATTCAGCAGCTTTTAATATCTTTTATATGGGTATAAATGTCGGTGCATTCTTTGCTCCATATGCAGCAACTGGTTTAAGGAATTGGTTATTAGCCAAAGATGGGCTATTCTATAATGCCAAACTACCGGGTATGATCCATCAATTCTTAAATAACCCGGACACTTATGAACACATTGCAACACTTAAAGGACTTGCAATTCAGCAATTAGGTGATAAGTTTACAAACCTTATGGATTTTTGTACATTTTATAGAGATTCCTTAAGTCAGGGGTACAATGCAGCCTTTGCCATAGCATCAATCAGTATCATAGGTTCGTTATTTATCTTCCGAGGTTTTAAAAAATATTATAAAAAAGCAGATTATATTCATTCTCAAAAACGTGAAAATAACAAAAATAGAGTTGAACTTACACCAAAACAGGTTAAAGATAGGATTTTTGCTCTACTCATGGTTTTTTTGGTGGTTATTTTCTTCTGGATGGCTTTTCATCAAAATGGATACACACTCACCTGGTTTGCCAAGAACTACACTGCTGGTGCAGTTGGTGCTATTACAAAGATCTTCTTTGATATATGGGCTTTCCTTGCCCTTATTGCAGTAATTATTGGTATTATTTTCATTGTAGGTAAAAACTTCAAAGCTAAAATGAAATATACAGGCGCTGGTTTACTTTTTTTCGGTGCAGTAATTTTTTATATCAGGTACAATACATTTAAAGAAACAAATGCCATTGCACCAGAACTCTTTCAGAGTTTCAACCCAATATTCGTAGTCTTTCTCACACCAGTAATACTTGCATTTTTCTCCTGGCTTAACAAAAAAGGTAAGGAACCATCACCTCCAAAGAAAATGGGTATTGGGATGATGATCCTTGGTATGGCATGGATACTAATGACTATCGTTGCTTTTAGTCAGCAAAGTCCAGCCTCATTAGAAGCTGTTGGCGGTGTATCAAACTCTCTTGTATCACCTTATTGGCTTATTTCCATGTACTTTTGGATGACTATAGCTGAGCTATTCATAAGCCCTATGGGTTTAGCTTTTGTGGCTAAGGTGTCCCCGCCAAAACTTAGAGGAACCATGCAGGGTGGATGGCTGGCAGCTACTGCTATTGGAAATATGCTATCTGGACTTGTTGGTATACCTTATTCACATCTTGAGCTTTGGCAGACTTTCGGCTTGCTTGTTTTGACCTCTTTTATTGCAGGCGGTTTGATGTTCTTTATGTTGAAGAAACTTGAGAAAGCAGCTTCATCTTAATAAATTTTCAGAATTTTAATCTCTAATTTTATAAAAAATTTTCTTTAATTAGATTAAGCATTCTGGCATTTTCAAAATGCCCTGTTTTTTGAGCAGTAATTTTTCCTTTTATAGGTCTTCCAAGCATATAAAAATCTCCTATTATATCAAGTATCTTATGCCTGGCTAATTCTTCATCAAATCTCAATTTTGTATTAATCACCTTTCCATTATCAATTAATATAAAATTGTTCATCCTACCACCCTCTGCAAGCCCCATTTTAGATAACTCATTGATTTCATCTACAAATCCATAGGTCCTGGCTGGAGCAATTTCTCGTTCAAAATCTTCAGCTGAGTTCAAAACAAATTCATAACTTATCCTTCCAAGAGGTTCCGGATATATTGCTGTATATTTCACTGAAAAATTATTTGATGGTTCTACCTTAATATATTTTCCATCTTCTTTATCATCCCCTATCAACAAAGTTCTTGCGATTACAATATCAGGGATAAAAGCATTCTGTTCAACAATACCACTATTTTTAATAAATTTACAAAAATCACTGGCAGACCCATCACCTATTGGAACCTCTCTATTTATTTTTATTGAAAGATTCGTGATTCCAAATGCATGTAAAGTTGCCATAAAATGTTCTATTGTTTTTGCCTCTAAATCATCTTTTTTTATAGAAGTTGCATAGTTTGTCGTATCAAGATACTCAATTCTAGCTGGTATATAACCACATTTAGAAATATTCTCAAATCTAATCCCCTTACCAACCCTTAAAGGCTTAATAACCATGCCAGTTTTTTCACCTGAATGCAAACCAATACCATAAAATATATTACTGCCCCCTACACTCTTCTGTTTACTCAAAGATTTTGTGTCATTAATATCAAACTCTATAATTCCTGTAGTTTCCTTTTTTATTTTTTTTCTATCATCCTCATTAAGTTCAACATTTTTATATAGTATAGACTTTAATTTTTTATTTTCATCAAGAATCTTTTTATATTCCATTGCTCTATTTAGAACAAACATAACTTTTTCAAGACTCAAAGGCTTCTCAAGAAAATCATAAGCTCCCTCCTTCACCGCACTAACAGCAGAACTTATATTCCCATGACCTGAAATCATTATTACTATTTGAATCGGGTTTATCTCCAATATATTTTTCATTGTTTCCAAACCATCAATCCCTGGGAGCCATATATCAAGAAAAATTGCATCAGGCTTTATATTTTTAAATTTTTCTATTCCAGATTCACCGGATGAAGCAAAAAAAACTTTATAACCCTCATCTTCAAGAATTGAGGCTAGAGAAACAACTATATTTTTTTCATCATCTATTATTAATACTTTTTCCATCTACCATCAAATTAACATTTTCTATACAAACCTCTTTTTTTCAAACTCTATTTATAAAAAATTATATATTTTATAATCTACTTTGTCAATTAGAATTGATTTTTTTTATTAGATTTGATATACTTTTTTATCATAACATGGGACAAATTTTACAATTTTTAGAAGATAATCCGTTAATCAAAATCGTAGTCATATTTATTGCAATTTACATCATTTTAAAAATAGTTTTCAAATTTCTAACATTAGCAAAAGTCCTTAATGCCCAGGACAAATCATTTTTCGACGCTTTTTATTCAATATTATTTAAAAAATCTTATTTAATAAAACAGGCAAATAAATTCATGAAACAGGGGATGTACTTAAAAGCAGGCAAATTACATGAAGATATTGGTAACTATAAACAAGCCATCAAAATTTATGAAACAGGGCAAGAATATAACGAGTTGGGAGCACTTTATGAAAAACTACACAATGAAACTCAGGCAATTGAAATATATAAACAATGTGGGAACATTGACGCTATAATATCTATATATACTAAAAGGAAGAATGTTGAAGCAGCAGCCAATATTCTCGAAAATGATAACAGATACCAGGAAGCAGCAGAACTATATTACAATCATGGGAGATATGAGAAAGCTGCTCAAATTTATGAAAAAAAGGGATTTTATAAAAAGTCAGCATATATCTACGAAAAAGCTGGGAATTTAAAAAAAGCTGCTTATAATTTTGAAAAATGGTTTTTAACAAATGCTGACACTTTAGTTGGCTATCAAGATTCAACATATTTAGATAATGAATTATTCAAAGCTGTTGAATTATATATAAAGATAGGTGATACTCAAAAAGCTTACGAATTATTGCTAAAAAACAATAGGCTTGAAAAAGCTGCTCAGCTTGCAGTCAAATTGAATAAATTAGATGAAGCTGCTAAACTTTTCGAGAGAGCTCAACTCCCTTTAAGAGCTGCTGAGATATATGAAAAAACAAATAAACCAAAAATCGCCTCCCAATTAAAGGGAGAAGATGCATTTGCAAGAGGTGATACTAAAAGTGCTGCTGAATTGTTTTTAAAAGGTGAAGACTATACAAGAGCTGCTGAATTATTTGAATGGAATAAAATATATGATAAAGCAGCTCATTGTTATTTTATGAATCAAAACTATATTTCAGCTGCAGACAATTATTTAAAAGCTTCTAATGAAGAAGAAGCTGCAAAAATGTTTGAAATGGGTAGAGATTGGAAAATGGCAGCAGAAATATCATTCAAATATAAAAAATACCAAAAAGCAGGTGAATTGTATGAAAAAGCTGGAATTTTTTATAAAGCAGGAATTTCATTCTTAAAACTAAATAATGAAAAAAGAGCTCTTCGAAATTTTCAAAAAATAAAAAACGATGAGCCAGATTTTAAAAATTCAGTAACTCAAATGGCAAATATATTTTTAAAGAATAGGAAACATCAACTTGTTATTGAAAAAATTGGCACTCTCCTTAAAAATCAAAACACAAATAAATCTAATATAGAATGGTTTTATATTCTAGGTCAAGCTTATGAAAATTCAGGAGATTTTAAAAAAGCATTCAAGATATATCAGAGTATTTTATCTGAAGATTACACATATAAAAATATACCGGATAAAATTAAAGAAATTGAGGATTTAATTAGAAAATATAAAGAAATGGATCTTGTATCCGAAAACTCATTTAAGAGATATAAAATTATAAAAAAGGTTGGAGAAGGTGGTATGGGTGTTGTATTTAAAGCAAGAGATTCTGTTTTACAGAGAATCATTGCTTTAAAAATCCTAAATTCCAGTTTAATTAAAGATAAAAGAACACTTGAAAGGTTTTATACAGAAGCGCGTTCATCAGCATCACTATCACATCCAAATATTGTCACAGTCTATGATGTAGGGCAGATAAACGAGGATCATTTTATCTCTATGGAATTTATTGAAGGCGAAAATTTTATGACTCTAATCAGAAAACACAAAACCTTTTCCCTTCCTCAGATTCTATTTATTGCAATAAAAGTATTAAAAGCATTGGATTATTCCCACAGTAAAGGTATTATTCACAGAGATATTAAACCTCATAATATAATGATAACACGACAAAAAGAAATAAAAATAATGGATTTTGGCCTTGCTGTTATACGAGGAGAGGGCAAAAAGGGAGATACAGGACTTGTTACTGGGACTCCCTACTATATGTCTCCTGAGCAAATTCAAGGAATAGAAACAGATCATAGAACAGATATATACTCAACAGGTGCTACTTTATTTCATCTTATAACAGGTAGAGTCCCATTCAAAGGAGAAAACATATTCTATCAACATTTATTTGACACTGCGCCACAAATAACTAAATTCAGAAAAGAAATTCCTGCAAAACTTGTTGGAATTATTGAAAAATGTATGGAGAAAAAGAGAGAAGATAGGTACCAAAGTGCTCAAGCAATATTGAACGAAATAAAAACAATAAAATTATAGGAGATAAAAATGGATTTTTCTTTAAAAGAAGAACAATTAGAACTAAAAGAATTAACTCATCAATTTGCTGAAAAAGAAATAAGACCTGTTTCTGCAGAATATGATGAAAAGAATGAATTCCCATATGATGTAATGCAAAAAGCATTTGAAATTGGATTCCTTACTTCAGGTATCCCAGTTGAATATGGAGGAATAGATTTTTCAAATCTTGATAATGCTATTGTATGTGAAGAAC
>Ga0209121_10005433_pt1 | contig 11529 bp, 10 predicted proteins | sample Cruoilmetagenom3_FD_187292 | JGI IMG/M metagenome (GOLD analysis project Ga0209121, IMG submission 187292) | Oil polluted marine microbial communities from Coal Oil Point, Santa Barbara, California, USA - Sample 3 (SPAdes) (version 2) | ecosystem: Environmental > Aquatic > Marine > Oil seeps ...
GGGCCTGCGGCAAGCGTTGAAGCGCGAGCTGGGGGCGTAGCCGCGAGCTGTGAGCACGGGGTTGAACCCCCGTGCTGAGAGAGCAAAGCCCCTCCGGGGCTGGTTCTGAGCCTGCAAGGCTTTGCCCTTTCAGCCCGACGGCTTCAGCCTCGGGCCTGCCTTGCCACAGAGGCACAGAGGGCACGGAGGTTTTGAGGTATCTCTCAAGGAATCTATGCTTCTTGCGTTTGCTGCTGAACAATTTTGAATGCCACCTTGGTTTTTCCTCTGTGTACTCCGTGCCTCTGTGGCTAAATGACCTTTTTCGGAGGAGTCAGCAATGAAATCGAAACCTGACTGTCTGCACTGTTCGCTGAAGCAGGCGCTTTCTGCCGCCCGCGCTGCGGGCGCGGATGAACCAGCGCAGCTCCAGAGCGTGCGCGCGGCGATGGAAGCGATGCGCGACTTCAGCCTGGACTCCACCCCCGCCCACAACTCCACGCTGGCGCTGTGGGCTGCGCACGAGGCACTGGGGAACGACGATCCCTTCGCCGCCCAGAAGCGGCAGTACAACGAGCTGGCCTTGCGGATGTATCCTCGCCTGAAAGCGCTGGTGGTCGAGGCGAAAGACCGGTTGGAGGCCGCGGTCAAGGTTGCCGTGGCGGGGAACGTCATTGACCTGGGCATCCTGGGACGGCTCTCGGGGCACGATGTGGACATTGAGGGCACCATCGCCGAGGTGTTTGCCAAGGGGCTGGCGATCAACCATCTGCCCGCGTTCAGGGCAGCGCTACAGCGTGCCCGTCGCGTCCTCTACCTGGGCGACAACGCCGGCGAGGTCGTCTTCGATAAGGTGCTGGTGGAGGAGGTTGCTGCGGCTGGCGCGGAGGTCGTCTTCGCCGTGAAGAGCAGGCCCATTCTCAACGACGCGACGGAGGAAGACGCTCGGGCTGTGGGAACGGACCAGGTGGCGCGGGTGATCAGCACGGGATCGGGGGAGATAGGAGTACCGCTGGCGGCTTGCTCCCAGGCCTTTCGCGGAGAGTTCGCTGCCGCCGATCTGATCATCAGCAAGGGACAGGGTAACTTGGAGAGCCTGGACGATGTGCCCGCTCCCATCTTCTTTATTCTGAAGGCCAAGTGCGAGGTGACGGCGGCCGCGCTGGGCGTGACCATGGGAGAGATGGTGCTGGTGCAAAGCCGCGCCTGGCTGGGGAAGAAAGGAAATGGAGGGAGAGGGAAAGGACACGAAAGGAACGAAAAAATGAAGGAAAAGATGGAGACGGAACCAATGGACGTAAAAAAGGGAATCTTGACCTGGGCCGACGTGGATGCACTGGTGGATCACCTGCTACCACAGTTAGGCGGACCCTACGACGCCATGATGATCATCACCCGTGGCGGCCTTGTACCCGGTGGGCTGATCTGCGAAGCGCTCGACATCCGCCACATCCTCACCGCCTCGGTGCAGTTCTACTCAGGCATCAAGCGGACGTTAGCCTGGCCCATTTTCCTGCAATTCCCCAGCGACTCACTGCTGCTCGACAAACGCATCCTGGTCGTGGATGACATCTGGGACAGCGGGCGCACCATCATGACTGTGAAAGGCCGCATCGAGGCTGCTGGCGGCCGCCCGGAGTTGGCTGTGCTCCACTACAAGCCCACAGAGTCTCTCTTTCCCGACGCCGTGCCCGACTACTACGCTGCCCACACCGATGCCTGGGTCGTCTACCCCTGGGAGCGGGATCGGCACTTGGGAAGGGTTCCGGTCATCCCCGGGCTTGCCTGAACCATTCAAGAGAGCAACGTCTCTCGTCACTCTTTGCTCGTCAACCCGTTCCTGCTCCTTCGCAACAGCCATTGCTCCAATTCTGTCACGTCTTCCAGGATCAGATCAGCCTGTATCAAATCCTTCCGCTCCCCAAACCCGCTGAGGACGCCTACTGCCAGCGCGCCCGCGGCCTTGGCAGCGCGCATGTCTACCCTCGTATCGCCCACCAGGACACAGCGTGTCACGTCCACGTCCAGCTTCTGTGCCGCATCCTGCACGGGCTGCGGGTGTGGTTTGAGCCGTTGGCTGCTGTCACGGGTAACCACCACCGTCAAGAGTTCCTGCAATTCCTCGCCAGACAGAAATGATTCCACGTCGGCCCGGCTGCGGGTGGTCACCACCCCCAGCCGATAGTATCGGGCCAGTGCCCTCAGTGTTTCCGCGGCGCCAGCCAGCAGGCGGGGCTCGGAAGCAGCCGACTTGTCACTCCAACGTCGCAGCCTTCGCCTCAGCGCAAAGGTCTCGTCGTCAAGGCTCAGGCGATCCAGTAGGGTGATGAGACCATTGACCGGCCCTTCAGCGGCCATCACCAGCCGGCGCGCAGCCCGGCGAGCGTCGCCATTGGGCAAAAGCCTCTTCACACGACCCAACCGCTCTGCCCACTGCTCCTCCAGCGCGTTGTCGCTCTCGAGCAGGGTGCCATCCAGATCGAAGAGCACCGCCTCTACCAGCCGGCCGGCGATCAGCCCTTTCTCCTGGATCGCCACCTCCCCTGCGCGCATGGCGGGGACGGCAAAGGGCTCCAAGTCGAAGAGCTTACGGTAGGCGTAGCCGCCGAGGACACGCACCGAAGCCAAGACCGGTGCAGCAAGCAGCACGCCCAGCAGTCCACCGAGGAACGCACCGCCCACAGCCCCAACGATTACCACCGCCGGATGAAGTTTCACCCGCTGTCCCAAAACGCGGGGCACCGTGTAGAGGCTATCCACCTCGAAGATGACCAGGTAGATCATCGCAACCAGGAAAGCAAACCAGAACTTGCTCAGCGGGAGGTAGGTGGAACCCTGGAAGAGCGCCAGCAGCACGGCGGGAATGGCCGCCAGCACCGGGCCGATGCTGGGAATCAGCGCGAACAGACCGGCGATCAGCGCCAGGATCAGTGCGTTGGGCATGCCGACGATGGTCAGCGCAATGGCGAAAACGAGGCCATCGATGACGCCTACGACGAGGCTGCCCCGAAAGAACCCATCCCAGATCTCGCCCAGCTCGCGACCCAGATGCCGAAACTCCTGCTCGTAGGCAGGGGGAAGGCGCTCCTCCACGTAACGAGCGAACCGCCCGGCATCCTTGACCATGTAGAAGGAAACGACGAGGATGAGAAGCAGCCAGCCAACCGTGGTCGCCACGCCGAAGGCAAAGGAGATCGCACCCGAGGCGAAGGGCGAGAGCAGATCGGCCAGCGCGCCGGTCACCTGCGTCACCAGGTCTGACGTGGGGATTTCCACGTTGAACAGGACAAGGGGCCGGGCCGTCAGTTGCTGGATGGCTGAGATGACTCCCTGGATGTCCACATTGAGATCCCGCACCAGAGCGACCAGCCTAGGGGTGATCAACACCGGCGCCAGGGTCAGCAGCACGATCAGCACAACGAACACGCCGACCACCACGGGCGTGCGTGGCCAACGTGTGCGTCGCACAATCCAGGAGACCGGCAGGTTCACCACGTAGGCCAACATGATAGCCACGATCACCGGGGACAGCAGCCTGCTGAAGCGGAAGAGCACCCAGACCGTAGCGATGACGCTGCTGACGACGATGATGCCTTTGGTGAGCGGACTCCAACGAGTGCTCATGCTAAACAATCCAGAGGAATCGGAAGCGGCCATGAAAGCGGGAGGCCTCCCGGGTTGCTACCTCACCATACCGACCTCATCAAGCGGCCAGTAGGAGACCCAGGCCCTGCCGAGGATCTCGTCACGGTGAATGAAGCCAAACGAACGGCTATCGTTCGAAGCGCCACGGTTGTCGCCGAGCACGAAAACGTGCAAGGGAGGCACCCGCACAGACTCGTAGTGCCCTCTGGTGACCCGGGACAGGTAGGGCTCCTCCAATGATTGGCCATCAACATACACCTGGCCATCGTGGACGGCGACCTCCTCGCCAGCCAATCCGACGATCCGTTTAATCAGCAGCTCGCAATCATCACAGCTCGGCTGTTTGAGCACTACGATGTCACCCCGACGAGGACCATGAAAGCGATAGGAGACCTTCTCCACGATCAGCCGCTGGTCTGTGTGCAAGTTGGGTTCCATGCTCTGGCCGTAGACTCGCGTCGCCTGAGCCAGGAAGAGATGGATGAGCGCGGCGATGAGCACCGCTGGAACGATCGTTTCCAGCAGTTCGCGCAGAACCGCTCTCACCCAGCGGCCCCGTCCGGCGGGTGGTGCATCGACAGAGGGATGTTGCACGTCGTTGATGTCCATGTCCCTATCGCTTGATGGCCGAAGCTTTGTGCATATCCGATCAGCTATTGGCCTATCTCCTAGCGCCGGCGGCGTGGAGGCGTCCGGCGCCGCTCGCTGTCATCCGACCTTGATCCTCTGCTGTAAGAACCGCCCGAGCCGGGACGGGAAGGACGCCGGCCCCCGGAGGGGCGGCGGTCACGTTCACGCGCTTCCTCCGCTGACCACCCCTCCAACACGGCCTGGCGGGAGAGCCGGATCTTGTGGGTGACCGGATCGATGTCGATGACCATGACCATGATCTCGTCCCCCACCCGAACCACGTCGTCTACGCTGGGCACCCGATAGTCGGCCAGTTGCGAGATGTGCACCAGGCCATCTGTGCCCGGCAGAATCTCCACGAAGGCACCGTAGTTCTCCGTGCGTACCACCTTGCCCGTGTAGATCTTGCCGATCGCGGCCTCTTCAACGAGCTCTTCGATCATTGCGATGGCCGCCTTACTGGCCAGGCCATCGGTAGCGGCGATGTAGACGGAGCCGTCATCTTCGATGTCAATCTTGACGCCGTGCTCTTCCTGGATGGCACGGATCATCTTACCACCAGGGCCAATGATCTTGCCGATCTTGTCAGGGTCAACGTGGATGGTCACGATGCTCGGCGCGTACTGTGACATCTCCGCTCTTGGTTCGGCCAGCACTTCCAGCATCTTGTCCAGAATATGCAGCCGCCCCTCGTGCGCCTGATGAAGAGCCTGCTCCAAGATCTCGTAGCTGAGCCCCCTGGCCTTGATGTCCATTTGCAGCGCGGTGATGCCATAGCGGGTGCCAGCAACCTTGAAGTCCATGTCGCCCACGTGGTCTTCCATGCCCAGGATGTCGCTCAGGATCGCGCTGTGACCACCATCCGTGACCAGCCCCATGGCGATACCCGCCACCGGCTGCTTGATGGGCACCCCAGCATCCATCAGCGCCAGCGTGCTTCCGCAGACGGAGGCCATGGAACTGGAACCATTGGACGCCAACACCTCGGACACCAAGCGGATCGTGTAGGGAAACTCCTCCGTTTCTGGAACCATGGGCGCAAGGGCTCGCTCTGCCAGAGCGCCGTGTCCGATCTCCCTGCGCTTGGGGCCGCGCAGAAAACGAGTTTCGCCGGTGGAATAGGGAGGAAAGTTATAGTGATGCAGGAAACGCTTACTGTCCTCGGGTTGCAGCGTGTCCAGCGTCTGCGCCTCTCGAGGCGTGCCCAGAGTCGCGATGGTTAGCACCTGAGTCTCCCCACGGGTGAAGAGGCCGCTGCCATGCGTGCGGGGCAGCACGCCTGCTTGGACAGAGATGGGACGAATGGTCGTGGTGTCGCGCCCATCTGGTCTGATGCCTTCGTTCAGGATACGCTGGCGCACCATCTCCTTCAGGATGTCATCGAAGACCGCTTTGACCTCTCGCGGCTCAAGAGTCTCCTCAAGATCAGTGACCAACTCCTGCCGGAGTGCGCGCAAGGCAGCGTTCCGCTCTTCCTTGGACAAAGCACCGCGAATGATCTCAGCCAAACGCCCCCCCAACCGCAGGTCCACAGCGGCTCGCACCTCATCTGAAGGTAACGCGGGGACGAACGTCCGCTTGGGCTTGCCTAGCTCGGCGGCCATCCGCTTCTGTAGCTGGATGATCTCCTGCATCTCCCGATGGCCTCGCTGGAGCGCTTCCAGGATCATGTCCTCGGGTACCTCGTGCGCGCCAGCCTCCACCATCAAGATGGCATCCTCGGTTCCGCTCATGCGTAGATCAAGGATGCTGTGCTCCATTTGCCTGGCCGTGGGGTTGAAGACGTACTCCCCATCCACGTGGCCGACCCGCACAGCCCCCACAGGGCCGGCAAAGGGGATGTCGGAGATTGTCAGCGCCGTCGAGGCACCGATGATGGCGATGATGTCCAGGTAGTTCTCCTGGTCAGCCGAGAGCGCAGTGAGGATGACCTGAACGTCGTTGCGATAACCCTTTGGGAAAAGGGGACGCAGCGGGCGATCCACGAGGCGGCACAGGAGGATGGCAGCCTCGCTGGGACGCCCCTCCCGGCGGAAGAAGCTGCCGGGGATGCGTCCGGCAGCGTAGAGCCGCTCTTCATAGTCTACGGTCAAGGGGAAGAAATCGATCCCCTCGCGCGGTTTCCGTGATGTCGTGGCCGTGGCGAGAAGGACGGCATCGCCCGTGCGCACGGTGACGGCACCGCCCGCCAGGCGGGCCAGCGTGCCTGTCTCAATGATGATCTCATGCTCGCCGATGCGAGCGCTGTAACTGTGCTTTTGCATTGTCAAGTCCTCTTCTTTCTAGTCATGATCGGGGTCAGGCGACGTCCTCAACCTACCCCCTTGCGTCTACGATGCGACGGCTCGCTGCTGGGAGCAGACGCGCCACACCCGCGACACGATCGCCGCGGGTGTCTGGCAGACCAGAAGTCAGGGACTGGAGACCATTACCAAATCCAGCGAACTTGGTTCCGCTCTCCAATTCCTGCGCATCTAGTCATGCCAGACCGCTCACTTACCCGCTATTCTGTTGGCCTGCTGCTGAACTGCTTCCCCGCGTCGCCCTCGGGCCAAGGCCGACGGCGCGACAAGATGCACTACGGGAGCAAAGAGACAAGCAGATTCTCTTCGCATCTGCTCGCCTTTTCTCCCATCACCCCATCACTTTCGCAGGCCCAGTCGTTGGATCAGCCCCTGGTAGCGCTGGCTGTCCACGCGTCGCAAGTACGCCAGATGCCGGCGTCGCTGCCCCACCATCTTCAGCAGTCCGCGCCGCGAGTGTTCGTCATGCTTGTGCTCTTTCAGGTGTTCCGTTAGCAGATTGATGCGAGTGGTCAACAAGGCCACTTGCACCTCCGGCGATCCGGTGTCGCTGGGATGGGTGCGGAACTCTTGTACGATTGCTTCTTTCTCCTCCCTCAGTAGAGGCACCTTCACACTCCTTCTTTCGCTCAATTCGTCTTGTCTGGCAGCCAGAACACCGCACTGGATCACCGAGTCGAATGTCCAGGCCTCCCAGCCCCAAGATTATAGCACACCTCGGTTTGGTGAGCAAATCAGCGCAGCGCTCGCACAGTCGCGATCACGCTGATCCATCGGTGTCGCTGGCCCTTGCCTGGCGGGTCAAGCCAGCGTTCCAACACCTGGAAGCCGCTGCCCTCCAGCAGCGACACTAGTTCGCTCAGTTGGTAGCGAGCCAAGTAGCGGTGCAACCCGGTGCGCCCTTCCGTCTGCCACCCCTCTCCTTCGCCCTCCTTGAGAACCAGGTACAGATGCCCACTGTCGAGAACGCGAGCGAACTCCGTCAGAGCAACACGCAGTCCAGCCTTGGGCAGATGCAGAAGGGACGCACAAGCCCAAATGCCGCCCAGGCTACGGACCGGAAGCGGCAAACGCCGCAGATCCGCCAGGGCCAGCGGCACACTCACGCCTCGCTGCCGCCCTTCGCTCAGCATGCCAACAGAGCGGTCGAAACCCAGCACGCGATAGCCCAGCGCCTGGAGGCTCTGTGCGTCCCGGCCAGGACCGCAGCCAGCGTCGAGCACCCATGACCCCTGGGGCACATGAGCCTGGAATCGTGCCAGTGGCTTGCCCAGGTGCAGACCAAACCATCGCTCGGCGTAGTCCGGAGCGAGAACATCGTAAGCTGCCACGGTGGGCGCGATATGATCCACGTCTGCCTCCCAACGGAGTGTAAGCAACGAGTAGCCGTAGGCCACTCGTTAGGGAAACGTCAAGCAACACACAAGCAAATGTGCCAAAGTGTAATCGAGAGATGTCAGCGTTCTCTCGCCGCCAGGAGCGCCAGGGCCCGTACCCTGGCGCTCTCCACTTATCTCCACCAAGCATCCCCGCTGCGCCACCTATTGTATCACGCAGGGCTTTGCCTGCAAATACCTACTAGCAGAGCGCTTCTCCGCAACTCATCATGCCTGTGGCCCGTCGAAACCATGGGAGAGCTTGTCCCCAACGTGCAACCACTCCCTGCTAGCAGATTGACGTATGGGAAAGCCAGTGGTATAATAGGTGCACTCAAGGGAGACACTCCGAGTCATCGCAGGCGTGTGTTTGACTATCGTGCTGACCTGCTTCGTCGATAAGTTCGAGGTTCCGTTTGTGCAAAGGAGGGATGGCGGTGAAATGCAAAGAGCGTCTTAAGAAGTATCTGCGAGAGCACAATGTCTCCTTCGAAGCCATGGCGCACCCGGAGGCGTTTACGGCTCAGGAGGTAGCCGCAGCCCAGCACGTTTCTGGTCACCAATTGGCCAAAGTGGTCATGGTGTGGGCTGACAAGCAGATGACCATGCTGGTGCTTCCCGCCAGCGCCCGGGGGGATTTCCGCCGAGCGGCCAAGCTGCTGGGGGTGAAGAAAGTGCGGCTGGCGACGGAAGCGGAGTTCTCCCAGCACTTCCCTGACTGCCGGGTGGGAGCCATGCCCCCCTTCGGCAATCTGTACGAGCTGCCAGTCTACGTGGACCGCGCCCTGACCGAACACGCCGAGATCGTCTTCCGCGTCGGGACGTACACGGAGACCATGAAGGTCGCCTACGCCGACTTCGATCGTCTGGTTCAGCCGCAGGTAGGGGATCTCAGCCTGAGCCGCTGAGCCCATTCTTGGTGCTGATCCCAGAACGGACTGTGGGCAAGTCGGCAAGGGTTGACGCCGTCCAAGGAGAAGGAGAAGGAGGCTCTCATGTCGCTACCTGAGTTGCGCTCATCTGACCCTGTCGGATCCAAGGCCGCACGGCGCGGCCTCATTCCACGGTTCTGGGGGCGAGTCTTTGGTTGGTTTCGCCAAGGCCCAGAACCGTCTGAGATGCCGACATCAGGCATCGAAGTCGTCTCGTCTCGGAGTGCGGACGACTCCGCCTGGAGCTCGGCAGTCAACCCGTCCCACGGCGCTGCAGACTCTCTCTCCCCGGCAGTGGGTTTGGCTGCCGACAGCACGGTGCACGTGCTTTGGGAACAGGGGGACGAGATCTACCACAGCTACCGCACGGGCGACATCTGGTCCTCGCCTGTCCGTGTGGCCATGGGCGAGAGGCCGACGCTGGTCGTGGATGATACAGGTACGGTGCACGCGCTCTTTGCCAACGAGTTCGGCGGCAACTGGGAGATCTACCACGTCTCCTGGAGGTACGATGTCTGGAGCTTGCCCCGCAACATCTCCCACACCAGCGGCGCTTCGGGCACGCCGCGCATTGCTCTGGCTCCCGATGGCATTCTGTACGGTGTTTGGGCTGACACTACTCCGGGCTACTCGGTGATCTACCATGCTCATCAGGAGAATGGCTACTGGGTCAGCGGACCCATTCCCAGCGCCCGCGGCAGCGTTCCTGCCCTGGCTGTTGACGCACAAGACCGGCTGCATGTGATCTGGCAGGATCAAGACACCCCCTCCAGCCCCTTCGAAATCTACTACAGCCGTTGGGATGGCTATGGGTGGTCGCTGCCAGAGAACATCTCCGCCACCGCCGGGGCCCACTCCGCCATCGCCGATCTGGCCCTGGACAGGCAGGGCATCGCCTATCTGGTCTGGGAAGAGGAGATGGGCAGCGGCTGGCAGATTCGCCACAGCTACGGTCAGGTGGGCTACTGGTCGGTGCCCGCCAACATCTCGCAATCGCCGGACGAGTGTCACCTGGCGCGCCTCGTCGTCACACCTCAGGACTATCTGCACGTGGTATGGACGGATGGAACGACACTGCGATCCTGTCGCAAGGGGGCCCAGGCCAGCGACTGGTTCCCGACCGAGAGGATCGCCAGCAATCCGCTGGGCTTGCAGGATGTGGCCTTGGCAGCGGCTCCTGACGGGCGAGTGCATGCAGTATGGGCAGGACGTGTGGCCGGGGGACAACGTGACATCTTCCACAGCGAGCGTGCCTCGGCGCTGAAGCATAGCCTCATCTTCCCGTTGATCATGAAAGACGGATAGGAAGCCAGGAAGCCTGAGGAGGAGCCTCAGATCCGGGCTCATCATTTCAAGTGGGGGAAGCCATGAACCTCACTGGCTTGCATTTGCTGCTCAGCTACAAGTGCACTCACGAATGCGACCATTGCTTCGTCTGGGGGAGCCCTTTCGCCGTGGGGACGATGACCCTATCGCAGATTCGGGACATCTACCGGCAGGCGGCTGAACTGGGCACCGTGCGCGACATCTTCCTTGAGGGGGGCGAGCCATTCCTCTACTATCCGGTGATGGTGAAGGCGGTGGAGGAGGGACGGCAGCGTGGGTTCAACGTGGGCATCGTGTCCAACGCCTACTGGGCCACGAGCGAGGAGGATGCCGTCGAGTGGCTGCGACCGCTGGTGGTCGCTGATCTGTCTGGCCTCGATCTCTCCAGCGATCTCTTTCACGGCGAGACGGACGCGCAGACGGAGACCCCCGAGGCTCGACGTGGTGCGGCGGCAGCACACGCCATGGGCCTGCGCTGTGGAACGTTCGCCGTCGAGACGCCGGAGGGAAGTGAGCTCTATCCGGAGCAGCCGGGCGGCACGCTGATGTTCCGCGGTCGTGCCGTGGCGAAGCTGCTGGCGGGGGTGCCCCGTCAGCCGTGGGAAGGCTTCACCAGGTGCCCCCACGAAGAACTAGCAACCCCCACCCGGGTGCACGTTGACCCTCTGGGCTACCTGCACCTTTGCCAGGGGATAACGATGGGCAACCTCTTCCAACAGCCGCTGGTCCAGTTGGTCGCCGCTTACGATCCACAAGGGCACCCCGTCATCGGCCCGCTGCTGGATGGCGGCCCGGCGGAATTGGTCCGCCGCTACGGCCTGGCGCACGAAGAGAGCTACGCTGACGCCTGCCACCTTTGCTACACCGCCCGCGAAGCCCTGCGTCCCCGTTTTCCCGAGATCCTGGCCCCCGATCAGATGTACGGCGTGGGGCTGCATGATGATTAGGCTCCAACACGAGCCCTTCTGTCAGCGGAATAGCGGAAGGACTTGTCCTTTTTCCCTCGTGCCCCCTCTCCGCTCGTTCCGCTCTTCCGCTGACGTCCCTATGGGTGAATCCCCAGCCATTGCAAGGGCGCGGCCAGGCAACCGTCCGGTGGCGCGGGAGGCGGTGGTGGCGGCGGAGGCGGCGGCCCTGGGGGGGGCTCCTCCTGAGTGAGCGCGGCGTAGGCATCCACCCGGCCGGCCCCCTGCGTGTTCCCGTCCAGCCCCAGGTCCACAGCCCCAGCTCGGAAGCGGACCTTGACCTCCGCTGGTGTAAGAGCGGGCTCTGCTCCCAACAACAGCGCGGCTACACCGGCCGCGTGTGGAGTGGCCATGCTGGTACCTGAAGCTTGGG
>Ga0209121_10005435_pt1 | contig 11527 bp, 12 predicted proteins | sample Cruoilmetagenom3_FD_187292 | JGI IMG/M metagenome (GOLD analysis project Ga0209121, IMG submission 187292) | Oil polluted marine microbial communities from Coal Oil Point, Santa Barbara, California, USA - Sample 3 (SPAdes) (version 2) | ecosystem: Environmental > Aquatic > Marine > Oil seeps ...
TTCTTGATTTAGAAAAAAAACTGTGTTATACTATCTTTGATTTTATGCGCTTATTATCTATAATTATAACGACTTATGACAATTTTAGAATCATAAGAAAAAATAAAAATATAAAAATATAAAAATTAAAATTGGAGGATGGTAGATGAGTGTAATTTCGATGAAACAATTGCTAGAGGCAGGGGTACATTTCGGTCACCAAATGCGCCGATGGGATCCCAGGATGAAGCCATATATTTTTACAGAAAGAAATAATATATATATTATAGATCTTCAACAGACCGTAAAATTAGTCGAAGTAGCATATGATTTCACAAGAGAAATATCTAGCAATGGTGGTAATGTACTATTTGTGGGAACAAAAAAACAGGCTCAGGAATCGATTAAAAATGAGGCTGAGAGATGTGGCATGTATTACATAAATTATAGATGGTTAGGTGGAACATTAACTAATTTCAATACCATTAGAAAAAGAGTAAAAAGGCTTTATGAATTGGAAGAAATGGAAAATAATAAAATGTTTGAAATTCTTCCTAAAAAAGAAGTGATAAGCTTAAAAAGAGAAAAAGAGAAATTAGAAAAAGTGCTAACCGGAATTAAAGATATGGAAAGGCTTCCATCTGCAATATTTGTGGTTGATCCTAAAAAAGAAAAAATTGCAGTTGCTGAAGCCATTAAACTTTCTATTCCTATTGTGGCAATTGTAGATACAAATTGTAATCCAGAAGAAATTGATTATGTAATTCCAGGGAATGATGATGCAATAAGAGCAGTAAAACTGATTTCTTCAGTTATAGCTGATGCAGTTATTGAAGGAAAGAAATCAACCGTAGAAAAAGAAATTGAAATGGTTAAACCATAAAATATATACTAAAACAAAACAAGGAGATAAGGATGAACATTAGTGCCCAGATGGTTAAGGAATTACGAACAAAGACAAGTGCTGGAATGATGGATTGCAAGAAAGCTTTAAAAGCTACCGAGGGAGACATAGAAAAAGCAATTGAATATTTACGTAAAAAGGGGATGGACACAGCTTCATCTAAACTTAACAGGCAAGCGTTAAACGGAGCGGTAGGATCCTACATTCATCTCTATGGTAAAATTGGAGTTTTAGTCGAGATAAATTGTGAAACAGATTTTGTAGCCAATACTAAGGAGTTTAAAGAATTTGTGAAAGATATAGCTATGCAAATCACAGCCTCAAATCCTAAATTTATTTCCAGAGAAGATGTTCCCAACGGTACAATTGAAAAAGAAAAAGAAATATTTTATGCGCAAGTTGAAAAATCAGGCAAACCTGCCCCGATTATTGAAAAAATTGTGGAAGGAAAAATGGAAAAATATTTTAAGGAAAACTGTTTAAAGAAACAAATATTTATTAAGGATAATAGCAAGAATATTAATCAATTATTATTAGAGTTAATTACTAAATTAGGTGAAAATATTGTAATTAAAAGATTCGCAAGATTTGAACTTGGCGAGGAAATCTAATTCGTATCTCGTATCTCGTGAATCGTATCTCGTTAAGATGGTTAGCCGGTTATCCAGTTTACCGGTTACTCGGTTTAAGGATTAAAATTATTTTAGTTAACCGTATCAACTAACTCTCATCATTAAACTGAGAGTTAACATTTGAAATTAACCAATAAATTAACTGGTTAACTGGCAAACGGGGTAACTGGGTAACTATACACGCGATACTCGATACGCAATACTGAGTTCCTATACGCTCTACGCTGTACGCTATACGCTAATTATTGTGGTGAAGGTTAAAAAAATATGAAAAAGCCCGTATATAAGAGAATTCTCTTAAAACTTGGTGGTGAATCACTCTCAGGAGAAAAAGGTTATGGTATTGACATACAAAAGATTAATTTTATCGCTAAAGAAATTGCAGAAATAAGAGAATTTGGAGTACAAACAGCTGTCGTAATTGGAGGGGGAAATATCTTTAGAGGTCAAGAGGGGAGCGAAAAAGGTATAAATCGGGTTTCGGCTGATTATATGGGCATGTTAGCAACTATAATTAATGCTTTAGCCCTTCAAGATTCTTTAGAAAAATTAAATATTGAAACAAGAGTACAGACTGCAATCGAGATGAAAGCAATTGCAGAACCATATATCAGAAGAAGGGCAATTAGGCATTTAGAAAAAAATAGAATAGTAATTTTAGCTGCTGGAACAGGGAATCCTTACTTTACTACAGATACTGCTGCTGCCTTAAGAGCAATTGAGCTAAATGCAGAAGCAATTCTTAAAGCTACAAAAGTTGATGGTATATATGAATCCGACCCATTAAAAAATACAAAAGCAATAAAATTTAATAGTTTAGGATTTCTCGAGTTTTTAAATAAAGGCTTAAAAGTTATGGATGCAACCTCCATCTCTTTATGTATGGAAAATAATATTCCAGTAATCGTTTTTAATTTTAATACTGTTGGAAATATTAGAAGAGTTGTATTTGGTGAAAAAATAGGGACAATAGTGAAGGGGGCATAGATATGCTGCAGGATTTATTAAATGAAACAAGGGTTAGAATGAAAAAAACAATTACAGCATTAAGAGATGAATTTGCTCATATAAGAACAGGAAGAGCTTCTTCAAACTTAGTAGATCGGATAAAAATATCCTATTATGGTACATTAACTCCCCTAAAACAAATTGCCAATATTTCTATTCCAGAATCAAATTTAATAGTTATTCAACCCTGGGATAAAAATTGCCTTTCTGAAATTGAAAAAGCTATATGGAAATCTGATTTAGGATTAGCTCCATCTATTGATGGCAATATTATTCGACTTACTTTACCACCACTGAACGAAGAAAGAAGAAAAGAGTTAGTAAAATTAGTTAAAAAAGAAGCGGAAAATGGAAAAATAAGCATAAGAAACATAAGAAGAGAAGTGAATGATTCAATAAAAAAAGAGGAGAAAGAAAGCAATATTTCAGAAGATGAATGTAAAAAGTATCAAAATGAAGTCCAAATATTAACCGATGAATATATAGAAAGTATTGATAAATTATTAGAGCTTAAAGAAAAAGAAATTATGGAAGTATAAAAGATCATTTTTCAAATCATTTATTAAAAAAAAAGGAGATTTTGAATGGCTTATAAAATTACCGATGAATGCATCAAATGCGGCATCTGTGTTGATGAATGTCCTGCAGAAGCAATTTCTGAAGGAGAAGAAACTTATGTAATTGATAAAAATACGTGTACAGATTGCGGAGCTTGTGCCGATTCTTGTCCAAGTGAAGCAATAATAAAGGAATAATAAATAATAAAGCCCCCTTCACATTTTAATCTATATTAAACTATTTTGTATTAATATAATTTTAAGGGGGTTTTTTCATAGGTGACGATTATTAGAAATTTTAATATTAATAGAAATGAATTATTTAATAAGGATAAATTACCTCAACACCTTGCAATAATAATGGATGGAAATGGGCGATGGGCGGAGAGAAGGGGATTACCTCGAAGTGCAGGGCATAGAGAAGGCGCAAAAACAGTTAGAAGAGTAATAACTAACTGCTTAGATTTTAATATTCCTATATTAACCATTTTTGCGTTTTCTACGGAAAATTGGAAACGTCCAAAGAACGAAATAAAGTATCTAATAAAACTATTCGAAAGAGTTTTGAGTAGAGAAAAAGCAAACTTAATTAAAAATAATATAAAGATAAATTTTATAGGAAGGTTAGACAACCTGCCTAACTCGCTTACTAAAAAAATGAAAGAATTACATGAATCTACCAAGAGGAATAATAAACTTATTTTAAATATTGCTATTAACTATGGTGGAAGAGCTGAAATTGTTGATGCACTAAAATCTATATCACTAAAAATAGACAAAAAAAAATTAAGCATTGAAGAAATTAATGAAAATACTATTAGAGATAATTTGTATACCCACAATCTTCCTGACCCCGATCTACTAATTAGAACAGCGGGCGAAATGAGGATTAGTAATTTTATGCTCTGGCAGATTGCTTACACAGAACTTTGGGTAACTCCTGTTTTCTGGCCTGACTTCGACGAAAATAATTTAGTAGAAGCAATAAGAAATTTCCAAAAAAGAGTAAGAAAATATGGAGAAAAAGTACAATAATTTTTTAAAGAGAACTGCAACAACTATTATAGGGTTTTTTTTGGCTTTTTTTACAATATTTTGGGAAGAATTTCCTTTTTTTATCATTGTTATAATAATAGCTTTGTTGGGGTTGAGGGAATTATACAGTATAGCTGACAAACAAGGATATAAACCATCATACATATTAGGTGCCATACTAACGTTATATTTCATTTTTATATCAATTTATGATGCTTATAGCTTGAATTACTATATTGAAAATATAATTATTACTTTTTTTATTATACTATCTTTTATTTTACAATTATTTAAAAAAGATTATTCTAAGGTATTGGCTGAGATATCCATTACAATTTTTGGGAGCATTTATTTAGGATATTTGTTATCCTTTCTACTAAAAATAAAAGACTTACCTAATGGAAATTATTATCTTGTTTCTCTATTAATTATTACTTGGGCTAATGATATTGGAGCTTATCTTATCGGCACTAAACTTGGTAAAAATAAAATATTTCCTAAAATAAGCTCCAAAAAAACTATTGAAGGATCAATTGGGGGGATTATATTTAGTATTGCTGGCACATTTGCCTTAAAAAACTGGTTAAATTTAAATTTTAATGAATTACTTTCTCTTGGTTTGATTATATCAATAATTGCCCAGCTAGGCGATTTATTTGAATCCGTATTAAAAAGAGGTTCGGGAATTAAAGATTCAGGGACTTTAATCCCCGGTCATGGAGGAATACTGGACAGTCTTGATAGTTTAATATTTACAGCTCCCGTATTCTATTATTGTATACTTATGTTAACTTGATTGTCTGAATTTCCTTTTTCTGTACACCCTAATTCGTATCTCGTATCTCGTGAATCGTATTTAGTTAAGAAATAAGTAATAGTGTTTAGCAAGATAGCATGGAGCGTAGAGCGGATACATTTGGTCATATAGTTAGTTGGTTACCTGGTTACCTGGTTAAGAAAACAGAAGGCAGAATCCAGTATTCAGAATTATTTTATATTATGAGATTATATTCTTCTGACTCCTGACTACTGGCTTCTGAATTCTCAAATAACAATTATGGTTTTTCGCTTTTAGCTTTAAGCTTTTCGCTGTATAATGATAAGTGAAAACTGAAAAATAATATTTAAAACTAACGATTAATTCAATAAGAATATATTTTTGAAAGTAAGGGATTAAATTATGAGGAAAAAAATAGTTATATTAGGTTCAACAGGTTCAATAGGACAACAAACCTTAGAAGTTATAAAAAAATATTCAAATGAATTTGAAGTAGTCGGTCTAAGTGGTTGGGAAAATACAAAATTGCTTAAGAAGCAGATAAGTTTTTATAAACCTAAAATAGCAGTAGTTAAAAATGAATATATTGCCAGGAATTTGAAAAAGGATTTAAATAAAAAAAATAATATTGAAATATTATGGGGGACTAACGGATTAATAAATATATCAACCTTAGAAGAAGCCGATATTATTGTAGTTGCTATCACCGGGATAGCATCCCTTATACCCGCCTTTGAAGCAGTAAAAAGAGGAAAAAAAATCGCTTTAGCCAGCAAAGAAGCAATGGTAGTAGGTGGCGAATTATTAGTGAGGGAAGCAAAATCAAAAAATGCAAAAATTATACCAATAGATAGTGAACATAGTGCAATTTTACAATGTTTAAAGAATGAACAAAAAGATTGTGTTGAAAAAATTATATTAACGGCATCTGGGGGCGCACTTTATAATTTTACCGAAACTGCTCTAAAAAATGTAACAGTTGAGGACGCGCTGAATCACCCTACTTGGAAAATGGGGAAAAAGGTTACTATTGATTCAGCTACCTTGATGAATAAAGGATTAGAAGTAATTGAAGCAAAGTGGTTTTTTAATATACCGGCTAATAAGATAGAAATAGTAATCCACCCCCAAAGTTATGTACACTCAATGATTCAATTTACAGATGGTACTATTTTGGCTCAAATAAGTGAACATGATATGAAGATTCCCATACAGTACGCTTTATTTTATCCTAACAGAATTAGCAATAACTTTTCACGCTTAGAATTAACCAAAATAGGTCAATTAACTTTTAAAAGACCAAATTTTAACAAATTCCCCTGTATCAAACTTGCCTATCAGGCCTTAGAGATTGGAGAAACAATGCCTGCAGTATTAAATGGCGCAAATGAGATTGCAGTTAATGCATTTTTAAATAATCAAATAGGTTTTTTAGCAATTCCTCAAATTATTCAAGACACAATGAAAGAACACAAACCAAAGTATAATCCTAATATTAACGATATTTTAGATGCTGACTATTGGGCCAGGGAGAAGGCTTTAAATTTCTGCATGAATATAAAATAACTAATTTTGGAGTGAAAATGTTAACTATAATTGCCTTTATATTTGTTTTTAGTATATTAATATTTTTTCATGAATTCGGTCATTTTATTGCCGCTAAAGCATCCGGAGTAAGAGTATATAAATTTTCCTTTGGTTTCGGACCAAGAATAATAGGATTTACAAAAAACAAAACAGAATACGTAATCTGCTTAATTCCTCTCGGTGGTTATATAAAAATGGCTGGGGAAATGGGACAAGAAGATATTAAAGAAACATCAGAAGAAGTGCCCGAAAAAGAAAGGTTTGATAAGAAATCATTGGGGATCAGATCACTAATAGTGGCCTTAGGACCTTTTATGAATATTGCAACTGCAGTAGTTATATTTAGTCTTATATTTTTTGTAAATGGGATTCCGACGGTTACCAATTCTGTATCGACAGTTATTGAAAATGGACCTGCCGAACAAGCCGGCATATTCTCTGGGGATAAAATTATCGCAATTGACTCAATAAAAATGGAAGACCCCAATAAAATTGCGAATACTATAAATAAAAGTTCAGGAGAAAAACTACAAATAACCTTGGATAGGGGAGGGGAAATCATTGATGTTTTTGTAATTCCGGAATACGATGATGATTATAAAAAAGGGTTAATTGGAATTACGTTTGAAATATCTGTCGAAAAGATTAATATATTTTCTGCATTTTCAAAAGGAATAATTACAACTGGGAATATTATCAAATTAATTTTTTCTAACGTAATAGAAATGATTACCGGTAAAGTCCCCATTGAAATAGCAGGTCCTTTAGGTATAGCTCAAATGACCGGAGAAGCAGCAAAATTAGGTTTCTTAAACTTATTATATTTTACCGCAATTTTAAGTATATTTATAGGATTATTTAATCTTCTTCCTATACCCATTTTAGATGGCGGGCATATAATAATTTTAGCTATAGAAAAATTAAGGGGTAAACCGTTGGAACCTGAAAAAATAAACTTTATGTATTTAATCGGAATATCGCTTATGATAATTATTTTTTTAATTGCTACCTATAAGGACATTTTAAGAGTTTTTGTTAAGTAGAAAAAGAAGGAAATTATAAGAGATGTATACTAGAAAAATAACCAGGAGCGTGAAGGTAGGTAACTTGGAAATTGGTGGGAATGCTCCAATTTCAGTTCAATCAATGACTAATACTGACACGAAAAATATATCAGATACAGTATCCCAGATAAAAAGAATGGAAAAAGAAGGTTGTGAACTTGTAAGAGTAGCTGTTCCAGATTCAGAATCATGTTATTCGCTACCGTTGATAAAAAAAGAAGTTAATATACCCTTAGTTGCTGATATTCACTATGATTATAAATTAGCCTTAAAATCTATTGAATTTGGTGTAGATGGATTGCGGATAAACCCTGGGAATATAGGTAATAATGAGAAAATCAAATTAGTTATTAAATCTGCAAAGAAAAAAAATTTACCTATTAGGTTTGGTATAAACTCCGGTTCGTTAGATAAAAAAATATTGAAAAAATATAAAAAAGTAACTCCTGAAGCTCTAATAGAAAGTGCTGCAAATATTATCAAGATATTAGAAGAAGTCAACTATTATAATATAATATTCTCCATTAAGTCTACAAACGTAATTAATACCATCGAAGCAAATAATATATTTTCCTCAAAATATGATTATCCTTTACATTTGGGGATTACTGAAGCAGGTCCGCCTTTTTCAGGTATTATTAAATCATCTGTGGGAATTGGCTCATTATTATTTCAAGGAATCGGTGACACCATTAGAGTATCATTGACCGGAGATCCCGTAGAAGAAATAAAAGTAGGGTACGAGATATTAAAGGCTTTACATCTTAGGCAAAGGGGTCCAAATTTAATTTCCTGCCCTACCTGTGGGAGATGCAAGGTAGATCTAAATAAAATTGTAAAAAAAGTGGAAAGGCAGATTCGAAATATCAATAAACCATTAACTATTGCGATTATGGGTTGTATGGTAAACGGACCGGGTGAAGCAAGAGAAGCTGATATAGGTGTTGCATTTGATAAAGAGAAGGGAGTACTGTTTAAAAAAGGCAAGATAATTGCCAAATCTAGTGATAAAATAATAATAAGAAGATTATTAGAAGAAATTAAAAGTGAGTAAATCTGGTGCCCTTTTTTCTATCTTTCCTTTCTCTTTCTTTACTCGATACTCGATACGCAATACGCGATACGAATATGATTTAACATTGAGAATAATTGTGTGATATGTTATAATTTTTTGGTAAATATTAATTAAAAAATAACCTATTTATATATTATTCCACCTTATTTTATAGAGTTTTTTATAAGCTATCTTATTAATTATTGAGAGGTGAATTTTTTGATAGATAAAATCATTTTAGAAGTTAAAAAAACTGAACGTGCTGCAGATAAGATTATCAAAGATGCCAATGATAAAGCTGAAATAATTATTAATAATGCACACGAAGAAGCAGATAGACTAATTGAAAGAATCAGAGAAGAAGCTATAAAAGAAGGAAAGATGATAATTGAAAGAGAAGAAAAATTAGCCAGATTAGAAGCAGATAATATTATAAAAAAAAGTGAAAGAGAAAAAGAAGAGCTAGGTAAAAAATCTTTAAAAAATATTGATAAGGCGATAAAAATAGTAATTAAAAAAGTAGTGGAAGGCAAATAATGGCTGTTTGCAAAATAAAAAAAGTAAATATTTTTACTCATCTTGAATTAAAGGACGAGATTATTGAAGAACTCCAAAAAGCAGGCTGTGTCCAAATAATAGATGTTACACCTAAATTAAAAAAGTCGAGCTTATCGGATTTTAATGAAATAAATAATACAGAAAGAATATCCGCATTACCGGAAGTAAAATATTGCATAGACTACCTATCAAATTTTATAGATAAACCTAAAAAATCCGATAAACCTACAATCACCACTAAATACGTTTATGATTATAAAAAATTACCTTTATTATTTTCTCGATTTGATTATAAAAAGATTTACAGTAAGTGCAAAGAATTAGATGATAAATTAAAAGAACTAAAAAATAGAGAGAATCATCTTGTAAAAACACAAGAACACTTAGAAGAATGGAAAGAACTAGACATAAAAGTAGAGGATTTAGAAGGAACAAAAAATACCAAAATCATCGTAGGAACCCTCCCTTCAAAAGATTTTATTTCATGTTTGGAAGAAATAAAAAAGATAGGAAAAGAGATTGAAATAAATAAATTTGCTGAAGATAAAAAACAATGCAAGATAATGATTATTTCAATATCTGAATATTATGTTCTTATTAAAAAAGTGCTGGATAAGTATAATTTTAATTCTTTTCAAATTCACATAGAATTCACTAAAACTCCAAAAAATATTTTGGAGGATATATCCAAAGAATTAAAAAGTATTAAAGAAAAAAGAGAAATAATTTCTGATGCAAGCAGAAAACTGTATAGAGAGAATTTATCGTTATATCTTGTTTTTGATTACCTATCTCTTTTAAAAAGCAGAAAAGATATAGAAATATATTTAAAGATGACTAAAAAAGTTATAATTATCGAAGGATGGATTTTAGAAAAAAACATAGATATAATGAAAAAGAGGCTATTTAATAAAATAAACGAGCTGGAGATAATCTTTAGTGATCCCAATGAAAATGATGATATACCAGTTGCTTTAGATAATAATAAATTTGTAGAACCTTTTGAATCAATAACCGAACTGTATGGAATCCCTAAATATAAGGAATTTGACCCCACTCCTTTATTTGCTCCCTTTTATTTTATTTTCTTCGGAATGTGTTTGTCTGATGCCGGTTATGGTCTAATCATTGCTGCTTTATCTTATTTTTCTTTATCAAAATTCAAATTTGAAGGGACGGTAAAGAAATTTTTTGAATTATTTTTCTTAGGTGGATTATCTACTTTCATAATGGGGGCAATTATGGGTAGCTGGATGGGGGATACCCTTAATTATCTTCCAAAAAATATTTTATTTATAAAAACTTTTTTAATTGATACAATATCCTTGCTCGACCCGATAAAAAATCCCATGCCTCTATTATTGATATCTCTATCTTTAGGAGTAATTCAAATTTACACCGGAATTATTATTAAATTTATCGCAAACATTAAAGAAAATAAGATTAAAACAGGCTTGATGGATCAAGGTTCATGGTTGTTATTAATTTCCGGAATGCTTCTATTTATAATAGTAAATACTATTAGTTCTTTGGCAAGTTTTATAATTATTACAAAATATATAATTTGGGCAGGATTGTTATCTGTAGTTATTACACAGGGAAGGGCAAATAAGAATATTATACTAAAAGCTGCTGGTGGAGTACTAAGTTTATACGATATTATAGGTTATTTTAGCGATATTCTTTCTTATTCGCGACTATTTGCTTTGGGATTATCAACTGCAGTATTAGCAGTGGTAGTAAATAATTTTGTAATGTTATTTAAAGATATTCCATTTATTGGAATTATTCTAGCAGCTTTAGTTTTTATTATTGGACATCTGTTTAATATGGTAATAAGTGGTATGGGGGCATTTATCCATTCAACTCGTTTACAGTACGTAGAATATTTCACTAAATTTTATGAAGGTGGAGGGACACCTTTTAAACCTTTTCAAGTTATCACTAAATATATAAAAGTTCAAATTAATTAGTATATAGTATTTAGTATATAGTATATAGTGAAGATGGTTAGCCAATTAGCCAGTTTGCCGGTTACCTGGAATAAATTCGTATCTAGTATCTCGTGAATCGTATCTCGTGAGGAAGACAGAATTCAGGAACCAGAAGCCAGAATATTATTAAGAAGATAGCATAGAATTTTGATTTTGTCATTGCGAGGAACGAAGCGACGAAGCAATCTCAAGTCGAGATTGCCACGCTCTGATAAATCAGAGCTCGCAATGACTATATACTAACGACTATTCAATAATGACTATTTTAATATATTATTAATTAGAAATAGGAGGGAAATATGATTACACAAGGAATAGTAATTGCATTCTTAGGTTCTGCAATAGCTATCGGGTTAGCCTGTTCTGGCTCTGGTATC
>Ga0209121_10005436_pt1 | contig 11526 bp, 10 predicted proteins | sample Cruoilmetagenom3_FD_187292 | JGI IMG/M metagenome (GOLD analysis project Ga0209121, IMG submission 187292) | Oil polluted marine microbial communities from Coal Oil Point, Santa Barbara, California, USA - Sample 3 (SPAdes) (version 2) | ecosystem: Environmental > Aquatic > Marine > Oil seeps ...
AGTTCGATGGAATGTCTTCCTGTACCGCAACAGAGATCTAATACCTTAGTTCCCTTGTATAATCTGAAAATGTCATATATGAAATCAATTTCCTTTTTTGTCTTTTCTTCAGAGACACCCCCGAAACCTCTTCTCATTCTAAATTCATCATATAAGTTCTTAAACCAATCCATAGGTCTAAATAAAATTGATACCTAAAAACCAAACAATATTCTTAATCGTCACTTTAAGATTCATCAAAAATTCTCCTTTCCATAAACCTGTCTTGGTGCAAGATATTTTGGAAATTTATCCAGAAGGGCTCGACGGATAAAGTAACAAAAATGGCAAGCACTGACATATTTTTCATCGTGTTTTATCTTATATTTTTTGGCTAACAGAGCTGGACCACCTTTAAGTAATGGACTACAGATTGGGTGTGAATAACCGTCATAGTCCTTGACCAACTTAGAAAGTGGTATTTCCCACATATTACCTATAACCAATCCCTGACAGAGATGAACATATCCATATGAATCAATATGAACTCTTTCTGGGTTTTCTAAATCCTCTTCAGGGCACTCTGTGAATTCATCGTACCTTTTTCCTGGAAGCCCTTCTAATAATTTCTCAACAGCCCTTCCTTTGAGTAAAGAGCCACCTTTAACAACAGGTTTTCCTTTTGTTCCAGAAGTCTTCTCGAACTCAGGTTTTTCAATACAAATTGAATGGAAAGGCATACCTAATTTTTTTGCGGCAGCTAAGGCTCGTTTAGCGGGATTATTTTCTCTATCTTCATAGTGAAATGCGTCGTCACTTATACTAATATCAGATATTCCCAATTTACAAAGAGGTTGGAGCCAAAGAGCAGCGTCTTCCTCAGATGTTGCGTAGTATGCATTAGTTACCACACCTACCTTAAATCCCATGCCACGGGCAATTTTAATTCCCTCAAGCATTAGCGGGTAAAACATAAATGGCTCCCCACCTTCAAAATATACCCATTCTATTGTTCCAATTTTAATCAGTTCATCGAGAACTTTTTTAATCTGGTTTAATGTGAAAGTTCCCTCTGCCTTTGGACCACTATATACAAAACAATGGTCACATTCTAAATTGCATTTATAGGTTAAAAGAAAATGTATCCCTGTTAGCATAATACTCCTCTATTCAATTGGGTACAGTCAATTTCACTTAACTTCTGCAGACATGCCATCACCTATTCTCATTAATTAAAAAACTTTGACAGATTGCCTTATTATGCAACATATATATACTTATATGTTACAAAATAATATTTGTCAACTATAAAAACCAGAAATTAAGAAATTAGAAATTGGGAAATTAGCACAACCAAAAAACCGAAATTGGCAAATTAAAACTTTTTGTTGATGTGCCTGCCCATCGTCAGTTTATCTATCTACATTGTTTTAGCCGAAGTGCGTTTTTTTTTTGTTTCATTAAATAACCAAACTTTTTGTCCAATAACTTAAGTTGTTGTTTCTCTGAAAGATGAGATAATGTCTCTTCTGCTTCTTTCTGAAGCCGACGTTTCATCTCTACAGCATCAAATTTCTTAGGACTCACAAAGCACCTCCTTCGGGTTTCTAATATCAAGTATTGGGTAACCCATTTTTAGATTTACAGCATTCAATAGATGAATACGATTAATATTTACAATATGCTTAAAATTCCAGCTAACTAAAACATCAATCCGTTCTATTGTCGCAATTGCTATATGCCGTGCATCTAAAAGATTCTTTTCTGCTACAGCCCCTTCTGTAATATATGCGTTAGCGAGAGTAATTGATTCTTCGTTAAGAGGAACATATTCGATATTATCAGACGGAACCTCCTTTAGTATATTCTTTACTTCCTCAGGAGCACGCTCAAGTTCAAAAAGTAGAACATCTGATATAACTAAAGTCTTTATACCTTTAGCAAATTCATCAAAAAGTTGGACAGAAGCTCCCTCAAATTCTTCATCCAGACAACCTCCTACTACAGAAGTATCAATATAAACTCGCAATTTAAACATTTTTTACCCCCTTCAAACTATCTATTGCTTAATTTGATTTTATAATTTTTCATTCTACTAACCAATAATACAAAGAATCATAGATAAAGTCAAGAAGAAAAATCATTCCTTGACGGAAATCGGAAATTGGGAAATTGACACTTTATTTGTACAAAAAACGATTCCAGGAAAAAAAATAAAATCAACAGGGATTGAAAGAGAATATAAGAAATATCTTATAGAATCTGTCAATCTATAAATCCTCACACAAGGAAATTTTTCTCCTGGCAAAAAGCCTTTAATATATGTTGTATGACCCTAAGGGCGAAATCCATTACGATTTTGAGTGCGAGCAAGCCGGTGAATTTTTATTTTGCTTGGTTTTTGACAAATATAGAATAGATAATTCCCAACCCCAAAGTAATCTTTTAAAATCGAAAATGGCCTATTTTGCTCGATGCCTCTTTTTGAATTGAAATAAATAAGATTTAACCCAGATTTTCGAATGAGCTCGGTCATTGTTTTCCTTGTTTTGATATCTATGTAAAGAGCTTCAGACTGAAACGTATCATCGTATTTTTCACCGTATTCTTTCTCTCTAATATTAATAGAAAGCACCTTTGCAAAAGTTATTTTTAAAAATTGCTTTAGATGTATAGGAAAATATTTGTTTAGAGCAAAAATATTATGGGTGTTGAAGAAAAAGTATGCATTTGGCTTTAATACTCTGTAAATTCCTTTTAAGAATTTTAGTTTACCTTCTTTTCTTGGAATAAAACCGATACCATTGTAAGAAAAAATTGCTCCACTAAAATAATTATTTCGAAAAGCAAGTTTAAGAGCATTCATTACTTTAAAAGTAATAGAAACCTTTTCTCTCAAAGCACGCTCCTTTGCCCTATCAATCAAAGCTTGGGATAAATCAATCCCTACTACTTTGTGACCTCTTTTTGCTAATTCAAAAGAAGTTCGGCCTGCCCCACATCCGACGTCAAGAATCATTCCTGGTTTATAAAAACATTTATCAAAGATTAGTTTCTCTGATGGCCAAATTTCAGTTTCCTTAGTATAGGCATCGATAACATGTTTATGAGAATATCCTTTTTTGACAAACTTTTGAGTAATGTCCTGTATTGAGTGTTCAATTTTATTTTCAACTTTTTTCATAGTATGTAAATAGTGAGGAGTATTATTTAAATCATTCGGCGAACGAGCATTTTGTCTAACGTGCTTGGCATTTGCAAAGTCCAGCCCTATAGTCATTATAATCTACTTTCATTATAAAGTCTCACTAAATTCATTTCACGATGCCTCTTACTCTCTAAAATAAACCGCATAGAGGGCTAGATTTGGGTAAAGCGATAGCGTAACCGTAAAACCCATGATAATGATCAAAAGGTTTTGACAAAGAGCTTTTTATATGTAACATATTTGAAATTATATGTTACGAATGAAGGTTTGTCAACTGTAAAAAATCCGAAATTGGGGAATTAATACATTAGTATTCTTTTCTCAATACGGAATATATCTTCATATCCCTGAATAGACCCTTAACGAACATCTGTTCCCTTAGAATACCTTCAAATTTCATTCCTGCCTTTTCTAAAACTTTTTGAGAACCTATATTTTCCATAAAACATCTCGCATAAACCCTATTCAAATTCATCTTTTCAAACCCAAATCTAATTACTTCTTTTACTGTTTCTGTCATTAACCCTCTTCCCCAATACTCTCTGGATAAAGCATAACCAATTTCAGCAAGAGAATGCACTGGCACCCATAAAACATAACCACAGGTACCAATAAATTTATTATTTTCTTTATAAATTATTCCCCATTCACTCACCTTTTTGTTCTCGTATTTCTGAAGCGCAGATTTAAGAAAATTTATTGAATCATTCACAGATTTATGAGGTTCCCAGGTGACATACCTTGTTACTTCAGGGTCTGAGGCATATTCAAACAAATCCTCTGCATCTTCTAATGTCATCTTTCTTAAAATTAAAGACTTAGTATGTAATGTTGGAAGATTATCAAAGATATCTTCAATTTTCACATTTCTATCCTTTTATCTGTTTTGAAATTCACTTGCTTTCGAAGTGCGAACGAAGTGAGCCGCGAAGCCCGTGTTAAGTGAAGTTGTAAAACTCTCAAGTAGATGAACCACGTTTCTTTTATCTATTTTATCCTCAAAATATGATATAGATTCCACATATCACCATTAATGCTCTTTGTCGAACTTACAATGTGATGTTTCTGATTGTAAATCGCAATCAACTCTAATCTTCCATTTTCTTCTACAAGTCCTTCAAAATCCTTGTAAAACCAAAGCCGTTGAATTTGCTCTTCCCTGAATTCAAAGTGTTTTCTATTATCATCAATTTTCATCTCACATTCTTCATAACCTATTTTTTTCCTTGGATCCTCTTTTTTTACCCGCCAGATAGTTTCCACACTCACTCCTTCTCTTTCCATTTGCCATTGAATGGGATCAAGATCTTCTAAATCCCCTAAGGCATAAGAGAACTCAAGAATATAAATACCCCCACTTTTCACTGAATTAGCAATACTATCAAAATGCCCTTTTATCTCATTATCAGACAATAAGTAACAAAAACTATTTATTGGGTTGAATGCTGAATCATACTTCTTTTGCCCATTAAAACTTCTCATATCTCCGTATACAACAGCAGACTGATCGTTTACATCGGCTCTCGATATTTTTTCTTGTGTGTAGCGTATCATATTATGGTTTATATCGTAACCAGTAATCTGATACCCATATCGGGGAAACTCAATTAAATACCTCCCTGAACCACAGGCAGGTTCTAATAAATTTTGCACTTTGAAAGGAACATACTTTTTGAAACATTGAATGTAAAATTCTATTTCCTTTGACATATCCCAAGAAAATGCAATGTCATAGTATTTACTCATATCGTATAGTTTTTCTCGCATTTTATCCTCTCATTTTATTTATTTTAGCAATTTCGCCTAACTTGTTTATATCAGCAGTAAATTACGGATATACCTGTCTGCGTTTACCTGTGCCGTTGGCACGGCAGACAGGTGCGACGCACAGGCAGGCATCCCTATGGTTATCCATATCAGGATTATCACAAGTAGATATACCCCTGATTATTTTTCACTTCTTCTCACACGTTTAACAAAAACCTTTGACAAATAGCCATTAGAGTGTAACATGTTTGAAATTATATGTTACAAATGAAGGTTTGTCAACTGTAAAAACCAGAAATTAAGAAATTAGAAATAAGTAAAACCAGAAATTAGAAAATTCCTAAACAAGAAATTACGAAAATATGAAATTAGAAAATTTAGACCATAAAAAAACCTTTAATATGCATAATGAAATTGGTAAATGTGGTTTCTTAAATTGCATTCCCGAAACACCAGGAATTGCGCGAAACAGGTTTCGCTACTCCAATGCATAGGGCAAGTCTTGCTACTCCATATTATGGCAGTTTATGCTTTGGTCTTTTACCAAATTTGGGTTTTAGTGGAGTATGTTTCTTAATCTCTTTCAGAACCTCTTTAATAGCCCTATCTAATTGTGCATCTATGCCCTTTGCATATTCTCTGGGTGTAATATCAACTTCAATGTCAGGGTCGGTCCCATAATTTTCAACCCCCCATCCAACATCCTTGAACCAGAATGAAAATTCTGGTTGGGTCGTTATTGTGCCATCAACAAGAAAATTACGGGGCCAGATGCCAATAACACCTCCCCATGTGCGTCTTCCGAGCAATTTTCCGAGTTTCATAAGTTTGAATGAATGACTGAATATATCTCCATCAGAACCCGCATACTCATCTGTGAGTGCTACAATAGGACCATAAACAGATTCAGACGGGTATGGCATACTACCCATCCATCTTGTTAAATCATATCCTATCCTTTTACGAGCCAGTTTTTCTAATAAAAGCGAAGAGACATTTCCACCTCCGTTGGAGCGAACATCAACGATCAAACCTTCATAGTCGAGCTCTACCAGGAAATACCTGTGAAATTCTGCGTAACCCTTTGCTGACATATCGGGTATATGGACATATCCCACCCGTCCTTTTGTTTTTTTGTGAACATATTCTCTGTTATATTCAACCCAATTTCTGTATCTTAAAGGTGTTTCATCTTTTACTGTTTTTACACAAACGGTTCTTGGAGACCGACCATTTTGAGCAGCAACAGTAAGCTGAACCTCCTGACCTGCTTGGTTAACAAGAAGTTTGTAAGGAGGGCATTTCCTACTCAATTTTTTACCACCGATTGCAAGAAGAAGCATACCTTCCTTTATGTTTACCCCTGGTCTTTTCAAGGGCGGGGAATTTTTCTCATCCCAGACATCACTTCTAACAATATGTGTGATGCGGTATGCCTTATGTTTCGGGTCATACTCCAAATCTGCCCCTAAAAAACCCAGTCTGTATTCTGGTTTTGGTCTATAATCACCACCCAGTTCATAAGCGTGAGATGTTCCAAGTTCCCCCTGCATTTCCCACATCAGATCTGAAAACTCACTTCGTGATGCTACACGCTCAACAAGTGGATAATAACGATTTAAAATCCTTTTCCAGTTTATACCTGACATATCCTCTACCCAGAAGTAATCCCTCTGCAAACGCCATGCTTCTCTAAACATCTGTTTCCATTCCGAAACCGGCTCAATGGAAACCTTTAACCGTGAAAGGTCAATCCAGCCTGTCTTACGAGTAAAGCCTGGTTCCTTTGATAATTCTTCCTTTGGTTCCTTTTTTGTTCGTATAACACGCAAACGGTTACCAATACGACAGAATACTGCCGAGCCGTCACCGGATATCTTGAAATCTGAAATTTTATCAATAAAGATTGATTCCTCAAGTTTTTTCATATCAAAAACCTTTAAGCAAGCTTTTGCAGGTAATTCTGAACCAACCCAGTTTATACCGAGTGTGCCCTCAACAGGATAAACAGTATAAAAAACCCTTTCATTCGCTGCTTCTATATTTGTGTACAGGGATTCCTCAACGGGAAAAGGAACAATCCTCTCCTTTATTTCTTCGAAGTCGATTTTGACTTTCTCATTTTTCCTCCCCTTTTCTTCTTTTTCCCCTTCGAATCCATGAGGTTTTGGGAGGAATGGAGAGGGCAAATCCCTTCTTAACATAATTGCGTATGGTTTCATCCCTTTGGGAAAATTCAGATCGAAATGCATATTATCATGTATCGGATTAAATATCCTACAGGATAGAAAATATAGATATTTGCCATTTGGGTCAAAAACAGGATTTACATCATGGAGTATCGGTTCTGTCACTTCATACTTCTTTCCCGTTTTTGTATTGTAGATTTTGATTAACGTTTCACGGCGGTTTATCGTAAATGAGTATGCGACCCACCTACCATCTGGAGACCAATCAAATCCAACAATTGGTGCAAATTTGCTCTGGTCGATTTTCTTTGCTTTTTCTTTCGTAAGATCTACCAGAATAAGTTCCTGCTTATGATTAGAAAGAATCAGCTCATTTCTTTTTGGTGAAACCTTAAGTTCAAGGGGTCTCCCAATATTAAGCCCAAGCAATTTTACAGATTTTTTTGAACCATCTGACCAGTGGATTTCGATGTGGTCTTCACTACCTTCATCACTGACCAGCACCACTCGTTTGGTATCATTAAGCCATTGGGCTAAACGGTAACGAACACCATCGCTCATTCCCTGTTGAATTACAGCACCTTCCCAATTAGCCATAGTGAATGTCTTCCCGCGAGAAACAAGAGCTATTGAGGAGCCATCATTGCTTGGTGAATAATCCTCTAAATACTTTTTGGCATCGACAAACTTCCTGTTTCTCTGTATATGAGGGGTATTATATTTAATCTCAACCTTTTGCTTTTTCCCTGTTTTTATATCGTAGCTGTAGATGTCTGCACCATTTTGGTAGACTATGGTTTTCTTATCGGATGTTGCATTCCTTACATAGAATTCCTTATGGTTTGTATGTTTCTTTAGGTTCGTACCATCAGAATGACAGGAGTAAATATTACCAATACCTTTATGGTCGGAAATGAAGTATATCCTATTTCCTAGCCACATAGGGCTCCCGAGGTTTCCCTTAGGTTCTTTGAGTTTTTCGAATCTCCCTTTTCCTTCCTTATCTATCCAGATTTCTCCAGCAGTTCCACCCTGATACCTTTTCCATCTTGACGGGACACCTGTATTCCTACCTATTGCAACCCCTTTTTTACCAAAACTTATATTGCGTGCAGGGCCATAAGAGAGCCTCACAGGTTCACTACCCTCCATATCGACTGCATACAACCATAGCAAATGCTTAAATGGCTGTCCATAATTGCTGGCAAAGATAATCTTATTTTTATGCCATCCAAGCACCAATGCGGAGCAACCGAGATATGTTAAACGTTTTGCAGACCCACCTTCTGCGGGCATCAGATATACCTCTGGATGACCCTCTTCACGTCCTGTAAAGGCGAGCCATTTACCATCTGAAGAAAGAGATGGTCGGGTAACCTCACCAAGATTTGCTGTCAGTCTTTGGGCGGTTCCTCCATTTGAATTGACCAACCAGATGTCATCTTCTGCTATGAAGGCCAGTTTATCCCTATAAATCGTTGGATATCTATAGTAACCCTTAATTTGTGCATCCATAATACCTCCTTAATATATTTTATTTACCAGCATAATAACAATACATTTTTGTATTACCATCAGCCACAAGATTTCGTTTCTTAAAATTGTATTCCCGAAACACAACCTATTTTTATCAAATTGAATTTCTATCTTATTATCCTCGTTCAATCCTCCCAGATTTTTCTGATATGCTCTTCTGGAAGTTTTTTTGTGAAGAGACTAACAACAATAATAAGTATTAAACCAGTTATTATTCCTGGAATAAAACCGTGTATACCGAACGGTTTCCCAAGTGCCATCCACAAAAGTGCAACAATACTTCCAGCAAATATTGAGACAGTTACTCCCCATCTTGTGGTTTTCTTCCAGTATATTCCAAACAATATGGGCCAGAGTGTTGCTGATGCGATGATAGCCCAGGCAAACGCAGTCATAACCAGAATTAATCCAGGTGGTTTTAGCGCAATTAAAATTGAGATTACTCCAGCAATGATACTTACAATCCTCCCAGCACGAAGTAGATTTTTTTCGCTTGTTTTCTTCTTAAGCCCTTTCTGCCAGAAATCCCTTACAACGGCACTACTTACTATTATCAGGACAGCAGCAAATGTAGACATCCCTGCTGCAACAACTGCTGCAAGAAAGATTGCCGCTCCGAAAGGAGAAAGCACAGCTTTTGTAAGTGTAGGTATAGCAATATCAGGATTCTTTAGTGCTGGAAATAAAATCCTTGAAATTGCTCCATTGAGGTATGGAAGTAGAGCAAGACAACCACCAACTGTGACAACAATGGTACCAATCCTGAGAACCGATATGTTTTTTATGGAATAGAAACGGATAACAAGTTGTGGCATTCCCCATACACCAAAACTTACTATGAGACAGTAGGATATAAGTCCTGCATATCCCCACACTCCTGGTGTATAGAGTAAGCCAGGGTCAATAGAAGCAAGTGCTTGATTTGCAGCTGTTAAACCTCCAACAGCAATGAGTGTCCGAGATGTTAAGAGAAAAAGTCCAACAATCATAATAATAGCCTGGATAAAACTTGTCCATACAACAGCAAGGTATCCACCGATTGTTACATACAAAATAATAATGAGTCCCGAGATTAAAATGGCATAGATATAAGGAATTTGCATCAGCACTTCAAAGATATGTCCCATTCCTTTCAGGACACTAACATTATAGATTATCATAAAAATAAAGATTAAGATTGCCAAAAAAATCCTTGTTTCCGGTGCCTTAAATCTTTCGGCAATAAAGCCAGGGATAGTCATTGTTCCAAGTTTTTGTGTATATTTTCTGAGTCTTTTACCGAGGAATATCCAGCAAAGTGTGCATCCCAAAAGCACATTAATAGCACCCACCCAAAGTGTTGACATCCCAAATTTATAGCCGAATCCACCACCTCCTATTATCACAACCGATGAGAAATATGCAGCAATGAATGAGAGTGCAGTGACAAATGGTCCAATATTTCTTCCTCCAATGTAAAAATCCTCTATCCCTTTGGTCTTTCTGCTTGCTATTAGCCCAACACCTATAAGAATGAACATATATAAGATAATAACGAACCAGTAAATACCAATTTCATTCATTTTTCAAACCCTTCCTCCCTTTTTTAACTACAAAGGATACAGTGACATCATCTGTGTTTCTGCGGTTAAAAACTATTATTTTTTTCTTTTTGACTGTTTTAGGTCAACAAATGCCCAGATAAATGCGATAATTATGGATAATCCCGTTACAATCCAGGCTAAAAAGGTTGACCAGGGTGTTTCAAATGGTCCCATTTAACTCCCTCTCTGAACAAAAAAACTAACCACAGAGATATTTTTTTCTTTCTGTTCTGTGGTTTCGTTATATTCTTTCATAGTATTCTTTACATTGTCTACATTAAAAGAGATACATAAACCCCACAAATGGTGAGTAATCGTATCTCAACCCAAGCCTTGCCCAGATAGGAATTTTGACCGAAGCTTCAAGCACAAGATTTGGGAACAACTTATTGTTGATACCTGGACAAAACTCCATGCAATACCTCTGCTCGTTTCCTGAGCCAGAGATGAAACCGTTCAGTTCAGTAACAAAGGCAAATTTGAGAGGTAAACCATATTCCAATGCTTCGTTATAGAAAAACATATTGGGAATATCAACATCATCTACTTTTCCATTTAACCAGTAACCCACTTTTGAATGGGAACTTAATTTAAGTATGTGCTCCGTCACAAGGATGCCGACAACAGCATCGGTAGAACCATCACCGAGAGCCGGACTCGCCTTCTTATTTCCTGTTGGTAATCTAATACCACCAAACCAGGATACCGTAGGGATAAAGAGTTTACCATTGAGAAGTCTATGCTTAAAATCAATAATAATGTCACCAATCCCTGTCGATTTCTCGCTTACTCCATAATCTATTTTATGCATATTTACCGGTGCTGTAAGCCTTATTGTTAGAAAATCAAAAACGCCATAGTATAATTGTGGTAAAAAACCTATTACTACATTGCTCTCATCTTCTGAAAAACCTATCCATTCCTCACCATCTGTATAATATCTTGCTGAATAAGGTGTATAGGAAATGTGACTCTCAAACATAAAACTCTTCGACTTTATAGTGTTTGCACTTGAGCCTATTATGGGCCCTCCGCAAACATAAGAAGTGATAAGAAGAACGAAGACCAGAAATATAAAGCACTTACTTCTCATAGATTCCTCCTTGATTTTGCCACAAAGCCACAAATTTTTTGCCCCTTTGTGGGCTAATTTTCTCTTCGTTTATCTGTGGTTTCATTATTTTGGGTAGTGATGGGAGAATATAGAATTTGTGTTCTCTGTGTTTCTGTGTCTCTGTGGTTTCATTATTTTGGGTAGTGATGG
>Ga0209121_10005437_pt1 | contig 11526 bp, 11 predicted proteins | sample Cruoilmetagenom3_FD_187292 | JGI IMG/M metagenome (GOLD analysis project Ga0209121, IMG submission 187292) | Oil polluted marine microbial communities from Coal Oil Point, Santa Barbara, California, USA - Sample 3 (SPAdes) (version 2) | ecosystem: Environmental > Aquatic > Marine > Oil seeps ...
ATCACGCCCATGGACACGATCTGCTCGTCTCCATGGCCTCTTAGCGCGCCCAGAACAGGCTTCCAACTAACCGGCTCATTCGCTTCGCGTCGGCGGCTGACTTCATACAGGCCCACCGCAGTAAACGGAGCCAGCAAAGGAAAGCCAGCGGCAGCGGGGATCAGCCAAGATGCGTCTCCCCACTGCACCAATGCCAGCGCAATAAGGATGCCGCCTGCCACATAAATCGCCGCAAAAAACAGACCATAGGTCGGATTGGCGCAGAAATCTGCCCAACCGGCGGCAAGCGCCATTTTCAAATCGGCGAAACTCAGGCTGTCTGTAACAGAATATGGTGCGACAGATTCCTGCTCAGGCATGGCGGCTTCCTCCCCTTAGAAGCGATAGCTTACTCCGGCGCTGAGAACCCATGGATCCAGCTTATGCTCGGTTTCGATGGCCAGTGTCTCTCCAGCATACCAACGCGCGGTGGTATCGATAAAATAGCGCTTGGCATCAAGATTGATACCAAATCCCTTATCGCCGACGGGGATATCGATGCCCGCTTGAAGCGCAACACCAAATTCGTCTGACAAATCGGTGTCGGTGACGCCAAGTGGGAGTGTTGCCGCCCCTGGCTTGTCCTCGATCCAGAGGAAATAGGCAGGCCCAGCGCCGATATAAGGTTTGGCAATCCCAAGATCGAAATGCAGTTTAGCGGTGATCGTGGCAGGGATCAGCCTGGCGTTGGAGACCAGTTCTGCACCGGGTAATCCGGTCACGGCATCCACATCATGTTGGGTGACGCAGCAAATCGTTTCCACAGAGAAGTTTTCACTGATGAAATATTCGACTGCGATTGTCGGGACGACATTGTCATTTGCCTTGGTCTGCGTGGTGGCCGGCAGCCCCACAATGTCGACGTTCATATCCGTGATTTTCCCATCGGGAAGCACTACTGTTCCCAGCAATTTGACTTGCAATCGGCCATCTTGGCCATCGCTTTGCGCCAGTGCAGGGGTTGCCGAGAATGCCAGGCCAGCGATCAAGCATGCGAGAATCGGTTTCATAGTTGTGTGTCCTAGAGCCGCAGTGGCCGCCCTTCGCGACCCAGGATTGTTGCAACTCAGTGGTTCTAGTGACGGCGATTTGAAATGCGTTCATTGATCTTGATCAAAGACCATTGCTCTTTTCGCGCCCAAAGTTCGCCTTGAGGATACATTTGATTGAGGCGCGCCTATGAACAGTCACACCGCATTTGATACCTTCACCAGGTCCGCATTCGGTATGGAGCCGGGAGGCAAGACGGGCAATCAATTGGAAGCCATCGCGTCCACACTATTGCTCGACCGGGGAAAAGTCGCGCCGCTTGATAGCTCGACAGATCAAATTGTTTGTATTGTGCACGGGGCGATCAAGCTAGCCGTCCAAGCCTCGGATGATCGGGAGCAGATCGTCGCCTTCCACTTTGCTGGCGATATAGTGTCGATTCCCTCGGACGGTTCGCACGCCTATGTCTTGACCAGTCTGGTCGACACAGAGCTTCTGGTGTTTCCAGCGCGCGAATTCTTCGATCAAGCGTCGGCGGAAAGCGTCATGGCGCGGTCCTTATTCGAGCGACTGCCAGCCGCCTTGAACCGATGCCGAGAAAAGGCCGTTGCGTTAGGAAGAAAGAGCGCGAACGAGCGGCTAGCTGGGTTTTTGATCGGAATGTCTGAACGGGTTGGCAGACCAGCAGGCAAGCGCTTTATCCTCAACCTACCTATGTCTCGTCAAGACATTGGCGATTCACTTGGCTTGACAATCGAAACCGTCAGCCGCCAATTAGGGGTCATGCGGGAGGCTGGGTTGATTGAGACAAAGGGGCGGTCGCAAATTGTGCTGCGAGACATACGCAAATTGGCCGAGCGGGCTGGGCACGCACACAAAGCCAACAAAAATCTCTCGGAAAGTTTCGAAATTTGATCTGGATCAATGCGCAGGTCGCGCAAGACGGCTAGCGATGCAGGCAATAAAAGGGGCATAAATATGGAAGCCGTACTTGGCCGGGCTGGCCTTTGGTTCGTGATAATGTGCCTTGCGTTGGTCGCATTTGTCGGCGCGCAAGACGTAGGATTTGCCGCACATGCAGTCCTGATAGGAGCAATTGCCTTTGCATTCTTGTGCGTGACGGTGATGCGTTACGATCCACTGGCGCGCGCGCAGAGTATTTTCCGAATGCCGCCGGGGCCATCGCGTTATGATGATGACGTTATCCGCTGGGGCATTATCGCAACGGTATTCTGGGGCATGGCTGGTTTTCTGGCCGGTGTTTTCATTGCCATGCAGATGGTGTTCCCTGCGCTCAATATCGAGCCATGGTTGAACTTTGGCCGCGTGCGTCCGCTACACACCTCTGCGGTGGTTTTCGCATTTGGTGGCAACGCATTGTTGGCGACGAGCTTTTACGTGGTGCAGCGCACCTGCCGCACGACATTGGCGTTTCCCTCGCTGGCCCGGTTCGTCTTCTGGGGCTACCAATTGTTCATCGTACTGGCCGCTTCTGGCTATTTACTCGGGATGACACAGTCCAGGGAATATGCTGAGCCGGAATGGTATGTCGACATTTGGCTAACCATCGTTTGGGTTTCCTATTTCATCGTATTTGTCGGCACGATTTTACGACGGCATGAGCCGCACATTTACGTCGCCAACTGGTTCTACATGGCCTTTATTATCACGATCGCCATGCTGCATATCGTCAACAATTTGGCCATCCCGGTCAGCTTCTTTGGCTCGCGCAGCTACAGCGCCTTTGGCGGGGTACAAGATGCCCTCACGCAATGGTGGTATGGGCATAATGCGGTTGGCTTCTTCCTGACCGCAGGTTTCTTGGCGATGATGTATTACTTCGTGCCGAAACAGGCCGAACGCCCGGTCTATTCCTATCGCCTGTCGATCATCCACTTTTGGAGCCTGATCTTCCTGTATATTTGGGCAGGTCCGCACCATTTGCATTACACCGCACTGCCCGATTGGGCGCAGACGCTGGGCATGGTCTTTTCGATCATGCTGTGGATGCCAAGCTGGGGTGGTATGATCAACGGCCTGATGACGCTCAACGGCGCATGGGACAAGGTTAGAACCGACCCCATCATCCGAATGATGGTGATGTCGCTGGCTTTCTATGGAATGAGCACATTCGAAGGTCCGATGATGAGCATCAAGGCAGTCAATTCGCTGTCTCACTACACCGACTGGACCATCGGGCACGTGCATTCTGGCGCGCTTGGCTGGAACGGCATGATCACCTTTTCCTGCATATACTTCTTGGTGCCGCGCCTGTGGGGGCGGGAACGGATGTATTCGATGCGGATGATCAATTGGCATTTCTGGTTGGCGACATTGGGAATCGTTTTTTATGCCGCCAGCATGTGGGTCGCCGGACTGACGCAAGGCCTGATGTGGCGCGAATATGACGCCAATGGCTATTTGGTGAACAGCTTTGTCGACACCGTCGCTGCGCTGAAGCCAATGTTTGCCGCGCGTGCCTTTGGCGGGCTGCTTTACCTCGCCGGTGGAGTGCTGCTCACCTACAATGTCTGGATGACGATTGCGGGCCGTTTACGCGACGAAGCGCCTATGACCGATGCGAAACACAACACCGCAGCCGATCGTCCCATCACCGCCGCACCAGCTGAATAGGAGGGCCATTTCGATGAGCACTAAGTCCACACCGCCCGCCTCGCGCCACCAGAAACTAGAGCGCAATGTCACATTGATGGCCATAGCCACGCTGGTGACCGTCTCAATCGGTGGCATCGTCCAGCTTGCGCCGCTGTTCTATCTCGATAACACGATCGAGAAGGTGGACGGGATGCGTCCCTATACCCCGCTGGAGCAAGCCGGACGCGACATTTATGTGCGTGAAGGTTGTTATACCTGCCACAGCCAGATGATCCGTCCGTTCCGCGATGAAGTGGAGCGTTATGGACCTTACAGCCTGGCGGCAGAAAGCATGTATGACCACCCGTTCCAATGGGGATCAAAGCGCACCGGACCTGATCTTGCCCGGGTTGGCGACCGCTATTCTGATGAATGGCACGTCCAGCACTTAAAAAACCCGCAAAGCGTCGTGCCCGAAAGCATCATGCCGCAATACAGCTTCCTCGCCGAAACTGAGCTGAAAGTGCCCGATCCGGCTGGAATGCTCACCGCGCTGCGTCATGTCGGCGTCCCCTATACGGACCGTGACATCGAAATGGCGGAAGCCGATCTTGCCAACCAAGCCGATCCGTACAGCAGCAAGGACGACCTTCAAGAACGCTATCCCAAGACACAAATGCGCGATTTTGACGGCAATCCTGATCGGCTAACCGAGATGGATGCCTTGGTCGCTTATTTGCAGATGCTCGGCACGTTGGTCGATGTGAAAAGTGCTGCTGCTCAGCAAGAGTTGGCAGAGGAGACTGGCCGATGACCGATTACGAAAACCTGCGCCACTTTGCGGACAGTTTCGGTCTGTTGCTGATGGCTATCATCTTCCTCGCTTTGTGTGCCTGGCCATTCCGGCCCGGTGCAAGCGAACGCAACCGTCATGCAGCCAACTCAATTCTTGAGGATCACGAAGATGGCGAATGAGCTTAATAATGAGAGCCGCGTTGATCAGCCAACCGGGACCGAGTTTGTCGGACATGAGTGGGACGGAATTGAGGAGCTCGACACGCCGTTGCCGCGGTGGTGGCTGTGGACCTTTTATGCCACGATCGCGTGGGCGATCGGCTATGTGGTGATCTATCCCGCCTGGCCGATGATTGACCGCGCCACAGAAGGTGTCATCGGCTGGACCAGCCGAGGGCAATTGGCCGAGGAAATCAGCGTTGCCAATAAGGCCCGCGAAGGCGTGCTTCAGCAAATCTCGGCGACAGAAACGGCCATGCTGCCCAATGACCCGCAATTGATGCAACAGGCGGTTGCCGGTGGTGCCGCAGCCTTCAAAGTCAATTGCGTGCAATGCCATGGTGCCGGTGCAGCCGGATCAACCGGCTACCCCAATCTTAATGATGATGATTGGCTGTGGGGCGGCGACCTGGAAGCGATTGAATTGACGCTGCAGCATGGCGTGCGTTGGGACGGGTCGGAACAGACGCGTTTCAGCCTGATGCCCGGTTTCGGGGAAATCTTCACCGATCCGGAAATCAACGCTTTGGCTGGCCATGTCCTGTCCTTCACTGAAAAATCTGAGTCGACCGCGGCCGGCGCGCAGCTTTATGCCGACAATTGCCTGTCATGCCATGGCCAAACCGGTGAAGGCAGCCGCGATCAAGGAGCCCCGGCGCTCAACGATGCGATCTGGCTTTATGGCAGCAGCGCGACTGCCATTCGGGGACAGATCCGAGCGCCCAGCCATGGCGTGATGCCCGGCTGGAAAGACCGGCTTGATCCCGCGACTATCAAGATGCTGGCGGCCTATGTCCATTCACTGGGTGGCGGCGAAACGCTGGCCCTAGAGGTCGAAGAGCTGGCGGAAGCAGCCGATGAACAGCCCTGAAGATCCTGAACCCCATGACGACAAGCGCAATCGGTGGGCCGAGGCAGTAGCTCCGGCTCAATCGAAGCCAGAGTTGGACGCTGCGTCTCAAAAGGTCGCCAAGCCCAGCCCGGCCCAGTCCAGCCCGGCCCAGTCCAGCCCGGCCCAGTCCGGCTCAGATGTGCCGCTCAGCGACCTCTACGAAAAACACACGGTCGTCCATAATCAGCGCATCGACGGCCCGTTTCGACGGTTCAAATGGGCGATGATGGTGCTGACCCTGACGGTCTATTATGTCACGCCTTGGCTGCGCTGGGATCGCGGGCCTTTTGCCCCCGATCAGGCGGTGTTGATCGATCTGGCAAACCGACGCTTTTACATGTTCGGAATTGAGATTTGGCCGCACGAATTCTATTTTGTCGCAGGCATGCTGATTATGGCCGGGATAGGACTGTTCCTAGTGACCAGCGCGGTTGGCAGAGCGTGGTGCGGTTACGCCTGCCCCCAGACAGTGTGGACCGATTTGTTCCAGCATGTTGATCGCCTGTTTGACGGAGATCGCAATGCACGGATCAGGCTGGACAAGGCCCCTTGGGGGCCAGCCAAACTTGCCCGCCGTAGCTCCAAATGGTCGGTCTATCTGCTGATCAGTTTTGTTACCGGCGGTGCGTGGATATTGTATTTCGCCGATGCCCCCACTTTGCTGCGGGAATTCTTTACCGGCGAGGCGGCACCAATTGCTTATATCACGGTCGCTGTTCTAACCGCCACGACCTTTGCCTTGGGCGGTTTCCTGCGCGAACAAGTGTGCATTTACATGTGTCCATGGCCGCGCATCCAGACCGCCATGCTCGATGAAAAATCGCTCATCGTGACCTATAAAGATTGGAGGGGCGAGAAACGCGGCAGCGTGAAGAAGGCCCAGAAGAACCCCGAAGAATACGGTGATTGCATCGATTGCCAGCAATGCGTTGCGGTCTGCCCGACCGGGATTGATATCCGCGAAGGGCCGCAAATTGGCTGCATTACCTGTGCGCTGTGTATCGATGCCTGTGATCGCGTGATGGCAGATATTGGGCGACCACGCGGATTGATCGATTATGCGACGCTGGAAGATTGCGAGCACGAGGCAGCCGGAGGCGAACCTCAGTCGCCGCTGAGAACTCTGCGGCGGCCACGCACGCTAATCTATGGCGGGATATGGCTTGCGATTGGTGCAGCATTGTTGTTCGCACTCGGGGTTCGCACGCATACCGAATTAACCGTCTCGGCTGACCGCAATCCGCCTTTCATGCTGATGCGTGATGGTTCGGTTCGTAACGCTTACACCCTAAAGTTGCGGAATATGGAGGGCAGACCGCGCACCATGCAGGTGGAGGTTGGCGGGCTGGCTGGCGCGACCATGTGGACCGATACCATTGCGCGCGAAAATGCTGCATTGGTGCAGCAGATTGAGGTGCCTGCAGACGCGACGCGAACGGTTCGCGCATATATATTAGCCCCTGCCGATACGCGCGACCAAAGCTTCACATTCACGCTTACCTCGCTCGACGAGCAACGCGAAAGTGACACTGCCCAAACCCTCTTCACAACACCTGGAGGTGACCCATGAGCCGCGAATTCACCGGGCGCGACATGGCCAAGGTGTTGGTGATAGGTTTCGGGATCGTCTTCGCGGTCAATTTCCTGATGGCCAACCTTGCGACCAGCGGATTTGGTGGAGTGGTGGTTGAAAACTCTTATGTGGCGAGCCAAAAATTCAACCGGTGGTTGGACGAGGCCGAACGCAGCAAGGCACTGGGGTGGCAGGCTGATGTGGCGCGCAGCGACGATGGGCGCCTGACCGTCGAAGCCTCGGGCGTGCCAGCGGGGGCCGCCATCACGGCTCAGCTGCGGCGTCCAATCGGCAAGAACGAGACAGCCGCGATCACATTCGCAGGCGATGAGAATGGCAACTATCGGTCCAATCAGCCGGTCAGCGAAGGCCGCTGGATCGTTCGCCTAGCGATCACATCGGGGCAGGATCGCTGGTCGCAGGAAACGCCCCTTCGATGAACGCGTCGGTCGCCCTGCCCCCCGACCATGCCGAAGACTTGCGCGACACTCGCTTTACGGTTCCGGCCATTCGATGCGCTGGTTGCATTGCCAAAATTGAGCGAGAGCTGCCGAAATTGAGCGGCGTGGAAAGCGCGCGGGTCAATTTCTCGGCCAAACGCGTGGCCATCCGCCATGCCGCTTCGTTGGATGAAGGCGATTTGACGCTCGCCCTTCGCACAATCGGTTTCGAAGCCCAACCGGTCAGCGACAACCCGCTTGCTCGCGATGATGCAGACACACGCATGTTGTTGCGCGCTGTTGCGGTGGCGGGCTTCGGCATGATGAACATCATGCTACTGTCGGTCAGCGTTTGGTCTGGCGCAAGCGGCACAACGCGCGACTTGTTTCACTGGCTTTCGGCCATCATTGCGCTGCCCGTGATCGGTTATGCCGGCAGGCCCTTTTTTGCCTCTGCCCTGATGGCCCTGCGTTATGGTCGGACAAATATGGACGTGCCGATTTCAATCGGAGTGCTGCTGGCAACAGCGCTGAGCCTTTATGAAACTGTCACCAGCGGTGCGCATGCCTATTTCGAAAGCGCGGTCATGCTGTTGTTCTTCCTTTTATGCGGCAGAGCATTGGATGCCACGATGCGCACGCGGACGCGGGCCGGAATTGGCGCGCTGCTCGGCCGAATGGGCAAAAGTGCTAGCGTTCTGCAGCCCGATGGGTCATCCCAAAGGGTGGCCGCCGAGGACTTGGAAGCAGGCATGCTGGTGCTGGTTGCGGCAGGCGAAGCACTGGCAGCAGACGGAGTTATTGAGCAGGGCGAAGGCGCGGTCGATAACGCCATGCTCACCGGTGAAAGCACGCCGCAATCGGTGAGCGTAGGCAGCGAAGTTCACGCCGGTGCGATCAATCTGTTCGGACCTGTGCAAGTGCGCTTAACAGCCGTTGCAGGCGACACCGCATTGGCCGAAATAGCCCGGCTGATGGACGAGGCAGGCCAATCGCGCAGCCTTTATGTCCGCATCGCAGACCGGGCATCGCGGCTCTATGCGCCGGTCGTACATAGCCTTGCTGTACTGGCATTCATTGGCTGGATGTTGGCCGGCGCCGGATGGCACCAGTCGCTCGTCATCGCCATCGCAGTCCTCATCATCACTTGTCCCTGCGCCATGGGATTGGCTGTACCCGCCGCTCAAGTTGTGGCCTCTGGGGCGCTCATAAAGCGTGGCCTTTTGGTCAAAGATGGCAGCGCGCTGGAACGCTTGGCCGAGGTCGATGTGGCTCTGTTTGATAAAACTGGCACGCTGACGCTGGGAACGCCGCGTCCCGACATCTCTGCGCTCGATGAAGATGCGCGGTCTGTCGCGCTCGGGCTCGCACAGGCCAGTCGCCATCCTTTGAGCAAGGGGCTGGCCGACGCTTTGCGGAGCGAAGGCGTTAGTGCGGCCATTGTGGAAGACATCGATGAGCAAAGTGGCCAAGGCCTGACTGGCCGATGGGAGGGCATGGCCGTGTCGATAGGACGGCCTCAGACCGATCAAGATGGCATGGCCAGCGAATTATCAGTTGGCAATCGCCGTTGGACATTGCTGTTCAATGATCCGATCCGCGGCGATGCGCGTCAGACGATCAACCGGTTGCAAAGCCTTGGGATCGAGAGCCGCATTCTGTCTGGCGATGCCAGAAAGGCTGTCCGGTTGGTGGCGAGCGAACTTGGCCTGTTTGCGCAAGCAGGGGCAAGTCCGCAGGAAAAGCTGAGATTGCTTGAAGAACTCAAAGCGGCTGGACACAATCCCTTGATGGTTGGGGATGGAATCAATGACGGGCCAGCCTTGGCAGCAGCCCATGCCTCTATCGCACCCAGCACCGCCAGCGATGCCAGTCAACAGGCCGCAGATGCTGTATTCATTGGTGAAAAATTGGCACCTGTGGCTTTTGCCGTGACAATCGCCCGCAAAACGATGAAAATCGTGCGTCAAAATTTCAAATTTGCGATCGGATATAATATCCTCGCCATTCCATTGGCATTGTTTGGCTTGGTAACACCGTTGATTGCCGCTATTGCAATGTCGGTAAGTTCGCTGATTGTGGTGGGCAATTCATTGCGGCTCGCCCGAGCTGGAAAGGATCAAGAATGACCGGATTGGCTTTCCTCATCCCTATTGCATTGGGCATGGGACTGCTCGGTCTGGCAGCGTTCTTTTGGGCCATGCGGAGCGGCCAGTTCGACGATATGGATGGTGCCGCACATCGCATCCTGATCGACGAGGACGACGAATAAGCGGGCTGCAACAATGCGCCTACGCGCGCATCAATCTTTGAATTACTGGCCGTGCTCTTCTCGTGCAATTTCATGCAGCCAAGCCGCATGCTGAGGCGCTTTCTTGGTCTCAGACCATTCATCCAGCATCGGCATCGCCACCCGTTTCAGCTCGGCATATTGATCGTCGGTGCCGATGTCGGCGGCCAATTCCACGCGGTGGCCATTAGGATCGAAGAAATAGATCGATTTGAAGATGCCGTGATGGGTTGGCCCCAGCACATCGATGCCCAGCCCCTCTACATGGGCCTTAGCCGCTAGCAATTCTGCTTCGCTACCAATCTTGAAAGCCAAATGTTGAACCCACGCAGGCGTGTTGGGATCGCTGCCCATTTCGGGTTGATTGGGCAGTTCAAAAAAGGCCAGAATATTGCCGTTACCCGCGTCCAGAAAGACATGCATGTAGGGATCGTAATCGCCGGTTGAGGGGACGTGATCTTCGGAAAAAGCCGAGGTGTATTCCATCCCTAGAACCTGTTCGTACCATTCGACGGTTTGCTTGGCATCTTTGCACCGATAGGCAGCGTGATGAACTCCGCCCAGGCTGATGGGATGATTGCTCATTCTGCTGGCTCCGGTGCTTTTGTATCCAGTACGCCGCGCGCAATCTGATCGCGCTCAATGCTTTCAAACAGAGCCTTAAAATTGCCCTCGCCAAAACCATCATCGCCCTTGCGCTGGATGAATTCAAAGAACACCGGGCCAATTTGTGCTTCGGCGAAGATTTGCAGCAGAAGGCGCGGCTGGCCACCTTCCGTTGTGCCATCCAGCAAAATGCCGCGCATTTTCAGCTCGTCAGCGTTTTCACCATGGCCGGGCAAACGCTCGTCCAGCATGTCGTAATAGGTTTGCGGAGGAGCCGTCATGAACGGTACGCCAAAGCTTTTGAGGCGATCCCAGCATGCCGCCAGATCATCGCAGATCAGCGCAATGTGCTGGATGCCTTCGCCGTTAAATTCGCGCAGGAATTCTTCGATCTGACCCTTGCCGCCCTCGCCTTCTTCATTGAGAGGAATTTTGATCTTGCCATCGGGCGCAGTCAGCGCCTTTGAGGTCAGACCAGTGTATTCGCCCTTGATGTCGAAAAAGCGGATTTCGCGGAAATTGAACAGGCTTTCGTAATAGTCCGCCCAATATTTCATCCGGCCGGTATATACATTGTGGGTCAGGTGATCGATCAGCTCAAAACCGGCACCTTCGGGGTGCTTATCCACGCCCGGCAGATATTCAAAATCGATGTCATAGATCGACAGGCCGTCTCCATTATCGTCAGCATAGCGATCAACCAGATAAAGGATCGCCCCACCAATTCCACGAATGGCCGGGATGCGCAATTCCATCGGGCCCGGTTCATTGGCCACCGGCTCTGCGCCCGATGCCATCACATGATCCCATGCCTTTTGAGCATCGCGCACGCGGAAAGCCATGCCGCAAGCCGACGGGCCATGCTCGCGGGCGAAATACCACGCCGCGCTGCGCGGTTCATAATTGGCGATCAGATTGATCGCGCCTTGGCGCCACAGGTGCACATCTTTGGACCGGTGGGTTGCCACATGGGTAAAGCCCATCGCTTCGAACACAGGTTCCAGCATGCCCTTTTCAGGGGCGCAAAATTCCACAAATTCAAAGCCATTAAGGCCAGCTGGGTTTTCGAACAGGTCGCCAGGATGCT
>Ga0209121_10005438_pt1 | contig 11524 bp, 9 predicted proteins | sample Cruoilmetagenom3_FD_187292 | JGI IMG/M metagenome (GOLD analysis project Ga0209121, IMG submission 187292) | Oil polluted marine microbial communities from Coal Oil Point, Santa Barbara, California, USA - Sample 3 (SPAdes) (version 2) | ecosystem: Environmental > Aquatic > Marine > Oil seeps ...
ACCTCCTGTATAGTAATAACATAACAACCTATACAGTAGTTATCGGACTGACGCTGGCGATCTCTTGAATCACAAAAAAATTAGATGCGGTAGCCCTGATGCTATGCCATTTCTTTCTCTTTTAAGTATCCGGATACGTATTTATGGATGATACTGGATATCAGCGTTTGATAGGGAATGCCCTGTTGGGTCGCCATTACCCTGACTTGATCCAAATCCTTCGAAGACATCCGAATGTTGATTCTCTTGTCTTTCCGCAGCGTATTTTGGGCATATTGTTGAAGTTTCTTAACTTCCCGCTTGCGATTCTTCACAGGTCTCCATTGGCCCTGTTCATACGAACCAAGAATATCTTTCTCTTCTTTATTCACATTTTTTTTGTTCATTTTATTGTCCCTAAGTATTCGCGGGTCGCTTTCCTGCTGGGGATTATCGTTTTCAGGAAAATATCCTCTTCCTCCTGTACGTAAGGAACAAGATAAGCATAATTGTCGATATTTACAATCGCAATCCTCTGTCCTGGATACCTCTTTTGATTCGGATGATCCAGCACTTCAAGAACTTCCTGTCCGTCTAACAGCAGAACAACCTGCTCAAAACAAACACCTCGGTGTTTTATCAACCACTCGTTCTTATCGTTATCCCAGCGAAAAACCTTCATTCTTCAGAATATATGACAATGTCTGCCTTATGTCAATATTTTTTTGGGCATACCGGCACATTTGGGTTGTCGGAGTATTGTATCCTTACTTCGCCAGTTAGATAGTATTACATCAAGGGATGCTTGCCAACTGCGCATTGCGGAACTAAACGAGCGAAATCACGGAAAAGATCACAGGTGGTTCGAGTGTTTTTGCAGCCACTTTTTCGCCCATTTCCCGGCCTGTTCGGCCGTGTGCAATGTGCCTTCGAGCTGGGCTATGTACATTTCCTCGGCCAGTTGTCCCAGGGCCGGGCCGGGCACGGCGCCTAATCGGATTAAATCGTGACCGTTGAGCAGCGGTTCGGGCTGCAGATCAACGTCACCAAGCGCCTTTATTCTACGGCGCAGATTTATCAGCGGGGCAATGCTTTTCCTGCCGTGGCCGGAAGCTTTTTGTATCGCCCTTTGCAGCTCGTACAGGTCCCAGAAATACGGCTGGGCGAGAAGCTTCTTCAAATCAGCCAAAGACATCTGCTTATCAAGCAGTTTACTTCTGTTAACCAATAAGAATTTTATATGTTTGTTTCGGTTTCTGCTTAGTTTAAGAATCCGGCAGCTTCGGACGGCAAATTCTGTCTCACATCCGGCAAAAAAACAGGCCAGCGCCAGGGCAAAATCGACTTTACTTCGCAGTTGGCCTAAAACGGCAATCGCTGATTTTGCCTGCTCACCCGCAAAACCGGGGAAAATCACATTCACCAAACCGCTCTCGATAAGCATCGACGCCCCTGCGACACGATTCGGATGCACGAGGATACCCTCCAATTCCATTGCTATGCGTTCACCGCTTATCTTAGCGATTTTTTTCGCATTGCGGCAAACAGCCGACCACGTTGACGATTCTATTTCAAAATCAAGCTGAGTGGAGAAACGTACCGCCCGCAGCATTCGCAGGTAATCTTCGCCGAACCGTTCGGAAGGCTTGCCGATAGTCCGAACAATTCGGCTCTTGAGGTCGGCCTGACCATCGACGTAATCGATAACCTGTTTTTCAAGGGGATTATAAAACATACCGTTGATGGTAAAGTCACGCCGGCCGGCATCTTCGGCGGCGGTGGTAAACTCGACCGAGCCGGGGTGCCTGCCGTCTGCATAGCCGGTCTCGGTCCTGAACGTGGCGACTTCCACCCGCCGGCCTTCGATCAGGACGATTACAACACCGAACTTTGCTCCGACCTTCAGCGTGCGTTTGAATAATCTTATCACGTCTTGTGGTTGTGCATCCGTAGCGACATCGTAATCTTTGGCACGTCGTCCCAAAAGCATATCGCGCACGCAGCCGCCGGCCAGCAGGGCCTGAAAACCGCTCCGCTGCAAACACTTGATGACTTTTATCGCCGTCTGTTTATTCGTCATTTGTTTTTCTCAAGTATCGTTACCGCCATTGTACCCCATTGACGACGCTCGGCGATTTGAAACTGACCGTACCGTTCCAATAGAGTCACATCCCCGCTTGTCCTTACAATGACAATTCCATCGGCAGTCACCTGCTCGCCCAATAATTCCAGCAAACCGCCCAAAGCCGAATCCGCCTGAACGTTCATAGCCGCAACATAAGGCGGGTCAACAAAAACAAGTCCGTATTTTTCCACGCCGGAGCCAACAACAGCGCCAAGCTTAAAGGCGTTCGTTCTTATGACTTTTGACGCTTTAGCAAAACCCGCCCTTTCTATATTCTTATTCAGGATTGCAATAATCCTCGGGTCCTTTTCGACGAACGTTACAAATTCCGCCCCCCTGCTCAATGCCTCCAATCCCAGAGAGCCGACGCCGGAGAACACATCGGCGACTTTGGCGCCATTCGGCAAATCATATTTGTAAAGAACACTGAAAAGCGACTCCTTAACCCGGTCGGTAATCGGCCGGGAACTCTGCGTATTGGGGCTGAGTAAATTCATTCCTTTCTTTGAGCCGGCAATAATTCTCATCGCAATAATATACCCGGACTGTCCGAGTTTATCGAGAAAAAAGCAAGCCTGTGGATTGATACCGGCATCAGAGAATTGCAGGCACTGAAATCGCTGCAGGGAAGTTTTTTATTACGGCCGATTGTGTTATAATGCAGGACAAGCATACTGGCGAGCTCCATCATGTCTTAAAATGTCGGTTTTGGAGAATTCTGAAGCAAATGTTGGCTTAATTTATTGAAAATGCTCAAAATTTCCGTCAAGTTTGACGCTTTTGTTGAACTTATTATATAGGAGTCAATGATTAACTACAAAGAGCACGGTGAATTGGTCAGGAAAGCACAGCTTGGCGATAAGGAGTGTCTAAATCGCCTGGCTGAGGCGGCGAGGGTACATTTGCGTGAATATGTGCTCCGTCTTACGTTAAAAGAAGATTTAACACAGGATATTGTTCAGGAGAGCATTCTGGAAATGTTTAAGGTATTCGACAAATTAAAAAGAGCCGACAGGTTTTGGGCCTGGCTGGACGGCATTGCTTTCAACAAGATTCGCAGTCATTACGGCCGGCAGTGGCGGCATAAAACGATTTCTCTTTCAGATATCGACCGCCAAATTGCGATAGGGGACAGCCAAAGCGCCCTGGCCGAGATGGTTAACCGGGAATTGAAACAAATCGTCCTTATATCGATGCGGGAATTATCACCCCGTTACAGGGCCGTACTGACCATGCGCTGTTACAAAGATATGCCATATTCGGAGATCGCTGGGTTGATGGGATGCACGGAGTTTGGCGCCCAATCGTTATTCTACCGGGCGAAAAAAGCCCTGGCCAAAAAGCTGTCCCATCACGGACTCGGCAAGGGATACCTGCTGGCGGCTTTGGTGTTATTCGGAAAGCTCACAGCTTCAACTGAGGCTGCGGCAGCGAACATATCTGTAACGGCTGCTACTCTCAAGGTTGGTGCCGCGGCTTCTCTGGCAGCGATAGTGACAAGCAAAACAGCTATCGTTTCGGTGGTAACCACCGCCGCGATTACCGGGGGAACTATGGTAGTGACCCTTGGGACAGGCAAGATCGATATAGGGCCGGAAAGAATCAATGCACAAACATCCTTCAATTCACCGGCGCGGACTGTAGCGAAGGGTATCGAACAATGCTGGTATTTCTTCCCTGAAGGCCCCGGCAAACCTTTTATGATGCGACTGCTGAAATTTAATGCCTCCGGCAAAAACTCCTTCTGCCGGAACCTTCAAAATCAGCATGCCAACTATTATTATGACAAAAACACTGTCTACATAAATAACTTTCGCGCATACAACACCGATATCTCTGTAACCAGACTGCCCACGGACGGCGATGATTTAAGCCGATTCATTTCCCGGGTTGAGGGCAGGCAGGCCGATATGGAGCGTGTTTCCGGCAGGGGAAAGGGGCTGCTTGTAATTTCCAAACGCAGCAGCGAGCACGGCGACAGAATCTGGAGGATGGACCGCCACTTTAATGTTCTGGAGGAGGAATGTTTCCAGTTCGACTGGCCTCAAGATGCACGAATCATTGACAATCGGGACCAGATGCACAAACGGGGCTGGACATATTTCAGAATTACCGGCATAATAAACGGGCAGCAAGTCTCAGGAACCGGACGGATACCGTTTGTCTATGCGGCAAGCGGGCAAGCCGGCCCATGGCTCAAACTCCAGCTCGCAAACGGCACAAAGATTGTTGACGGCGCATCTGGGGCGTGTGTCTTTGACACAAGGGGAAAAACGGTGGCAACATACGCAGCGGGCAGTTTCTTCAAGGGATTAGGGCGGCCCTGGATGGGATTGCACACGATTGACACCGTTCGCCGGGATGCGGCTGAAAAGCAGGTTTGGTTCGAAACCAGAGTCTTGCCGGGAGGCGATAAAGCAGAAGTTGTCTTAACACAAGAGCAGAGAAGGCTGGTCTATACCATTGATATGGAAACCGATGTTATCGAGAAGATAACATTCGCAGGGACGAATGGCAGCGAGGGGGAGCTGAGATTTTCCTATCTGCAGGATATTGAAAGTCCCGGCAACGAATTTGTCTCGCCGAGGATAAGAAGCCATCGGAAGCTGCAGCAGAACCCGCCGGGCATCCTGTGGCTTGCGACATTGGCAAACGGTCGCTAGTGAAATGTATTTATTGCTAAAAAACGTAGAGCAGAAAGGAAGGTGCACAATGGCTCACAAAACAAATGTTATGACAAAACTGGCAATTTTGGTATTTTCTGCAGTATTGGTTGGCGCCGCAACCATTGCAGGAGGCAGGTTTGGAGAAGAGCCTTTCACCTTGAATAACTTTTACATTGATGCGGTCCATGGAAATGATGATAATGAAGGATTAACTCCGGCAACGGCATTCGCAACCATTCAAAAGGGTATCGATACAGCCGTGGACCGCGACGTAGTCTGGGTCTATCCGGGGCTGTACCAGGAAGAAATCAATTTTCTGGGCAAAGCGCTCGTCGTGCAGGGTGTTACTGCAGGCACTGACGGCATACCTATACTTCAAAACCCCTATGATTTTGCAGTCTCGTTCTATAGCGGCGAACGTCCCGATAGTGTCCTGAAGAATTTTATTATAAGAAACAGCTTCATGGCCGTCTTCATCGCCGGCAGCTCTCCCACAATCAGCAATCTGACAATAGTGGATAACATGTATGGCATCGAAGCCTACGTGGACTCACAGCCGGATATCAGCAACATTATTTTCTGGAACAATATCGGCGGTGACCTTTTCGGATGCCAGGCAGCCTACAGTTTCATCAGCGGAGCCGAAGGCAATATCGACGGCGATCCGCTCTTTGTCGATCCAAACGGTGGTGACTATCATCTACGCTCCAGGCGAGGCCGGTATTGGCCCGAGCATGACGTCTGGGTTCTTGACCAAGTGACCAGCCCCTGCATCGATGGCGGCGATCCGAGCGCCGAGACATTGGACGAGCCGGTACCCAACGGCGGTAAAATCAATATGGGCGCTTATGGCGGCACGGTTCAGGCCAGCTTAACACCGGAACGGCTGCCCGGCCAGGCTTTCAACCCAAATCCTGCCAATGGGGCTATCGAGGGAAACAGAAATGCTAAATTGAGCTGGGACCCCGGCTTAAACGCTGTCTTGCATGAAGTTTATTTCGGAACCGAGAATCCCCCTCCGTTTGTATCCAGTCAGGACACGACGCAGTTCGATCCCGGAAGGATGAATCCTGATACTGTTTACTACTGGCGCGTAGATGAGATCGACAGCGAGGGCAACAATACGGCGGGCGCTGTCTGGAAGTTCACGGTAATCTCTTATCCACCGCCAAAAGGCAGGGGTTGTTTCACGGGCGAAACGGGAGTTTGGGTGGACGGAGCCCTTGTTTCAATATCAAGCGTCGGCCTGCGACGGAGCGTCGGCCGGATTGACGGTGCTCCGGTAAAGAATTCGTCGATGCCTCTGCCGTATCTGGGTGAAGTTGAAGAGCTGCAAGAGCACCAGGGCATCTTTGAATGTCATGATGTTTTGCTTCAAAGCGGCAATCGCATCGGCGTGGCCGAGCGCCATTACTTTTTGACGGAATCGGGCAAATGGGTTGCCGTGCAAAATCTCAAGACGGGAACGAAACTACAAACGCCAAGAGGCTCGATCGGGATTGTTAGCATAACCAGGAGGCCGATGCCGTATGTGGGGAAAATTTACAATCTCAAAGTCGAAGGATCGGACAGGTATTTAGTAGGCGAAGACGCGGTTATCGTGCGTGATTACTAAAACACAACATTTGCATCCGGCCGATGCGAGTTGAATCTTGTTTTAGGCAAGTGGTGATAATATGCAAGCCGGCGACTCGCTTGATGGTGAAAGTATGCTGCGGCGGTATCGGCCGGAGCGTCATTAAAAATTCATTGTTTTCATTGAAGGGATAGTAAAATGCGAAGCAGAGCAAATATTATGATAAGGCTGGAAATTTCGATATTTTTTGTTGTGCTGTGTACAGCCGCTACCGTAGCAGGGCAAATTATCTACGTTGACGACAGCGCAATTGGTGCTAATGACGGCTCAAGCTGGGCCGATGCTTACAACTATCTTCAGGACGCTCTGGCCGATGCCAACACGGCCTCAAAACCGGTCGAAATCCGGGTCGCACAGGGCATTTACACGCCTGATAAGGGGGCCGGTATTACGCTGGGAGATCCTCGTGCGGAATTCCAACTCATCAACGGCGTAACCGTTCTCGGAGGCTTTGCCGGTGTTGGAGACATAGATCCCGATGCCAGAAACATTGAAGCATACAAGACGGTCCTCAGCGGCGATTTGGCCGGAGATGATGCCGATGTTGACGACCCGGATGAGTTGTCTGACAACCCCACCAGAGCAGAGAACAGCTATCGTGTTGTTGATGGCAGTTATACTGACGAGACCACGGTGCTCGATGGCATTACCATTACCGCCGGCAGTACGTGTATGAACAACAACTACGGTAATCCTACTCTGGTCAACTGCACATTCACCAATTCCCGCACGGGGATTGATAATCTGCGTTGCAGCCCAGGACTCACCAATTGTACTTTCAAAGGTCTCTGGTTTCAGGCAATTCGTCAAACCGGGGGCAGCTTAACAGTAATTAATTGCCTGTTTACCGGCAATACGGGGGGAGCAATTGATTGCCATTCACATGCCGAGTTAACACTGCGTAACTGCACTTTTATCGCCAACGAGGTAAGATGGGTGGCGATGATCAATTGTTCTTTCGTAGAAAATCTGAGAATGCACAATTGCGTATTCAGGAACAATTTTTCGTCCGGCGTAGTTGGTATTAGAACACATGTTGATGGAGAGTTCATCGCAGAGAATTGCACTTTTGCCGGAAATGTTGGAAAATCGATAGACCATAGGAGAGGGCGTATGATAATATCGAATTGCCTTTTTGCAGGCAATCGGGGCTGTGCAATAGATTCGACCGACAAGTACGTGACTATAGAAAGCTGTACGTTCAGCGGTAATTCCGCAGATCGAGGCGGCAGCGCTCTCGATACCTGGCACGGATCCAAAGTGAGTAATTGTATCTTCCGGGGCAACAGCTCACCTGCAATAGAGGACCTGCGTGATGAGACAGTGATTAACTATTGTAACGTCGAAGGAGGCTGGCCCGGCGAGGGTAATATCGACGTCGATCCGTGCTTTGTTTTGCCGGGCTACTGGGATCTGAACGGTACACCTGAAGATACGGCCGACGATTTCTGGGTGGATGGCGACTATCACCTGCAATCGCAGGCAGGCCGTTGGGAACAGGAAAGCCAAGCATGGGTGCAGGATGATGTGACAAGTCCCTGTATCGATGCCGGCGATCCGAACAGCCCTATCGGTATCGAGCCGTTTCCCAACGGCGGGCGCGTCAATATGGGGGCATACGGCGCCGGCGACAAAGCCGGCAAATCCTATTTCGGCGAACCTGTTTGTGAAACGATAATAGCGGGTGACATTAACGGCGATGGCATTGTGGATGATGAAGATCTTGCAATATTGAACTCACATTGGATGATGCGAGCAGAAGACCTGGTGAACAAGCCCCCGACAGTAACACTCATTGAGCCGAAAGATGGGGACCGAATTGCCTGGCGCGGTCCTACGATATTCCTGGCCGAAGCAAGCGATGTTGACGGCCAGGTGGATGAGGTTAGGTTCTATGTGCAATATAAGAGGAGTGACAGCACAAGAACTCGCGGCTTTGGGGACAGCGATGGATCAGATGGTTGGGAACGAGAATTCACCTGGCCGGAGGATGCTGATTTTGGTGAGTGGACAGCATGGGCCGAAGCCACGGACAACGAAGGTGTGGTAGGTGTCTCACCTGAGATTAAACTAACTCTATACCGTCCTTAATAGCAAGTAATTACTCTATTTAGGAGATATGAAAATGCGAGGTAAGAATATTAAAATTATGCTTACGGCCTCGGCATTTCTGCTATCACTGTTAATATGCGCACCCTGTAAAGGGAAAACTATCTACGTCGACGACGACGTCGCTATGTTTGACGGCTCAAGCTGGGCGAATGCGTTCTGTTGTTTACAGGATGCTCTTGCTGAGGCAAACATTGGCGATGAAATCCATGTAGCAGAAGGCATATACAGGCCCGATCGCCGGATCGAAATATCAGGAAGAAGCGGGGTTCAGATAACAGCATCCGGCGACCGGATGGCTACGTTCCAACTGCTCTCCGGCGTTACGATTATGGGTGGCTACGCCGGCGCCGGAGAGGCTGATCCCGATGCACGAGATATCGATCTGTATGAAACCATCCTGAGCGGTGATTTGGACAACAATGATGTGAACAGCCCCGATGATCCAGCGAGTGAGGCCGGCAGAGCGGAGAACAGCTATCAGGTTGTGACCGGCAGCGGAACCGATGAGACCGCCGTCCTTGACGGATTCACTATTACCGGCGGCAATGCTGACCTGTATACAAATCGTAACGGGGGAGGATTGCTCAATGAGTACGGCTCGCCGCAGATTATCAACTGCACATTCAGCGAGAACTCGGCACAGTATTATGGCGGCGGCATTTACAACTACTACAGCAACCCAACACTTGCCAACTGCACATTCACGCAGAACTCGTCCGGGACTGAGGGCGGCGGAATATACAACTATCAGAGCAATATAAGCCTGAACAACTGCACATTCGACGAAAACTCAGCACATCGTGGCGGCGGAATATTCAACGGTTACAGCAGCCCAAGAATAGTCGACTGCAAATTTAATAGTAACACGGCAGATACCGGTGCCGGGGCATACAACTATGCACCGACAGGAGGATGGGCCGGTGAAATTGACGAAGATCCCCAGAGCACACCGATATTTGTCAACTGCACTTTCACCGCCAACTTCGCAGAGGATAATGGGGGCGCAATATACAGTTTCGAGAACAAACCAAGCCTGACCAACTGCACATTCAGCGAGAACTCGGCAGGCTATGGCGGCGGCGGAATATGCTTTCGCAACAGTGACCCGAACCTCATCGGCTGCTCATTGAGTGGAAACTCGGCACGTTACGGTGGCGGAATGTACAACGATAGCAGCAATCTGACTTTAACCTACTGCACGCTCATCGCGAACTCGGGGTATGATTACGGCGGCGGGATGTACAATATCGGTAGTAGTAACCTGAGCCTGAACAACTGCACAGTCGTCGCAAATCGGGCGAACTCTTACGGCGGTGGGATGTCCAACAACCACAGCGACTTGACTCTGACCAACTGCACGTTCACAGGGAACTCGGCACCAGATGGAAGTGCTATAGCTTTCAACTCTCGGGAACAGAGGGGCCAGAGCACTGCCGGGCTCATCGACTGCATCCTTTGGGATGGCGACAACATAATATGGATTAATGACCGTTCAAAAATTGCTATATCCTATAGCAACATCCGGGGCGGCTGGTTTGGCGAAGGCAACATTGACGCTGATCCGATGTTCGCAGATCCAAACGGCCCCGACAACATCCCCGGCACTGAAGACGACGACTTGTGGCTCGCTCCTTTGTCATCCTGTGTCGATGCCGGTGATCCAGGCTATGCACCCGGACCAAACAAAACAGACCTTGACGGAAATCCGCGTATCGTAAGCGGACGTGTGGATATGGGCGCCTATGAGTTCCAGGGTATAATATATGTCGATAATCAAGGTCTTGTTAATCCGGAGCACCTTCAGGGGGATGGGTCCGAAGCCCGTCCGTTCGACACTATCCAAAAAGCCATTGATGTAGCAAAAGACATGCAGACGGTTCTGGTACGGCCGGGAGTGTACCCCAATATCGATTTTATGGGTAAGGCCATAACAGTTGCCGGAACCGAAGGTGCTGCTACAATTGAGGCTCCCTTGGAATACAGCCGATCAGGAATTGGGCCCGGATGGAGGGAGGATGTGGATGGCGTTACCTTCCATACGGGCGAAGGTTCCGATAGCGTGCTAAATAACTTCATCATCAGATACTGCAGCACGGCAATATCCCTTAACTATGGAAGCAGCCCCACAATTTCCAACATCACAATCGCGGATAACGATTTCGGCATAGCGGCCTATGAGGATTCAAATCCCGACATTAGTAATTGCATTTTATGGAACAACGAAAATGGCGACCTGTTCCAGTGCGATCTCCGGTATAGCTGCCTTGAGGACCAAGCCCCGGGCACGGGCAATATAAGCGGAAATCCGCTGTTTGTCGATCCGATAAACGGTGATTACCACTTGCAAAGCGAAGGCCACCGCTGGAATATGCAGAACGAATCCTGGACCTACGATTATGCTACGAGTCGATGTATAGATGCGGGCGATCCAACTTCACCGCTGGGAGATGAGCCGTTGAGCGTGCCGCGGGATCTAAACAACGAATACGGCATAAACCTGTATATTAACATGGGAGCTTACGGCGGAACATACCAAGCAAGCATACCTCCGCTTGGCTGGATTATGGAGTATGAAACCGATCCGCCCGTGCCCAATCCGGCTCGATGGGCCCGTGACGGCAAGCCAAGAGAATTCAATGACGGAGGCGGAGTATTCGATTATTGGGTAACGATGATAGCAGTCGAGGCAACGGATGCAAGCGGGCCGGTCGAGTATTTCTTCGAATGTACCACGGAGGCCGGCTTCAGCAGCGGCTGGCAAAGCTCACGTGATTATATCGTACCGATCGGTAGAAGCGGACAAGGCCATCGTTTCCGTGTCAAGGCGCGCGACCAGTTCGGCAATGAAACCGCGTGGTCCGTGGAATTGACGGCTGATTAGATGCGAATTAAGCAGTAGCTTCTCTTGGCAGGGCTACCGCATCTAATTTTTTTGTGATTCAAGAGATCGCCAGCGTCAGTCCGATAACTACTGTATAGGTTGTTATGTTATTACTATACAGGAGG
>Ga0209121_10005439_pt1 | contig 11523 bp, 10 predicted proteins | sample Cruoilmetagenom3_FD_187292 | JGI IMG/M metagenome (GOLD analysis project Ga0209121, IMG submission 187292) | Oil polluted marine microbial communities from Coal Oil Point, Santa Barbara, California, USA - Sample 3 (SPAdes) (version 2) | ecosystem: Environmental > Aquatic > Marine > Oil seeps ...
CGAAAGATTACTTCGTCGCTATCGCTCCTCGTAATGACGTTATACTTGTCATTGCGAGCACAGTGAAGCAATCTGTAAATTTCAACCGAAAGATTACTTCGTCGCTATCGCTCTTCGTAATGACGACATATGAACGTCATTGCGAAGTTTTGGAGAAACTGAAGCAATCTGTACATTTTAACCGAAAGATTACTTCGTCGCTATCGCTCTTCGTAATGACGTTATACTTGTCATTGCGAGCACAGTGAAACAATCTGTAAATTTCAACCGAAAGGTTACTTCTTCGCTATCGCTCCTCGTAATGACGTTAAATATTGAAGACCCAACCTTTAGAAAGGTCATCCCATTTTGGGTTAATTGAATTAATAAGTTTTTCTTTCTTAGTTCTATTACCTGCTTTTAGTTGTTTTTCACGTTTAATTGCATCATCAATTGCTGAGTATTCTTCAAAATAAACAAGTTTATCACAATTATATTTAGAAGTAAACCCTTTAAACTTTTTACTTTTATGCTCAAATATTCGTTGAATTAAATTTGAAGTAACTCCAATGTAAATTACAGAATTATTTTTATTGGTTAATAAATAAACATAGCACTTTTTCATTGCATAAATATACGTCATTGTGACTAAAAGCAAGCAATCTGTAAATTTCAACCGAAAGATTACTTCTTCGCTATCGCTCCTCGTAATGACGTTATACTTGTCATTGCGAATGCAATGAAGCAATCTTTGCATTTTAACCGTAAATAACCTACCTGCCGCAGGCTGGCTTCGTCGCTATCGCTCTTCGTAATGACGAAAAGCTAAGTTTTTATAAGAGTTTAATTAAACATTTAATCAACAGCTAACTTTTAACTTTAAACTTTTATCATTCAACTTGTATTGATTATCTTTGCATTTCGATAAAAAATAACATTTAATATGAAAATTTCATACAATTGGTTAAAGCAATTTTTAAAGGTAGATTGGGAAGCTGAGAAAACGGGAGAATTGTTAACCGATTTAGGATTAGAAGTTGAAGGAATTGAAAAGGTAGAATCTATAAAAGGAAGTTTAGTTGGAATCGTTATTGGTAAGGTTCTTACTTGTGAACAACACCCAAATGCAGATAGACTAAAAGTTACTACGGTTGATTTAGGAAATGGGGATCCTGTTCAAATTGTTTGTGGCGCTCCAAATGTAGCTGTTGGACAAACTGTACCTGTTGCGACTATAGGAACAATGCTTTACGATGATAAAGGAGAAGGCTTTAAAATAAAAAAAGGAAAGATAAGAGGAGAGGAGAGCCATGGAATGATTTGTGCAGAAGACGAACTTGGTTTAGGATCAAGTCATGAGGGTATAATGATTTTAGATGATGAAATCGTTGCAGGAACAAGTGCTGCTAAAGTTTTTAATATTGAATGTGATGAAGTTTTCGAAATTGGTTTAACGCCAAATCGTGCCGATGCCATGAGTCATTTAGGGACAGCTCGAGATCTTAGAGCTGGGTTAATTCAGAATGGAACATCTTTAGAATTAATTTCTCCTTCGGTTAGTGAATTTCACGTTGACGATAGAACATTAAAATTTGATGTGGTTGTTGAAGACAATGAAAAAGCACCACGATATGCAGGTGTTTCAATCTCAGGAATAACAGTTAAAGACTCTCCAAATTGGATTCAGAATAGATTAAAAGCAATTGGATTAGCGCCAATAAATAATGTTGTAGATGTTACTAATTATGTTTTACATGAATTGGGACAGCCATTACACGCTTTTGATGCCACTAAGGTTAAAGGAAATAAAGTGATTGTAAAAACACTTCCAACTGGAACAAAATTTACAACATTAGATGAAGTTGAGCGTGAATTACACGAAGAAGACTTAATGATTTGTAATGGTAATGAAGAACCAATGTGTATTGCAGGTGTGTTTGGTGGAATTGATTCTGGCGTTACGAAAGACACAACAGCTATATTTTTAGAAAGTGCTTATTTTGATTCTGTTAGTATTCGTAAATCTGCGAAAAGGCACGCATTAAATACAGATGCTTCCTTTAGATTTGAAAGAGGTATTGACCCAAATATTACAAAATATGCTTTAAAACGAGCAGCAAATTTAATTATTGAAGTTGCTGGTGGTAAAATTTCGTCTGAGATTGTTGATTTGTATCCAAATAAAATTAAAGATTTTGAAGTTTTATTGTCGTATGAAAAAATGGATCGATTAATTGGTGCAGTAATTCCAAGAGAAGAAGTTAAGAATATATTAAGCTCGTTAGATATAAAAATAAATAGTGTAACCGATGGTGGAATAGGTCTTACCATTCCAAATTATAGAGTTGACGTTACTCGAGAAGCTGATGTTATCGAAGAAATTTTAAGAGTTTATGGCTATAACAATGTTGAATTTTCTCATAAGTTAAATACCTCAATTTCTTTTTCAGAGTTTAATGAAACTAAAATTGAAAACGTAATTGCAGATCAATTGGTTGCTCAAGGTTTTAATGAGGCGATGGCGAATTCATTAACTAAACCAAGTTATGTTTCGCTGACAAAAAACTTAAATGAAGAGCATAATGTAACTATGCTAAATCCTTTAAGCAATGATTTAGGTGTTATGCGTCAGTCATTGTTATTTAGTGGATTAGAATCGGTTATATACAATATAAACAGAAAAAATAGCTCATTAAAGTTTTTTGAGTTTGGAAAAACATACCACAAGTTTGAAAGTGGTTATAGCGAACAAAAGCATTTAACATTATTTGTTGCTGGAAATAGATCAAGAGACAATTGGAATGTTGAAAGCAAATCTTCCGATTTCTTTTATATGAAAGGAGTTGTTAGCACTTTATTGCAAAAATTAGGGATTCAAAATTTAAAAACTACACCAACAAAAAACGATGTATTTTCTGAAGGAATAACATTAAGCTTAGGTAAAATTAAATTGGTTGATTTTGGTGTTGTAAATCGAACAATTTTAAAGGAATTTGGAATTAAGCAGGAGGTGTTATTTGCCGATTTTAATTGGGAGAATGTATTAAAAGTAGGAGGTAAATCAACTATTAAAATATCAGAATTGCCAAAATTTCCAGCTGTAAAACGTGATTTTGCTTTGTTATTAGATAAAGAAGTAAAATTCAGCGAAATTTATAATTTGGCTTTTCAAGCAGAAAGAAAACTATTAAAAGAAGTAGATTTATTTGATGTTTATGAGGGAGATAAATTAGAAGAAGGTAAAAAATCGTACGCAGTAAGCTTTTTACTTCAAGATGAGAATAAAACACTGAATGACAAGCTAATAGATAAGATAATGAATAAGCTGAAGCAAACATTTGAAAAAAATGTAGGAGCTAGTTTAAGATAAAAATAAAAGCCTTTAGATTTTCTAAAGGCTTTTTTTATAATTTTGCACAAACATAATTCTATGTATAAACTTATAATACGTCCACTATTTTTTCTTTTCGATCCAGAAAAAATTCACCATTTTACATTTTCCTTAATTAAATTTCTTAGTAAAATTCCGGGTGTTCCATCCATTTTTAGAAGTTTATATGTTATAGAAGATAAGCGATTAGAACGCAATTTGTTTGGGTTGAAATTTAAAAACCCTGTAGGATTGGCTGCTGGTTTTGACAAAAACGCAGTTTTATACAATGAACTCGCTAGTTTCGGATTCGGTTTTATTGAAATTGGTACAGTAACACCGAAAGCCCAAGAAGGAAATCCTAAAAAAAGAATTTTCAGATTAAAATCTGATGAAGGCATTATTAACCGAATGGGCTTTAATAATAAAGGTTTGCAAGAAGCAATTCAGCAATTAAAAAAGAATAAAGGCAACATAATTATTGGCGGAAATATTGGAAAAAACACTGCTACATTACCACAAGATTACACCAAAGATTATTTAGAATGTTTTACTGCATTGCATCCCTTTGTAGATTATTTTGTGTTAAATGTGAGTTGTCCCAATGTTGGAAGTCACGCTAAGTTAAATGATAAAGATTATTTGTTAGAATTAATTACAGCAGTACAATTAGAAAATAAAAAGTTTAGTTCACAAAAGCCCATACTTTTAAAAATTGCTCCAGATTTAAATAATGAGCAGTTAGATGAAATTGTTGAATTAGTTGCAGAAACTAAAATTGATGGAGTGATAGCTTCAAATACTTCAACAATTAGAGAAAATTTAAAAGTTTCAGATGATAGATTAAATGAAATAGGAATGGGTGGTTTAAGTGGAAAACCTATTAAAGAAAGAAGCACAAAAGTAATTCAATATTTAGCTAAAAAATCGAATAAATCATTTCCAATCATTGGGGTAGGAGGTATTCACAGTGCAAAAGATGCTTTGGAAAAAATAAATGCAGGCGCAGATTTGGTTCAAATTTATACTGGATTTATTTATGAAGGACCTAGTTTAGTTAAGAATATTAATAAAGAACTTCTAAATATTCAGTAATTGAATATTGAAATTTTAATATCATTTTTAATAGCATCAATTGCTTTAGCATTTTCGCCAGGGCCAGATAATATTTATGTACTTACCCAAAGTATTGTAAACGGAAAAAAAGCTGGACTTGCAACTGTAGTTGGTCTGGTTTCGGGTTGTATTGTTCATACTACTTTATTAGCATTTGGTGTTTCAGCCATTATAAAAGAAAGCGAATCGCTATTTTTTACTATTAAATTATTTGGTGCTGTTTATTTAGTTTATTTAGCTTATAAAGTTTTTAAATCGGATGCTTCCATTGCCTTGTCTGAAGAAAATATTAAAAAAAAATCTTCAAATCAGTTGTTCAAACAAGGATTTATTATGAATGTTTTAAATCCGAAAGTTTCCATTTTCTTTTTGGCATTTTTCCCTGGATTTTTATTTAGCAATTCATTAAATACAGTAGTTCAATTTTATGTGCTAGGTTTATTGTTTATGTTGGTTTCATTTTTGATTTTTGCTACAATTGCTCTTTTGGCTGGTGTTATTTCAAACTATATTAAAAAACATAAAAATGTAGGTCAATATTTAAAATGGACACAGATAGTTGTTTTTGTTGGAATTGCCATATTTATTTTAGCCACTTAATTGTATATTTGATTTAATGAACAAAGTGAAAATCATTGAATGTCCAAGAGATGCGATGCAAGGTATAAAATCACATTTTATACCAACTGAAGCAAAAGCACAATACATTAATGCGTTGTTGCGTGTTGGCTTTGACACTATCGATTTTGGAAGTTTTGTATCTCCAAAAGCAATTCCTCAAATGCGAGATACTGCTGAAGTATTAAGTAAACTAGATTTAAGTAATACAGAAAGTAAATTATTAGCTATTGTTGCAAATGTTCGGGGAGCAGAAGATGCAATTCAATTTGAAGAAATTGATTATTTAGGATATCCTTTTTCTATTTCTGAAATTTTTCAAATGCGAAATACTGGAAAAACTATTGAGGAGTCTTTAGCCATTTTAGATGCGTTGTTAAATATAGCCGATAAATGTAATAAGGAAATCGTAACGTATTTATCAATGGGTTTTGGAAATCCTTATGGAGATCCATGGAATACCGAAATTGTATCTAAATGGACAGAAATACTTGCCGATAAAGGAGTGAAAATACTTTCATTATCAGATACCATAGGAAGTTCAACTTCTAGTATTATTGAAAACTTATTTTCAAATCTTATTCCAGCATATTCAAAAATAGAGTTCGGAGCGCATTTACATACAACACCAACAACTTGGTTCGAAAAAGTAGATGCAGCTTATAAATCGGGTTGTTTACGATTTGACGGCGCCATAAAAGGGTATGGTGGTTGCCCAATGGCTAAAGATGATTTAACGGGTAATATGCCTACTGAAAAATTAGTTTCTTACTTCACTCAGCAAAAAGCTGACACCAATATTCAGGCTATGAGTTTTGAGAGTGCCTATAATGAAGCACTAAAGATATTTTCTTAAATAACTGATATTCAGTCAGTAAAAATATACATTGTTTTTTAAGTATGATATAAGTCATATTATTTAGAATTATTCTAAATAATTGTTGTGTAATAAATATTACAGTTTTAAATTTGTGCTATTAAGAATTAGTCTAAATAAAAATAATAATATAAAAATGAAAAAACTGATACTTATTACAACGTTATTAATAGTTAGTATAGTTGTAAATGCACAGGAAAACAGCCAAGAAAACGCTGGTCAAAAATTACTATCTAATAACACCAATGGAGTTACGATTGGTGGATATGCACAAATTGATTACAATGAAAAAGATGGACACGATGCAGGTAAATTAGATGTACATAGATTAGTGATGTTGGTTGGTTATAAATTTAACGATAAGGTTAGCTTTTTAACAGAAATTGAGTTGGAACATGTAAAAGAAGTGTATGTAGAGCAAGCTTATATAAAATACAAAGCAAATGAGAATTTAAACGTTTTGGCCGGTTTAATGTTAGTACCAATGGGTATCATTAATGAATTTCACGAACCAACAACTTATAACGGTGTTGAGCGACCAAATGTAGATAAATACATTGTTCCAACAACTTGGAGAGAAATGGGTATTGGAGTTTCGGGAAATTTAAGCGAAGCATCGTTAAAATACCAAGCTTATATTTTTAATGGATTTAAATCCTTTGCTGATGGAGCGGGAGTTTTACGAGGATCCGATGGTTTAAGAAAAGGTCGTCAAAAAGGAGCAGAGTCGGTTATTAGTAACGCAAATCTTTCGGCAAAGGTAGATTATTACGGTATTGCAGGTTTAAGGCTGGGTTTATCTGGTTATTTTGGGAAAACTCAAACTGACGATACTCATATTGAAGGTTCTCAAGTTGGTGTTTCAATGATTGGTTTAGATGCACGTTATAAGTATCAAAATTTGGAATTACGTGGTCAGTACATTACAACTAGTTTAAAAGATACAGAAGATTACAATGTTTTATCTGGAAAAGATTTGGGCTCTAAATTAAATGGTTTTTATACTGAATTAGCCTACAATTTTGATTTAAAAGGTGAAGAAAAGTTGACTCCTTTTATTCGATATGAAAAGTACAATACCCACGCTGAAACTGAGGGAATCGTAGCTAACGAAACTTTCGATAAAGATGAAGTATTGGTAGGTTTAAGTTGGAAAGTAGCAGAAGGTGCAGCATTTAAAGCAGATTATCAAATAGTGAACAATGCAGTTTCTGGGAGTGATTCAGAAAAAACATTTAATGCTGGTATTGCTATTTGGTTTTAATTAAAAATTCTTGTTTGTAATGGGTTACAATTTTATGTAGCCTCATTTTTCTAATTAATTATATCGTTATGATAATTCAAAAATTTACAGTTGTCTTTTTAGCTTTTCTACTTTTTAATAATATTCCATCTTCAAAAAAAATTGATAAACTAATTAATGAAGAAATTAAGAATGTTTTTCAATTAGAAATATTTCAAAAGGAAAATATTGAAGCTTCAGAAGAACTAAAATCAATGCTTCCTAAAAACTTTGATGTCTCAAATTTTAATAAGGTAAAAAATGGAGATGCTAATATTGGATTTTATTATGTTGGAAAAGCCTTTGGTAAAGTAGATTATTTCGATTTTATCGTAATTTTTGATAATGATTTAATTGTTGAAAAAATTAAAATTCTAGTGTATCGTGAAGACCACGGAGGAGAAATTAGGAGTAAACGTTGGTTGAAGCAATTTATAGGTAAAACGTTTGAAAATGAATTAATTTATTCAAAAAATGTGGTTGGAATTTCAGGTGCAACATTATCGGTTAAATCAATGACATTTGCGATAAATAATGTATTAAAATCGGTTGGTGTTTTACATAAAAACAAAATAATATGATAAAATTAAATGGTGTAATTCATCAACTTCCTCGTGAATTAAAGGTAACTATTCTCGTATTTATTTGTACCCTAAGCATAGGGTTTTATAGCGGCTTGAGTTTTGTGAGAACAACAACTTCAATGGATCCAGAAGGTATAGAAACTCATTATTTAGGTAACGAGAATGATGAGAGTGCTGAAATAATGAAGTTTAAAAAAAATGAACAACAAATGTTAACCGTTGTTCATAATCATATACTTTCGTTATCTGTTATATTCTTTTTATTAGCAATTATTTTATCTATCACCTCAATCCCAAAACAAGTTAAATATTTTTTAATGATAGAGCCATTTGTATCTGTCTTTTTAACCTTTGGAGGATTATACATGATTTGGAAAGGTGTAACCTGGTTTAAGTATATTGTTATTATTTCTGGAGCATTTATGACATTTAGTTTTGTTATTTCTACATTTTTAATAGCATACCAATTATTGTTTTCAAAAAGGTAAATAAATTTTATTTATTTCAGAGATTCTTGTAATTTTAGTGTTTAAAATTTTCAAATGAAAAAGATAGCTTTATTATTACTTGGTTTGTGTGTGTTTTATAGTTCTTGTTCAACAAAAAACAATACCATTAACTTTACGTTTATTCAACTAAATGATGTTTATGAAATTGCCCCTTTAGAAGGAGGAAAAGTTGGAGGAATGGCTCGTGTTGAAAAATTACACAAAGACTTATTAGAAGAAAATCCAAATACTTTTATGTTCTTAGCAGGCGATTTTTTAAACCCTTCTTTGTTAGGAACTCTTAAGTTTAAAGGTGAACGAATAAAAGGTAGACAAATGATTGAAGTTATGAATGCTATGAACTTTGATTTAGTTGCTTTAGGTAATCATGAATTTGATTTAGATGAAGATGAATTACAGCAACGACTTAATGAATCTACATTCCAATACATTGCTACAAATCCAATGCATAAAACAGTAAATGGTTTTCAACGCTTTACTGTAGAAAAAAATGGAGTAAAAACAGAAATTCCAAAAGAAGTCACGTTCACTGTTAAAAATAATGATGGCAATGAGATAAAAATTGGTTTTTTTAGTGCATTACTACCTTCCAATCCAAAAGATTATGTTGACTATGGTGATTTCTACGAATCAGCGAAATTTGCATATACAAATCTTAAAAAGGAATGTAATATTGTTTTTGGTTTAACACATGTTACCATAGAACAAGATCAACTTATTGCAAATATGTTTCCTGATGTTCCATTAATTATGGGAGGACACGAACATTTAAATATGTCTGTTCCAGTTGGAAAAGGTAAAATAACCAAAGCAGATGCAAATGCTAAAACGGTTTATGTTCATAGAATTTCTTACAACACAAAAACAAAAGAAACAATTATTAATTCAGAGCTAGTACCGATTACACCTGAGACTGGTAGTGATGAGAAAGTTGCAAATATTGTAGAAAAATGGAATGTATTGTTAGATGAAAAAATTAAAGAGATTTTACCAAATCCAGAAGAAGTAATTTTTACTGCTACAGAGCCATTAGATGGTAGAGATACTCAAATTAGAAGTGAGCAAACAAACCTTGGGTTATTAATAGCAAAAGCAATGGAAAGTAGTATAGATGGTAAAATTGATTGTGCTTTTTTAAATGGAGGATCCATTAGAATTGATGATCAATTACACGGCGATATTACGGGAATCGATATTTTTAGAGTGATGCCATTTGGTGGTGAAATTTTAAAAGTTGAAATGAAAGGAAGTTTATTAAAAAGAGTTTTAAATTATGGTAGATTAAGTGCTGGAAAAGGAGCTTATTTACAGCGTTACAATACAAACTATGATGCTGACAGCAAAACTTGGTTAGTTAATAATGTTGAAATTGTAGATTCAAAAGTTTATTCAATAGCCTTAAATGATTATTTGTTGCAAGGTTCTGACATACCATTTTTAACTCCAGAGAATGGTGAAATTGTTAAAATTCATAAGAATCTTAAAACATCAATTGCAATTGATATTAGAAAAGCAGTAATTTTATACTTGCAAAACTTATAGTAAATAAATAGGTAATTCATTTAAATAGTTTAAATTTGCTCGCAATTAATTTTTAAGTTGATTGTACCATGATTTCAAACTCACCAAAATTCGTAGGAGAAGGTTTAACTTACGATGACGTATTATTAATACCAGCCTTTTCTGAAGTATTACCACGAGAGGTAAGTATTCAAACAAAATTCACAAAAAACATAACTTTAAACACGCCTGTTATTTCAGCAGCTATGGATACAGTTACCGAATCTGATATGGCTATTGCTATGGCGAGAGAAGGTGGTATTGGTGTTTTGCATAAAAACATGAGTATTGAAAAACAAGCTATTGAAGTAAAAAAAGTAAAACGTTCCGAATCGGGAATGATTTTAGAACCAATCACTATTCGTAAAGAAGGCACTGTTTCAGATGCTAAAAACATAATGCGCGAATACAGTATTGGTGGTATTCCAGTTATTGATAAAAATGGAAAACTTATAGGTATTGTAACAAATAGAGATTTACGTTTTGAGGGTGATAATACGCGTAAAATTGAAGAAGTAATGACTTCAAAAAACTTAGTTACTGTTTCTGTCGGTACTTCTTTAAAACAAGCTGAGATTATATTACAAGACAATAAAATTGAAAAATTGCCTGTCGTTGATGACGATTATAAGTTAGTTGGTTTAATTACTTACAGAGATATTATTAAAGTAAGTGAAAATCCAAACGCTAACAAAGACACCTATGGAAGATTGTGTGTAGCTGCTGCCATTGGTGTAACCGGAGATTCTTTTGAAAGAGCTGAAGCCTTGATAAATGCTGGAGTAGATGCTTTAATCATTGATACTGCTCACGGACATACAAAAGGTGTTGTTACCATTTTAAAAAGTATTAAAAAAGTATATCCAGAAACCGACATAGTAGTTGGAAATATTGCCACTGGTGCTGCTGCGAAATATTTGGTTGAAGCTGGAGCTGATGCTGTAAAAGTTGGAATTGGTCCAGGTTCAATTTGTACTACAAGAGTAGTTGCTGGTGTTGGATTTCCTCAATTATCAGCAATTATAGATGTTGCAGAAGCGATAAAAGGTTCAGGTGTACCTGTTATTGCAGATGGAGGAATTAGATATACTGGAGATATTCCAAAAGCAATTGCTGCTGGAGCAGACAGTGTTATGTTAGGTTCGTTATTAGCAGGAACTAAAGAGTCACCGGGAGAAACCATTATTTTTGAAGGTAGAAAGTTTAAATCATATCGAGGAATGGGATCAGTAGAAGCTATGAAAAAAGGTTCAAAAGATCGTTATTTTCAAGATGTGGAAGATGATATTAAAAAATTAGTTCCAGAGGGAATTGTTGGTAGAGTTCCGTATAAAGGAGAACTATTTGAAACAATGCACCAGTTTATTGGTGGTTTAAGAGCTGGAATGGGGTATTGTGGCTCAAAGAATATTGAGCATCAAAAAAATGCACAATTTGTAAAAATTACTTCAGCAGGAATGCGTGAAAGTCATCCTCATGATGTAACCATTACTAAAGAAGCTCCTAATTATTCGAGATAAGCTAATTTTAAACTATAACAAAAAACCGCTTTCAACAATTGAAAGCGGTTTTTTGTTTAGTATTAACGTGAGTTCGATTTAAGTAAAAATATAACTTTATAAATATCA
>Ga0209121_10005440_pt1 | contig 11522 bp, 11 predicted proteins | sample Cruoilmetagenom3_FD_187292 | JGI IMG/M metagenome (GOLD analysis project Ga0209121, IMG submission 187292) | Oil polluted marine microbial communities from Coal Oil Point, Santa Barbara, California, USA - Sample 3 (SPAdes) (version 2) | ecosystem: Environmental > Aquatic > Marine > Oil seeps ...
TATTCCAGCTGCATGATGCGGCGCAGGATTGCCAGGGAGGTGGCGTAAGTGGAATCGACTCCAAAGTATGACAGGGTGCCGGCACCCAGGTTTTCGCCTTTGGTGAGAGGCGTATCTGATGCATAATGCAGGATACCCATATCAAAAGGCAAACCATAAAGATTGATGATCTCGTCGACCGGGTGACGTTTTGGGCGGAAGAGTTCGTAAACCGCCGACATATAAGGGCCGGCTTCCATTTCAATGTCTGTGTAACCCTCACGGTAAATGACTTCCATCACACCGGCATTTTGCAGGTAGGTTCCCAAAACCGAGACGGATTTTTGATTGTCAAGGACGGTGCCGTAAACTAAATAGGGGCTGACATCTGAGGCAGAAAAACAATTATTGTAAATGAAGGTATTGTGTGAATGCTCATCATAAGTCACATTGGGGATGATTACGTCTCCCCGACGGCCGTTTAATGTGGCTGCTTTGCCCATGATGTAGATTCCAAGAAGAGGGCAAGTATGTTCGGCAATCTTTACCAGAAGGTTGTATGCTGCCAGTCCCAGGGGGTAGTCAATATTGAGTATCAATGCATCGCTTTGGGCAAGGAAAGACCAGTCGGCATCCTCGCCAACAAAGGTCTCGGGTGTTAGCCGGGGATCGATCGTATTTGGATTGAGTTCCGATAGGGCAATGATTTGTGACTCGATATCAAAGGCATGCTCACTTGGGATACGGTGAATGCCGTATTCTTTTTCGAAGTCTGCTTGTGCCTGGATTAAATCCTTCCCCCGGGATGTAGACTGGTATTTCTTTAATATGTAATAAAGGAAATTTTCTGGGCGGGAGGGGACCTCTTCCTTGCTGATATCATGCCATTCAGCCAGGAGATCTTCATAGCCTTCGGTTTGAAGAAATTGAGTCAGGCGATCCTGCTGGATTAAGGCAAAACCTGACAGCAGGTTAGGGATGCTGTGGGGGTTGCTGGAGATGAGATAAACGGGACGTTCTGTGATTTCGGGGAAATTTTTTTCAATATTTTCCCACCAATAACGGGTTGCTCGTCGGTATTCATTCAATGAACCGCTGAAAAGCTGTACTTCCAGGTCTGATTTTTTGGACCGGATTAGATTGAGCATGGATTTAAATCGATCCCCCCAAATTGTTTTTAATCGCAGCAAATCGTCCAAGGATATACGCAGTTGTTCCGCCAGCTTAAGTAAATCCTCTTCAGAATCAGGAGAAAATTGAATGAATTCTTGTTCGGAGTAATCTAATAATAAAGCATATAGTTTATTCCATTCGATTTGGTATGCCGTCATTATTGGAATAATGTCATCAATATCCGATCGGGACGCAATATAACAGGCCAGTAAACCATCCCCATTGTAGAAACAACGGCGCCGGCGTGCCCTTGCGGTCACTTCTTGCCAGTTTTCAATATTTTTCAGCCCAGATTGTTCAAAAACTGTTGCACTTTGACCCAGGAGGACAGCTTGAATCTGGGGCATACAATCAGGGAGCCGGAGGTTGGCATAGATGAAAGAAGAGATGTCAGGGGTTTCTGTACGCGCCAGGAGGTGCAAGGTAGAATTAATGCCCGCATGGACTTCTTCCAGTGTACGAATGCGCACACGGGTGGTTGAACGCAGCAGGGAATATATCGTGCGGATATAAAGATCGATTTCTTCTGATGCCAGTGTTGGAACAGTTCTTTCCATTAGGGGCTTCTTCCTTCCAGGGTTGAAATTAGCAGTGATGTTGATAATTTTACCTGTTTTTACTAAGCTTTTCTGATAAATTACAGCGGTTAGGTATTTTTTTGCTAAAATTGAACTTTCGACTGTTATAATTAGCATGTTTAGTGAGCTTATTTATAAATTTAAGGGAATTCATGGGAATAAGAACGATAATTTTTGATTTTGGCGGGGTCCTATACAAAATGCCTGATCCAAAACGTGTCAATAAATGGATGAAACTTTTGGGGTTCAGTCAGGATCCTGAAGTGATGGTAATGTTAGCTAACCCTAATGAGTCTCAAATGGTAAAAGATATTTGTTTGGGAAAGATATCCGAGGACCAGGCCTGGCGAATGATGCACAACAAATGGCGAATCAAACCCGGAACCATTCGACGATTTCGAAATCAATTTTTTTCAAAACGAAATTTAAATCGCCAGATGGTGCGCTTTATGGATGAGTTGAAAGTCAATTACCAATTAGGCATCTTGAGCAATGCTGGTGATCAAACGCGTTCATTAATGACTGAAGTTTTTCACTTAGATCAACGGGTTGATGAGATTATCATTTCAGCTGAAGAGGGTGTCATCAAGCCGGATTTTAAAATTTATCAAATTGCGATGGACCGGTTAAAAGCCGAACCTGGACAATCCCTTTTTTTGGATGATTATGCCAGGAATGTTGAGGCTGCTATTGACTTTGGCATGAAGGCTGTACAATTTGTAAATAATAAGCAAGCCATACAAATGATCAGGGAAACACTCAGGGAGGAGCAATAAGGCATGCTTTATCTTGTTGCAACACCCATTGGCAACCTGGGCGATCTCACAATACGCGCTATAGAAATTTTAAAAGCTGTGGATTTGATTGCCAGCGAGGATACTCGCAAGACCTCTATTTTGCTACATCATTATGACATCCATAAGCCTCAAAAAAGTTATCATGCTTTTAATGAGAAGAAAGTGGTCCCCAAGCTGATTGAGAAGTTATTGGCGGGTGAATCGATTGCTGTTGTGACCAATGCTGGCACTCCTGCAATTTCCGACCCGGGCTACTCCCTGGTACGTGCAGCAATTGATAATGATATTCTGGTTACTGCAATCCCAGGGCCTTCAGCGGTGGTAATGGCGCTAATTCTTTCAGGGTTACCTGCGCACAGCTTTACTTATAAAGGGTTTCCCCCTCGTAAGTCAGGTGCTCGCCAGCGTTTTATTGCTGAGGATGCGGAGTCAGCCCATACTCAAATTTTTTATGAAAGCCCTTATCGCATTCTAGCCTTTTTAGAAGATGCATTCACCGTGCTCGGTGATCGAGAAGCCGCTGTGGCAAATGATTTGACAAAAAAGTTTGAAAGCGTTGATCGAGGAAAATTGAGCGAGATAATTGATAAATTAAAATTAGAACAGCTGCGAGGTGAATACACCGTGGTTATTGAAGGCAAAAGAGATTAAGGAATCTAAAATTTAAAGGGGTTCAGGTTTTGTGGCTCTTCGAAGATGTCTATCTCTTCAGCACGTTTCAAAGCATTAACGACCAGGTAGGTGAAAGGCGTCACCAGGGTCTCAAAGGAAACCTTAAAGATATAATTGGTTATCGTCAGGCTCCAGAAAAGGCTCCAGGGAAAAACGCCGACGAGGGTAGCGATAAAAATAAAGGTTAAGGTGTCAACGGCTTCACCAACAATCGTACTGCCGATGGTTCTGGTCCAAAGGTGTTTGCCTTTGGTCAACACTTTCATCAAAGCCATCAATATGGCATTTGAGAAGGACCCTGCAAAGTAGCCAGCGAGACTGGCAAGGATGATCCCACCGGAACTCATGCTCCCCAATATCTGGTTGTAGGTTTCCTGACCGACCTCATTCTGCCAGGTGGTTTCACCAGGAAGGACCTGAACCAGCCGAAAAACCAGGGCACTAAAGATGAGCGCCCCGAACCCGATCCAGATGATCCGTCGAGAGCGCTTGAAGCCGTAAACTTCAGTGATGACATCGCCCAGGATATAACTGATTGGGAAGAGCAGCGTTCCAGCATCAAAGCTTAATGGAATTTTTCCAATGCTGATGCCCCAATCGATGATTTTAGCAGACGAGGCAATATTACTCAGGACAAGCACCGTGACATAGATCACCATGATGACATCGAGAAATTTGAACCCCAATATTTGTGTTTTCGCTTTTTCTTTATTCATGTGATTAATTATAGAACCGTGAAATAATTAGGTAAAGTATACCCTGACATGAACCGTTTCTTTTTAGATCCACAACTTTTTTCAGACGAAGGTGTTAAATTTTCTGAAGATATTGAGCATCAGATCTTATCTGTTCTGCGATTAAGATCAGGGGATGAGGTGGAGGTGCTGGATAATCAGGGACACCTTTATCGTGTTGTGCTCGATGTGGACATGGATAAAAAAACTGTTTTAGGACAATTCTTAAGTAAAGAAACTGCTATGACTGAACCTGCTATTCAAATTACATTGTGTTTTGGTTTATCCAACCGGGATAAAGTGGAATGGATTTTGCAAAAAGGGACTGAAATTGGCGTAACTGAATTTTCGCCCTTTATTTCCTCCCGCACCCTGGTTCAGTCGACAGATTTGTCAGAAAAGAAAAAAGTCCGATGGGAAAAGATCATTCGGGAGGCAGCAGAGCAATCCCATCGAGGACGCTTACCGAAACTCAATCGACCGCAGCGCTTTGAGTCATGCCTATCAACCACTTGTAATGAACACAGCCTTTCCTTGATTGCCTGGGAAGATGATGATGCAGATCAGATGAACATCGCACAAAGTCTTCATGGATTCGAGGGAAGTTCCATCGCTCTTTTTGTTGGACCCGAGGGCGGATTTTCTGATGAGGAAATTAATCTGGCGAAGGAGGCTGGATGCCGGGTGATTACCCTGGGTGCGCGAATCCTGCGAATGGAAACAGCAGCGATAGTGTTTCCAGCGGTTGTGCTTCATGACCTCGGAGAGCTGTGATCTGTGTTTGTGCTGAAAATATGATATGATTTTACAGCTTTGAAATTGTGTTAATGGTGATTTGATTTATTTGTTTACTGGAGAATAATTTGCTCAAACATTGTATAATCGTCAATCCGATGGCAGGCAGGGGTGCAGGTAAGAAAGCAATCCCTGAAATTGAAGCTCATTTAAATTCCTTAGGGATCGATTATGATTTGTTGATCACAAATGAACCCGGTCACGGCATAAAATTGGCTGAAGAAGCCGGGGCAAGTGGTTACCAGACTGTGGTCGCTGTTGGGGGGGATGGTACAGCTAATGAGGTTATCAATGGTTTGATGCATGCCAGTAACAACGGCAAGCTAACTTCAAGGCTGGCTGTATTACCAGTTGGCAGGGGAAACGATTTTTCCTATGGCATGGGTGTGCCGCAAGATCTTGATTCAGCCATCAAAATTTTGGTAAATGGGCATCCAAGAAAGATTGATATTGGTTTCGTCAAGGGCGGTGACTACCCTGAAGGTCGTTATTTTGGGAATGGTGTTGGCATTGGTTTTGATGCCGTGGTTGGGTTTGAAGCTGCTAAATTGCCATCCTTTATCACCGGTATGCCGGCGTACCTGATCGCAGCTTTAAAAACGATCTTTTTGTATTTCAAAGCGCCTGATTTGCGAGTTGAAATTGATGGCGAGGTTATAAAACAACCCTGCCTGATTGTTTCAATAATGAACGGCAAGCGAATGGGCGGTGCCTTTATGTTTGCACCCGAGTCAGAACCAGATGATGGTTTATTAAATTTGTGCATTGCGGGGCAAGTATCTCGACTGGGAGTTTTGGGTCTGTTTCCGAAGGTCATGTCAGGAACACAGCGGGACCATAAAGCTATCCTGATGCCAATTGGCGAGAAAATCAGTATCGAAGCAATTTCCGGCAGTTTGCCTGTGCATGCTGATGGTGAAACAATCTGTGTCGCAGGAAAAAAATTAGAGGTGACGATTTTGAAGCAAAAACTAGAAATGGTATGTGAGTGAACCCATGAAGGTTTGGTTGGTAAATAAGATCATTAAATTTATTACAGACCTGCTATTGAAAATCGATGATTCTGAATTAGACAAAGTGCCTCAGGAGGGACCATTAATTGTGGCGGCGAATCACATCAATTTCCTGGATGCACCGATTTTGATTGCCCACTTGTACCCGCACAAGACCACAGGTTTGGTTAAAAAAGAGACATGGGACAATCCGGTGTTAGCTTTCTTGTTTGATGTTTGGGAGGGTATCCCTATTGATCGTGATATTGCAGATTTTACTGCTTTTAAAAAAGCCAGGCAGGCTTTAAAAGACAAAAAGATTCTGGCAGTTGCGCCAGAGGGTACACGGAGCGAAGATGGACGATTGATACGGGGAAAACCTGGGATAGCCCTACTTGCCAGCCAATCCAATGTGCCTATCTTACCAATGGCTTATTGGGGACAAGAAAATTTTATCCCGAATATCAAACGCTTGAAGCGAACCCCGATGAAGATAAAAGTTGGACAGCTGTTCAGGCTTAATTTGCAGGGGGAAAAGAAGAGCAAAGATTTAATGCAGGATGCGGCAGATGCCATTATGCTCGAAATTGCAAAGTTATTACCTGAAAAATACCATGGGGTTTATTCTGAAATCACCGTCAATCATCAGGGATTGATCCAATACTTAGATTAAACCTCTTGGTAGCATGTTTCGAAGCCGTTTTGGCAGCAATTTTCCCATGCCCAGGTTTCTTCCATGCTGATCATTAACTAACAAGAATTGGCCTTTAGGTGCCAGGTCAGTTTGGGGATGTCGGATATCTCGACCAGAAATCCACATCTGTATGTGCGATTCAGCTATTTGGATTTTTCCCCGTGTGAATTGCTTCCCAAAACGGCTGACAAAGGCATGGGAGGGTATCAGGGTTCCATGGTTCCACTGACCTAAGGGCATGCCGATGTATTCGTAAGGTAAGGCAATGAATTGGTCCAGGTATCTTTGGGGGATCAAAAACAGCTGGTCAAATCGTTGGAATAATGCTAAAGCATATGCTTGTAATATTTTTACCAGGTCCAGGCCGTAATTTTCTTCAATTTGATCAAAAACTTGGCTTTGCAATGCATGCGTTGCCTGTTTAAGGTGCGTTGTTGCAAAGACGCGACTGGGTGATGGTTCCTTGTTTGTTTTTATTGCACGCTGTTTGGTCATTGAGACGCAAAAAAAGCCGGACAACCCCGTCAAATGGGGCCAGAGGCGTAAAGCCTTTGTAATCTCGGGATAATAGGTTTCACCTTTGAAGGAATTTAATCCCGGTGCTTTGAATTGAAACTGGCTGGACACGTCTTTAATCTCGAATGCATCCGTATGTTTTTTAAGGACAGCATTGACCACGGCTTCATCTTCTTCAGGTGCCAGGGAGCAGGTCGCATACACCAGCTGGCCGCCAATTTTGAGGGCTTGTAAACCGCTGGTCAGCAATTGAACTTGCCGTTCTTTTAGGCGCAAACGTTCATCTGCGCTGGTCTCGCGCAGGGGGTGGTTGGGTGTTGGGCGTAAGTTTTCCATACTGCATGGGGCGTCCAGAAGCACGATATCAAAAGTCTCCGGGAACCATCCCCCAAAGGATTCCCCAGGGTAATTGGTGATCACCTGGTTGATGCCGCCCCAAGTTTCAAGGACAGCACGCAGTGCCGGGATGCGTCCCTGGCTGCCATCGTTGGCAATAATAAACCCTTTATCCCCGGATCGGTCAAGTAAATGTGTCGTTTTTCCACCAGGAGAAGCAGCCATATCAAGAATAAATGGATGGGGCGTTTTGAATTCAAATAAACTTACTGGAACCATGGATGCAGCATCTTGCAGGTAATACATTCCCATGCGGTGCTCAATTGTCCCCCCTGGAGAGCCTTCGGCATCCACGATTTTCCACGAATTTTTGCAGAAGTGAATCGGTTCAAGCTGCCATCCATATCGCTGGCTTAAATCATTAATTGTCTTGTGCGGCGTTGTTTTAAGAGGGTTCAAGCGGATTCCTGTGGCAAGCGGCTGTTCTTGATTGTCAAGGATTGCCTGAATTTCAGTCTGTGAAAGAATATTTGAAAACCGTTGCAAACTCTGGACGAGCTCTTTTGACGCTTTTAACATTATTATCTCAACCCTGGGCTTTTCTGATTAAGAAGATAACTTCGTTTTCTATTAAGATTTCCTCAACCACATGAGCTTTTGGCAGGTTATTATGGATTAGGGCACGGTGTTGCTCTAACAGGCTGTGGGTGCCTGAAAGGTTTTGTGTCGGTAGGGATACCGCCAGTGTTTCAACATTCAGATCAGCCCACAATTGACGGCTGCAGCCAGGCTGGCGTTTCTCCATCCGGTGCGCTTCTTTGAATATCAAACCAAGATCAGCTTTAATTTTAGGCGGATGGACTAAAATGTCGCGGTTTTCCGCTAGAGGAGCCAGGCCGATTGTTCTGAGAAAATCATTGATGAAATCGACCCTGGGCTGAATAATATCGTAAGCGTGATATTGAACACTGAGGGGCAATCCCATCCATGGGAAAGCAAGTGGATGCAGACCACATGCCAAATCCAGAACAGCGTTTGGGATACCCGTACGCTGGAAAAGCTGATTGTAAAAATCTTCCATATAAGGCAGACGCTCCTGGGTGGAAGCATGTTCTGCCAGCACCGCTTCACAAAATGATTTTATCTCGGGTGAACTAGGAGAGGGCTTATTGATTTGTTCGAGCTTAGCCGTCAGGATTTCGTAATCCGGTTCTCCAAGGTAGGGGGCAACGATGTTATGCAGTTTACGTTTGACGGATTTAAGCAGTTTTTTTGATGATTGATATTGCGGTGCTTCCTGGAGAATCAGATCACGGATGGTATCCTGGTTTAGGCCTGAACCTCGATATTTCCTGGATTCAAGGATGCGGCTGATAAGCGCTTCTGTATCAATATCACTTGAATTCATTTGGTCACCAGGAAAGCCAGCTCAGTTTGAAAGGTAAATTTTATTATCTGCCAGGGTTTGCCGGAGATCATATCAAAAAAATGATCCTCGTAAAAATCTGGCATACCTTTATTACGACCGCTGAGACTTCGTACAGGAAAAGATACCAGGATATGGTCCGCGTGGATGCCTTCTAAAAGCATGAGTCCAATTTCTTTATCAACCTGTTCAAGGCAGGGAATTGATTTAAGTAAAAATGCCAGCTGTGCATTCTCTGCAGGGACTTCGCCAATCAAATCGCAGGCTGCAGTGGACCCATCGATCTCCAAGTGGTCGAAAAAAGTTTGGACCAAATCTAACATGTCCATGTAAATATCGCAGGCGTGATAGGTAAAATTTGGCTGCAAGGGCATCCAGGGGATTGCCATGGGGTTCATCCCACAGGCTAAATCCAGGACGCTTTTGACGGGTGCGATCGGCGCCATGCAGTTTTTGAAAAAACTCTCAATGATGGGCAATCGCTCTGCAGTGGAGTAATGTAAGCCCATAAGCTTTATGCAATACTGCCTTAGCTGATCGGACTGCAGATCTTTTTGTGTTTGCCTGAGGTTTTTCTGGGACTGTGAATAATCGACTTTTTGTTTGAAGTATGCACCGCCAATTTGGTGCAATTTATTTCGAACATCTTTGACCGCAGCTTTTCCACTCAAGCCTTTTGCCAGTGCTTTTTCCGAAAGCCTGGTGACAAGATCCGAGGTGATCGTTTTGTATTTTTGATTCGTCTGGACTTTTTTTACCAGTTCTTTAAGGAGTGGATGATCAGTCATTATGCCGCAGCCGTTCTGTCAATTGTGTCATGAATCGCAAGTTGTGAAGGGTTGCCAGGCGTTGATAAAGCCAATCTCCCGTTTTGAAAAGGTGATGAAGATAGCCAAGGCTGTAATGGGCACAGACCGGACAATCACAATATTCTGAGATTGGGCGGCTGTCTTTGATGTGTTTTTTATCTTGCATGTAGACATATTCAAGCCAATCTTCACCCTGGAGTGCTGTTTCAGGGGGGGTTGTATAACGCATCAAACGTCCGTGCCGCGCATCCCTTGTGGGCAGGGCACAGTCAAACACGTCATACCCCAGTTCATAGGTCCGTTTAAGGTTGAGGGGGTGACCGATCCCCAGGGCATGCATGGGGAATTCCTCTGGCACCAAACTTCGCGTAAGCGAGACCATTTCTGTCAACAGCTTGCCCTGCGAGTCCAGTGGCCAACCGCCGTATCCAAAGCCGTCAAAGCCGATTTCCAAAAGACCTTCTGCGCATTTTTTGCGTAAATCAGGGTAGCCGCCGCCCTGAATGACACCAAAGATCAGCGGGCGTTCTTCATGATCTACTTGCCGCTGATTCATTTGATGCAGGTACTCTTTTTTGCAACGTGCCGCCCAATCCAGGGTGCGCTCGACGGACAGCTCCTGCTCCTGACGAGAGGCATCCACATGGGTGCAATCGTCCAAACAAATGACCACATCACTGTCATAGCTTACCTGGAGCTGTACGGTTTTTTCGGGAGAAAGAATGAATTTACGGTTTTTACCTTCCGGGCGAAAGATAATGCCGCGATCACTGAGTGAACCAAACTGGTCCGATTGATGGATCAGTGAATAGGCTTGAAAACCACCTGAGTCAGTCACGATCACGCCAGGCCAATCTGCAAACTGGTGCAGCCCCTTGAAAGCCTGGATGGTGCTTGAACCGGGTTTCTGCATGAGGTGGAAGGTGTTCATCACCAAGGCCTGAATCTTTACCTTCACAAGATCCTGTGAGTCCACAGCGCGCACATAGCCGGATGTTGCATCTGGTAGAAATGCTGGCAATTTCAGAGTCTTAGTCCTGATGTTCAAGAATTCGCGTTTTTTCATTTCAGTGATGCCGTCTACCTTTGTTCAGGTTGAGTATCAGGATGAATTCCCTCTTTTGCCCGGAAACTTTAGGTAAAATCTCTGAGACTGGACCGCGGAATATGGCTTCTGTTCTTTGTGTGAGATCACAGGCAAGCAGAATGTCCTGGTTTTTACCAAAGACGTTATGGACTTCATCTAGGAGTTTGTTCATTCGATAGGGCGTATCCATCAGGATGACCGGTACGGTTTCATTCCGAAATTTTGATAAGAACCCCTCTCGTTGTCCGCTTTTTCGGGGAGGAAAGCCGGCAAATATGAAGCGCTCGATGGAAAAATCGCATAAGGATAGGGCTGACATCAGGGATGCGGGGCCTGGCACTGGAGAAACAGGTATCTTCATCTGGTAGAGCAGTTCCAGCAAGTGTCGCCCCGGATCTGCAAACACCGGTGTGCCGGCGTCTGAGATGATCGCCATAGTTTCACCTTTTGCTAACCGCATCATGATGTTCTGAGCTTCTTCAACTTCGTTATGTTCGTTTAGCGGGACTAATTCGTTTTCAATATCCAGTTTGTGCAACAGCCGACTGCCATGACGGAATTCTTCACAAATGACGGCATCCACCCGCTTAAGCACATCCAATGCCCTGAGGGTGATATCCTTGGGATTCCCGATGGGCGTGGCGACAATATAAAGTTTGCCTGGTCTGGTTTGTTTTTCCATCTTGTTAATTGTAACATCCCAGGCTTTAATAAGAAAAGTGAAATGCTTGGATTAGTGGAAACTGGATATTTTGTTGTTTTAATGAGGGTGTTGAAAATTGTTCTAAAAAGGCTTCCCAGTAGCGAAGCGGAACACCTTCAGGTGTAGGGGGAAGCTGTCAGCTGCAAGCTGACTGATGAGGGATAAGACTTGCCTTAACTCCTAAGCCATTAGCTTTATAATCATCGGGAAAGTTTTTCCAAAAGGCTGTTA
>Ga0209121_10005443_pt1 | contig 11519 bp, 13 predicted proteins | sample Cruoilmetagenom3_FD_187292 | JGI IMG/M metagenome (GOLD analysis project Ga0209121, IMG submission 187292) | Oil polluted marine microbial communities from Coal Oil Point, Santa Barbara, California, USA - Sample 3 (SPAdes) (version 2) | ecosystem: Environmental > Aquatic > Marine > Oil seeps ...
ATCGATGCCATGCTTGACAGCATATTCTTTGAGTTCCACGGTCAAAGACATTAATCTGCTCCCATATGTCCTTTAGAAGTCCTAGCCCGTATTATTTTCAAATAGAGAAAACGGCCAAACAAAAACGCCTAACGGTATTGGTGTATGCGAAGTCCATCCAATTACCATACTTTCTCTCCCCCCAAGATTAAATCTTCCGCCATTCCAATGACTGAAGGCTCCTTGGCTAAACGCATCATTATCTCAAAAATTTTAGGGAATAGCTCCTCATCCCATTCCTTTGCCTCTCGCACTTCTTTGGGAAGTAATTCGGTAAATCTGCCATAGATAGCAATAGCTCTTATACCATTTCCCTCAAATAATCCTTCTAGTTCTTCAGGGCTAAATACTCTGCCCCAGTCATCATGAATATCGTAAGCATGATTCAATTCAAGCTTGACCAATTTCAGCGCTACCTCTGGATTCTTGCTAAGTTCGCGCATTGCAGCTTGATAACGTCCAAAAGCATCAACAATGAGCTTCCCTCCTTTCTTCATTACCCGATCCAGTTCCCTGGCTGCTTTTGAAGAGTCAGCAAGGGAAAGTGGGCCAGCTAGGCAAACAATGAAATCAAAGGTCTCATCTGGAGATGGGAGGTGAGCAATATCTGCTTCCTCGATCTCCACCCTATCTAATAGTCCTTCCCTGCTTAATTTTCCCTTGGCTACATCTAGCATGCCTGGCGATATATCGCACAAGGTTACCTGATATCCCATTTTTGCCAACCACAATGTTGTCCTACCCGTTCCTCCACCAGCGTCTAAAATCCTGGCATTCTTATCTTTAGGTAGGTGCTCCTTTATCAATTCCCGGCGAAAATATTGTTCCAGCTTGCCCTCAAATGTCTCTCCGAGCTCGTCATAAGTCCTTGCAAGCTCATCATATTCCCTTTTAACATCCTCAACCTTTCTAGGCTTATCTTCTAACACCTTAGTCCAGTCTGCTTTGCCTCATGCCTTATTCTAATATCGCATGGCAATCACAGCAAACTCACTTTTCTTCGCTTGATTCTACGAAGCTTTTTGCTTGGAAAATTATATGCTGATACTATAAAGCCGTATAGTGATGAAGAGAACCGGGGTATTTTATCATTCAGTATGCGGAGAGAAGGCTTATTTCTCATTAGCTATGAGTGTTAGAGAGGGATTTGAGAGCCTAAAAAGGGAAAAACTTTTTGATGAACCCAACGTTTCTTTATTTGAATCCAAGCCAGTATCCGAGGAGTTCATACTTAAAGTCCACACAAAGGATATGGTTGCTTCTTCAATACTGAAGCAATTCCCATCCAATATGCCAGGGAAAAGTTTGGCCTAAGAAAATTTGCTGTAATTGATACCGATACCCACCATGCTGATGGCACTATGGATGTTTTCAGAGAGGATGAAGATTTACTTTATATTTGCTTTTGCGGCGGCTATGGAGGCAGGGTGAAAGGGAAAAGCAAAGTTTGCTTCCCTAGAATGCTACCCAAGGTTAGCAGGGATTATTAAAGAAAGTGCTGACGAAGTTTGTGGTGGTAAATTAATAGTCAATAATGGATGTAACGCTCCAGCTCATGTAACTGAGTATGTAATGCCAAGGATTGTTGATTGCCTTGCCGAACTAAACAAATATTGATTATTCGCTGATTCAGCTCCTCGAGAATTTCAGAAACGTCCCTTTTTTAATGCCCAAAAGGTAAAAGCATTGTTGTGCTTCATTATCTTCTCTTCACATTTTTCTGTCTGTTCTTTAATATATTCAAACCCTACTTCCTTGAGTCCTTTACATGAGATAATTTCATGCTCTGGTTCGAGGTCTATATCAACATAAAACTGTATATTGGTAATTTCTGGTGAATATGCCTTTGGGGGATATATCTCGAGTACTGCGTCAAGAATCGCTTTTCGGTCGTTTTCACTCAGATTACCTAGTCGTTCGTGATTTTCAATTGGTGAGTATATTTCAAATGTGCTAAGCGTGGAAAATAAATAGCTTCCATAAGTAGAAGATTCGTCAACACTTGAAGCGGAATATTGTAAGAGTTCCGCTAAATCGGATCTTCCTCGATATCGAAGTATCTTTCTCACTTTCTCGATATCAGCATCTGCCATTTCCTTCAACCTCACTTATTTAAAGATGCTATGTCGTACAACATCGAAATATGCGAACTCTGTGCTTGCTTGGACTAGTCGCTTTGTCTCATGCCACATCTTTAATATATCACACTTCTCAGCTATCAGCTTTATACTGACTGCTGAGTGCTTAATGATGATTTCGTGAGATTGCTTCACTCGGCTCGCAATGACAGAGAGAAGGTTTACAATGACGAAGGGTGGCAGCAATAACGGAGGGGACACTGCAATGGCATAGTCATTAAATTCCTTTATCTCCATCAGTCTTCTCTAACAAAGGTAAGATTGAAACAGATTTCGATTTCCCATTTCCTTCCCTTCAAATATTTTTCCATATTCTTTCTCTTTCTGATTTGTCCCTTTTTACTATCTTTCTATCCCCCTTTGCTCGATAGGACAACCTTTTCCTTGGTGAGAAGGCGAGAGAGGTAAAAGACAACCGCCACAAGGACAATGGCGGCAGCTAGATAGCATAGGGTGAAAGGCCACCAGGAAGTCAGGTTGATTTTCCCTAGTGGTATCAGCGCCCCCATTGCTATCAGCATCCCCCATCCTAGCATCATCGAGAGCGTTGTTCCTGTATTCGGATTATAGGCCAGGGTGATAAGGACGATGAGCAAGGTCAGTCCAAGGAACAACAAAGGATTGGCCACAAAGCCGGTAAACAGCACCGGGGCTGGCAAGACAAAATTGCCTGTAGCGGGGTGAATAGCGGCGAAATTTACTGCCAGCACAACTATCAAGGAGGAGATAACTCCAATGGCAAATCCGGGCAGGAAGATAGCCAGGCTCTTGCCTATCCAAATTGCCTTGGGACTTAGCGGGGTGGCTAAAAGAGCCTCAATGTTCCCATTGGCTTTCTCCTTAGTTATTGCATCAGTAGTGAAAGCCCAGATGAACGAAATCAGAGCAAAGAAGGTCAGGAAGTAGACGATAGGCCCCATAATGAACTCCAGCGCGGGTTTGGTTATCGCTGCTGGCTGTTGCTCTAAGAATTCCCATCTACTGAGGCCAATGCTTGCGCCCACTGCTGCTCCAATAGTAAGCACAGTAAATACGATAGCCACAATCCGAAAGGCATTCGTCCGCAGCAAATCCTTGAGGTCTCTCTGGAGAACTGCACCCATTCCTGTCATATTTCACTCACGACATGATAAAACTATCCTCTCCTTGGTGAGACGAGGATAGAGGAGGACAACGACGATGCCTATTACGGCAGCTATTCCCAGGTTAATCAAGGTAAAATGCCAGGAGGTCATGTCCAGTGTCTCGCGGAGCCCGAGGTTCATCATCAATGCGAGTATGAGGGGTAGAAAGACTTGCACCACGGCATTAGCAGTGTTGGGGCTGCCAGTTAACCCAATGAGGTGCGTCAAGAGGCTGATACAAAAATACATAAGCGGAACCATAACAAAGCTGCTTATGGCTATCCAGGGATTAATCAGAAAGCCTATCTCGGGAACGAAGTATATGTAATTGATGGCAACCAGGGCTATGGCAGTGAGTACTTCAGCCAGCACAAGTCCAGGCAGAAACACAGCGAGACTTTTAGCTAACCAGATGCCTTTCACTTTGAGTGGCGTCGCCAGGAGCGACTCGATATTTCCCCGAGACTTTTCTCTAGTCATGGAGGAAGCAGCAAAGACGTTTATGCAAATTCCCACCCCAAAAAGCGAGGCACAATACATAATAGAACCAAGATAAAGCTCCAAATCAGACTCCATGTCTGGCAGGTTTTCCTCCACTGTTGGAGCTATAATAAGCAAGGAGATACAGAGGGCTACAGCAAGAGCCAACATTACCCCAAGGCCTATAAAGACTATGAGCAGGGTCCTTGACCGAAGGTTATTCCTGATGCTGGTGGTGATTACTGGACCTATGCCATTCATTGAGGCTCCACTTCCTTTAAGATGGCAGAATACATTTCCTCCAGGGAGGCTTCCCTTTTCCCTGCTCCCTCAATTTTCACTCCACGCCCGGCGAGAAGGCTTATTATGTCGGAGACCTCCACGCCCTCTTGGGGTGAGAAGATAAGGCTCCTTTCCTTCCTCTCTCGCAATCCCAGATGGGAAAGGCTTTTAAGTTCAGCCAGGAGAGATTCAGCGATGGCTTCAGCAGTATTAATTATCACCTCCCCTTGGCTCATCTCCCGCTGCAACTTGTCCAGCTCGCCATAAAGCTTTATCTCACCGCGGTCTATCAAGGCAATGCGATTACAGATTCGCTGCACCTCATCCAGATTATGGGAGCTCAAGAAGATGGTTTCCCCTTCCTTATGAACTGTATTGAGAAGAAGCTGCCTTATCTCCATCTGACCCGAGGGGTCAACACCGGCGGTGGGCTCATCTAAAACCAGAATCTCCGGGTTATGTGCCATAGCCCTGGCTAAAGCCAGCCTCTGTCTCATTCCTTTGGAATAAGTGCCAGCTTTATCTTTAGCCCTATCCTTCAGCCCCACTGAATCTAAGACCTTCTCAATCTTCCCTTCAGGTTGAGCCACTTTATAAATGCGAAAGTAATACTCCAGATTCTCCTCAGCTGTCATATTATCGTAAAGCCCATCAGCTTCAAGAACAAAGCCAACTTTCCTTCGGGCTTCATCTTGGGACACATCCAGTCCCAGGATAGAAGCAGTTCCTGAGCTGAGCTCAAGCAATCCCAGGATGACTCTTATAGTGGTGGTCTTACCGGCTCCATTGGGGCCGAGGTAGCCAAAGATATCTCCCCGCTCCACGGCGAAGCTTATGCCCTTTAAAACCTCGCGGCTCCCTAGGGTCTTCCTGACGTTCTCTAAACTTATTGCTGAATTCATTCCTCTCTCCTTTCCTTATGGTTTTGCACAGCAGCTAAATATACGAACTCTGTGCTTGGTCCAGTTTGCTTTATCTCACGCCGTATCTTTTAATATATCACACTTCTCAGCTATCAGCTTTATACTGAGTGCTGACTACTAGTGATGATAATGTGGGATTGCTTTGCCTTCGGCTCGCAATGACAGAGAGGGAGTATTCGCAATGAGGTGGCTAATCGGCCTTCACACTGCACGGGTCTAAAGACCCTTGCCTACAGACTGTTGTCGATTTTGGAAAATCGACTTGCTCCCTTCGAGGGAGAGGAACTCGGAGCCTAGCTATCAGGTAACAGCTATCAGCTTTCAGCTTTCAGCTAAATACTGAGTGCTCCTTCTTCAGGCATAAAGGTCGGCGGGTTTGATGTATTTCTTTTCGCCGTCGTAATCTACCCTATATATTTGTAGGTCGTCGGCAAATCCCTGAACCCAGCCATCGAGAGGAAAGTCATCGGTTTCTTTTATCGAGAGTATATACTGGATATCGTAGTTAGCAGCAAACTCCCTTATTAGAGAGATAAAATGCCGCAGATGATTCTTATCGAGATTGTTGGCAGCTTCATCTATGATGACAGGCAATCTGAAATATGTTGCCAGGGCAGTCAGTGCCGCCAGGCTGAAAAAGGACCTTTCTGCCCCACAAGGGTGGGTTATCTCCCTGTCTTTATACGTAGTCTTGCTAAGTTGCAAGCTATCTTCACCCATTTCGATACAAGAATTTATTAAGCCTTCAGCTATAAGTTTGTTATTTATTTCAACTATGATTCCTTTTATTCCTTGTATTACCTCGTGCTCATCAAAAGCATTATCCAAGATGGCATCGAGAGTCCTATTAAGCCCATCTACCACTGCGGGAACATAAGTTAAATCAGTGTACTCGGCGTCATTGTTTTCCCACTCATCTCTTCTCTGCCTTGTCAACTCAGCCCAAATGCCCTTGTAGGATGGCAAGCCCCTTTCCATTTCGGCAAGTTTCCCTAAAAGGCTATCTATCTCGTGAGTGTTGAACTTGCCTGTTTGCATACCCAGTGATTTTAGTTTCTCGTTAATCTCTTCCCTGTAATTTGACTCCTTGGAAGATAAAATTTGCCCAACGGATAGCAGAAATGGCTCTAAATCTCCTTCACATTCCAGCTCGGGCATTTCTACATGCCCTTGAGTAAGTAAAAAGAGTTTGTTGTGTATATTCTTAACCAAGTTTGAAATCTTCTCTTTCTCCTTCTTTTCATTTTCCATCAAAGTCAAGGCATATCTGCTAAGCTCGGTGAGCAAAGGTGTAAATTCGCTGCTGAAGAAGTTTTCAGCTTTATCTTTGTCCTCACATATAATCTTTAAGTTTTTTATCCTCTTCTTTAGAGTTTCAGCATATTCCCTTTTGTGTTCTTCAGGTGCATCAGGAATAGGTTCCGGGCTTAGTTTGGTGAAAGCGGGATCCCGGTCCATAAGCTGCAAAGGAACGAGCGCATGAACTGAGCCATCTGTTTTGACTAAACCAACTGTGGCACTGGGAATTGCAGGAATAGCAAATTCCGTAGTCAATAACTTTAGTACCTTCTCCTTGTCGCTTTTAATTCTCGCTGGATTATCAATCTTAAGGTCGATCTTATCCTGCTGAGCCAGAGATAGGGCATTGGAGTAACAAGTTTGAGCATCTGTGAGCCTCTGGTAAGCGATGCTCGCGCGCTTATTTAATTCACCATCGTAAAACTTAGCTGGTTTTTGCGGCATAGGGCTGCCGAGCTTTATTTCTCCTAATTCTCCAAGAAGCAGATTCAGGTGTTCCTCATCCTTGGAGATTTCCTCCATCTTATTAAAGCTAATAGCTGTCAACTGATAGCTATCAGTAAGCAATTCCTCCACATCTTCGGCATCCTTGGCCCGATTTCTCATATCCTCGAGCCATTTCCTCAACTCGCCTTTTTCGATGCTATCAATATACCTTTTTAGCTCATCGGCAACGCAGCTTACTTCTTCGGATGTCTTGCCAGGCTCATATGTTTCAAATTTGCTCAAATCAATAGGTGCCTCTTTTAGCCCATCCCTTAAACGAGCTACAAAGGAGCTATAATCCCTTTCTATGTTTGTAACTCTAGCAGAAGCTTCTTCGTTCAACCTCTCTATGCGCTGTTTGAAATCTTTGGTTAACACCTTGGCATTCCCAATCTCCTTGAATAGCTCCCGAATGACGGCATCAATGTTTTTCTCATTAAGATGGTTAAACCCCATAGCGCTATCCGGGGCGAAAAGGGCATTGAGCAATCCTGCCTTCAATTCCTTATTTAGAGTCTTATTAAAATCAAGCTCACGAAATCCCTCAGCATCTTTCCTCAGAATTCTATTGTTATCTCTATACCTATCAATTTCCCTACGGATTTCAAATTGCCTGCCATCATGCTCAAATTCTACAAATATTTTCCCTATGCCCTCAGGAGGAGCTATCTCCTTTCCTGTTACAAGCCTCAACTCATCATATCCTGAAGTTTTTCCCACCCCTCTTATTACTTTGCTAAGGAAAGCGTATCTAAGAGCATGGATTATGTTGGACTTTCCTGCTTTGTTTTCGCCATAAATAACGACCGCTTTCCCCTCAGGAAATGCTATAGAGCCTTCCAGTTCCATCGCATTGGCAAAAGCAATCTTAGTTAGTCTCATCTTTTCTTATCTCTTCTTCCAAAGCGGGTCGACTCTCAGAAGAAAGCTATTTAGGTGCTCTTGTGGCACACCTATCACAGGGGCGGATAATTCGAGGAGCCTTTGAAAAAGGACTCTTCCCAGGTTGCTATCTGCCCTTCGGGATAAATTATCGCTGGTAAAGATTTCCTCGAACAGCTTCTGAGCCAGGTCTCTTTCCGGCCAGGGCAGAGAGAGCAACACTTTTGTTTCCAAGTCGGACAGGCTTATCATCTTGTCCAGTCCCTTTAGTTCGACAGACTTCCTTGACTCTTTCCCTGTTTTGATGGATATGTCCATGGTGTTTATTTCGGGGTACTTGTTGATTTCCTTTTGAAGGGTGTCCTCAAAAGTAACCCCCTTGGCGGAAATCCATACCCAAAGATTATCCCTATCCTCTCTTTCCATTAACTTGGAAAACACCTCATTAATTCCTGTAATAACATCGCTGGGGGTGTTCCCTTCAATCCGAACATTAACGATGCTTTGTATAGGACGGTATCTTTCGAAGGAAATCTCACTTCCATCCAATATCAGGTATCCGAATGGAGAGTCCTTTACCTTGGGCTTCTCTAAATCGCTAGGCCAGTGATATTCGAGGGTGAAATTATTTTTCAGCTCCCGTGATGGGATTAGAGCCGGCAAGGAGTAAAGGTTAGGTATGTTGAGCGAACCATGAGAGTAGTGATGCATGTGACCGTTAAGCAAAAGAGAAAATCTCTGACCCAGTTCCTGAAACACTTCCTCCTCTAATCCAGGCATACTCCAGGGCAGGGTTTCGTGCATGATAAGTATCTCCCCTCCCTTAGGAAGCTCTTCCTCGGGAATACTATAATCGCCCTGCCGATAACGAGTTTCCATGAAATATACACTATGGTCGCCAATTTCTATCTTCTCATCTCTCACAAAGTGAAATCCGTTTCCCAGGTAATCCTGAAGCTCTTTTAGCACTGGTGCAGCGTCATGATTCCCCCTCAGGGTATAAATCCCATATTTAGTGCACTCCATTAATCGCTTTAATTCACTTCGGATATCAGGCCAATACTTGGCTGCTTCAGCGTCCACTACCCATTCTCCTCCTTTTTCCCTCTCGTCGAACATATCACCGGCAAGGATAACTGCTTCGGGTTCTTCTGCTATGACCTGGCTGATAACCTTATTGAAATTTCTAAGCGAGATTTCGCCACGTGGAGACCTGTAGTTTTCATCTCTAAAACGCGCGGCTTGAATTAAAAGATGTGCATCGCTAAGAATAGCTATTCTGGACATGGATTATTTCAGCTCAATTACCTGGCTTATCCCAGTCTGCTTTGTTCAGGTTGTTTATAGTTTTCCGCATATCTTATAAAATCCCTCTCCCTTGTTTTCAACCAATTCAAGGAAACTATCATCAAACTCCTCTTGCCAAGTATAGCCCGTGGTGGGATTTTCATCCAGAGCTACAATAAACCTCTGCCCTACTTTGACTTTGATTGTGTGACCAGGCTCAGTATATACCTTTGTCTTCGGAGCCACGCACCCAATAAGCAAGCTGCTAATTACCGCTGCCAAGACAAAGCTTGCCATTAACCTTTTCATGCTGCACCTCCTTAATTTCTTGATGCCCTCCCGCCAGGGCATTATAAGGAATTCTGCAATTGGCTATAAAAGTATATCATGTGGCAGTTAGAATAAGGTTACCTTTTAGAGGGACAGGAGGAACTCAGGAATTCGGACAAAGCAAAAGCGTAGCCTTCTACACCATGATACGCAAGGTTGGTCACTTTCATTCCAAAGCAATTTTGTTTAAAACAAACTCCTTTATTTTCTTTGCTATTTCAAAAGCTTCTTTTGCCTCTTCCAAAGTCGGCTCAAGTAGTTCCTCTGGGTAACAAAGACCAATAGCATAGTCAGTAAGTTTATCCGCTTCCTCTTTAAATGCAGGGATTTCTTTGTCTTTATCTTCGCACTTCGTGATTAATTCTCCAATTTCGTGAGTCTTAGTAAAGGGAATACCGAGAAGGAGCGAGTATGCTTTTAGGAACTTCTCAACAGCTTGTTGGCAATGAAAGCAAACACTCTCTGTTACTGCGTCTGGGAATGATAGCTCATGCTCGGCTGTGAGCAAATCTTTTTCTGCTTTCTTAATCCAGCTATTTATTAATTCCTTCTTTGTTTTCATATAAAACCCTTCCTTATCCCACTATGCTCGTAATAAATGCCTCTTTTACTTCTTTCCATTCATCAATTTCTTCTTGAGTATAAACAAGAACATCCTTAGGAATGTCAGTAATCCCCCATAGGTGCTTTCTAATTTCTCTTGCTCTTTGATATCTTGGTTGCTTACTACTTTTTACTATTACTAACAAGTCCAGGTCGCTATCTTCAGTTGGACTCCCATAAGCGTAAGAACCAAAAAGAATGATTTTCTCGGGCTTATAACTACTCGCTATCCTCGTAATAATTTTCTCTATTTGCTTTTGTGTAATCATTTGTTCACCTCAAGCAACCAATCGCGTAAATATATCACAATTATAGCGAAGTCTTCCTTTGAGAAGAGATACTGAGAGGCATGAGAATGCGAAGCATTGCGTCTCAAAGCTGCTGCTAGATAATGCTATGCCCTTCTTTTACTTTAGCAGCATTCCAGTCGCCATTTAATTTAACGATTCGTACGTTTGAGAAGCATGGTGGACATTTGGGCGAAACATGCCGCAAAATCCCTGTTAGCCGACCCAAAGGGAGAGCAAAGCCGTGCGGAGTTCCGAAACCCGCTGCCGACCAATTACCTTTGCTCTCTCGATTTCGCCCCTGGTAAGGAAAGATTTACTCCTTCTTTTTGGTTTTAGCCTCCATGCCAAGTAAATGCATAGATATTGCCCAGGTAAGCCATGCAGGCATGCCAGCCACACAAGCAACAATTGCCAGCAGTAGCCAAGATGTTGGCTCCAAGCCAAGAGCCACGTTCGCGGCATCAGCAACGATTCCCAACACAGCAAATATAATGCCCAGAAAAAAACTAACGTGCCCCATTAGACCCATAGGACTAAGAGTAGTCCTTATTTCTTCACGGTTCTCGAAAGGTTTCGCCCAAGGTTTCGCCATGGATATCACCTCCTTTTAAATCCATCGAGCTGTTGAAATAGAACGAACCAGCCCCTCAGCCACCCCGCGGGCGAAGAAACCGGCATTAGTCTAGCATAGGCATCACCTCCTTACATAGAATAAGGGCTAACACTCACTTATCCGCTACACTTTTCAAATTGGCCTCATTCTTATTCATCAATGACTCAGGCTTCCTGTTTAGGCCACCTCCATGCATACCAGATGATTAGTGCTGCAACCACAACTGTTGAACCAACAATCAGTAATTGGTGAGCAGATGGGTGTGCCAAATGCTCGGTTAAGTGAAAGATGCTAAGAACCGTAAAGACTATGCCCAGAATCCTATTTGCCCAGCGATTTGCCAAATCCTTCAAGGTCACGGAAAGGAAAGCCATCACCAACGGAACCCACCAGAAGATCGCCATGAATAACATCATTCCCGGTCCCATCTCCATCTCCCACATCTGCTCCACAACTTCTCGCTCCATAAAGGACAGCACACTGTGGGCTGACATAGCCACTGCCATAAAAATCCACAGCACTGAGATCCTTGTCTTCAGGGTTAAAGTTTCCATAATTTATCACCTCCTTCCTTTTTGCTGAGCCCAACAGACGATAGAAGATTACTTTTTATGCCTCCGCTAGCCTCTTTATATTAGCCACGACTTCCGGCCCCACTTTCTTCATCAGGGGTCGAACAACTAGCAACTCCATAATTTTGCCGATAATCCAGTAGGGCATCACAACCTCATGCACCAATGTAA
>Ga0209121_10005444_pt1 | contig 11516 bp, 10 predicted proteins | sample Cruoilmetagenom3_FD_187292 | JGI IMG/M metagenome (GOLD analysis project Ga0209121, IMG submission 187292) | Oil polluted marine microbial communities from Coal Oil Point, Santa Barbara, California, USA - Sample 3 (SPAdes) (version 2) | ecosystem: Environmental > Aquatic > Marine > Oil seeps ...
TGAAATCTTGAGTCTTTTGACTATATACAGAAACACCAGTTATATCTGAAGGTAGAAGATCAGGTGTGAATTGAATTCTTTTAAAATCACAATCTATTGATTTTGCAAGTGACTTAGCTAACATCGTCTTTCCAACCCCAGGTACATCCTCAATAAGGACATGTCCCTCAGCAAGTAGTGCTGTTAAGACATATTCAATTACTTTTCTTTTTCCCTCAATTACCTTCTCAATGTTTTTTATAACATCAATTATCTTTTCCTGTGTTTTTTTCACCGCATCACTAATTTTAGTTTCCATAAAACCTCCAATTTATAAAATACTTTTTACCTTGCACTACAAGCAATATTAGATTATTTTTTATAATTCCAAATATATGTACTCAAAACAATTTTAACATAATGTATTTCAACTTTTTTAATTTTCTCCTTTCTTTAGAAACTTTTAAATGTCATTGAGAGATAGGTCCTGGTTGTCATTGCGAGCCACTGAAAGTGGCGTGGCAATCTCTATCAGAGCTTGCCTTTGAACTGAGCGAAGGAATGACAAGTAGTAATTTTTTATTATTTATTTTAAACTTTATTTTTATAATAGGAGGGATAAATTGTTTTTATATGATAAAATTTTTATTAAGTATAAATTTTTTATTTGTAAAATTTTAGGAGTATTAATTTTATGCCATGGTTACCAGAAACTGAAATATTAAAAAAGAAACTACAAAAGGAATTTATAGGAAAGAAAATACTAAGTGTAGAGTTTTATAAAGAGAGCGAATATTATCCACACGTTGGATTAATAGAAAATGAGCTTACCGATAAGCACATCATAGATATAACAAGAAAGGGAAAGTATCTTATCATTACAATTGAAGGAGGAAATAATTTAGTAGTAGATTTGAAAGTTGAAGGAGTTTTGAGATACTTTTTCGAAAAGCTTTCCATAAACAGTTATACCCCCATGATTTTAGAGATTGATAACGGATATCTCTGTCTGCAAAATCTAAGTTTAAGATATGTAAGTTCTGTACCGACAATGCAACTGAAGAATAATCAAATATTTAGAAATTTAGGTATTGATCCATTATCAAATGAATACAATATAGAAATATTTTATAAAGCAACAAATAAAAGAATTGGAATGTTAAAAACAAATATTTTAGATCCTTCTTATATAGCTGGGTTGGGAAATTATTATGTAGATGAAATACTTTTTTTAGCAAAACTGCATCCCAAAAGGGAGATATCAAAACTTAATAGATTAGAGATAGAATCGTTATATTCAAGTATAAATAAAATACTAAATGAAAGTATTAATGTTGGAGGATCATCCAGAGAAGGTTTTTGTTACTTTGATGGTAGCAAAGGAAGATTTCAAAATAATTTTAGAATTTATGACAAAGAGAGAAAACCTTGTCCAATCTGTAGAAAGAATATAAAAAGAATATTCATTGGTGGTAGAGGAACATATTTCTGCGAAAACTGCCAAAAATAGTATCTAATCATTTCAATTGATGGAGGAAATAATTTAGTAATAAATTTAAAAGTCATTAAAATAAGGGGAGAAAAATTCTGAGAGGTCTTTCCCACTTACCGCTTCACATACATTAATAAATCCCATAATATCAGCATTTTCAAACTTATACTCTTCGAAATATTCTCTCAATATCTTATACATAACATCTCTTCCAAGATGTTCCTCTAATTTAAATAGAAGCTCCGCACCCCCACCATAAATATCACGCGAGTATTGTCTAAAATCTGTGTAATCTCTTATTGTTTTACTCATTACTTTATAAGGAACTTCTATGGAAAGAGGTCCTGGTCGGATCATTGAAAAAAAATCTATCCCCTTATCTTCACCATACTTATTAATAAAATATTGGTATGTAGAATATTCAGCAAACGCTTCATCCAGCCAGGGCTCATAAATCTCATTATTTCCTACGACTGAGTACCACCACTGGTGAGCTGTTTCATGAGCAATTATATATTCATTACGATAGCAATAATATTTTTCATCAATATTTTCTCTATATCCTTTTTCTACATATTTAATCTGGCATAGTTGTGGGTACTCCATTCCACCAAAATTACTGAAGTTTTGAGCGATTGAATAACTTTTATAAGGGTATTTTCCAAAAAGATCGCTGAAAATAGAGATGGCTTCTTTTGCACAATTTATACTATCTTTAAATTTTTCCAGGTCTTCGTCTACCAAATAAGAGTAAATATTGATATCCTGATATTTATCCTCTAATACACCATATTCCTTACTAAACATAATTGCAAAATCTCTAACTGGATAGGCTTCATATGTATAAGATATATATTTATCAATCCTTTTTTCACTAATGAGTTCTCCAGTAGATGCCAAAACATAATATTCTGGAAGTAATATTTCTACTTCGTAGCTCGAACTATCACTATAAAAGGGATCTCCTATAGGGAGAAACGGGTCTTTGTGCCAACCATCATCATCATAAACAACCAGTATCGGGCACCAGTTTCCTAAAGATATAACCTCATTTTGATTGGCATCATAATAATAACCGTATCTATCTCTATTTTTTGGAATGTCCTGGTAAAATTCTATGGTTATTTCTAAATTTTCATCAGGATTAATAGGCTTTTCTAAATCTATTTCACACAAAGTCTGTTCTATCTTGTAATTAGTCTCTATACCATCAACTAAAAGTTTTGTTATTTCCATTTTCCCTGGAACTATGTCTAATTCATTTAAATTCTTTCCAGTTAAATCGGTTATCAACTTAAATGAATCATCTGAATATTCATCATAAGCTCTTGGATAGAGATGAAAATAAAGCTTGTCTAATTTATCATCCTCAAAATTCGTATATTCTAATTGGAGTTTACAATCTAACTTCATGTCCTCAGGAAGGAATTTAACCTGAACAGTGTATTCATTGAGTATATTTTTTAAAGACTCCTTATCTTTAAAAAATTCTTTAATTTCCCCAGATTCTTCAATACTATCTACTTCCCGATCTGTCTCCTTAGTTTCTCCTTCTGACGAAGTAGTTTCTATGGAAGTCTCTGATACAGTCTTGTCTGATACAGGAAATTTTAAAATATTTCTTAATTGTCTGTAAGCAAATATTACAAAAATGCTTATCAGAATTAATGTAAATATTAAAGTTATAATTTTAAAAATTCTTGATTTCATCATAATTTTTTATGGTTTTTTAAATTGTTTTAGAAAAAATGGTATAAGATAAAACATTTAATTTTAAGAATAGTTCAAAGACTAAGTTCTTTGCTTATATTCTTCATAGCCAAAAGACCAAGTTTTACAAATTCTTCCAATTCTAATCCTATTTCTGAGCATTTTTTTATTTGTTCTCTTTTAGCACCTCTTGCAAAAGCTTTCTCCTTAAATCTATTTAAAACGAAATTGTGATTGATAGATGCCAATTTTTTGTCTGGATGTATTAAAGCAGCTGCTACTATTAGACCTGTTAAAGGATCCACACAATAAAGTGCTTTTTCGAGTAAAGTTGTTCTTTCTATTTTGTGCATATCGTTGTGAGCCCTAACAGCATTAACTAATTCATTATCAAGTCCCATTTTGCTTAACATGTCTGCTCCTACAATGCTATGCATATTGGGGTCTTTTTCAGTTATTTCATAATCAATGTCGTGAAGAAGACCAGTTAATCCCCATTTTTCTTCATCTCCACCTAAAATTTTTGCAAGAGCTTTCATTATAGCTTCAACAGCAAGCATATGTTTAATTAGATTTTTGTTTTTTACCTTCTCTTTTATAAGTTGATAAGCCTCTTCTCTATTCATTACAAATCTCCTATTTAAAATAAATATTATTAAAGATATAATAAACCATAAAACTGATTATAGATTTACAATAATACATTAAATATTGTCTAGATAAAACCATAATACGTTATCGCCATGGTATTTCTCGGCTTTAGATTTAAACAGACTAACCCAGTGTCCTCAAGATAGAGTTTATCGTTATGTTCATATAACATAGTATAAAATAAATAAAAAAAATTATAAAATTTTTATTTGGTAGTTTAATAGATTAAAATAAACAAATTATCTAATAAAATTTGTGTATTAAAGATTTATGATGGGAAAATACTTAAGAGATTAAAAGTAAAAAATTAGTAACATTAAAAGTATTATTTATATTAATAAATATGGAAAAGAATCTGAAAAATTTAAAGTATATTGGAATAAGGATAATAGGAAGAATCAGGGAAACCCACATTTTTTCAGATGAGAAAAACGATGAAATTGGAAGGTTAGAATTTAAATTTTGGGGAAAGGATGCCATATATAAATCTAAAGATGAGGAGCTAAAGCTAATAAAAAAGGGATGGTCTATAAAGAGATATAGTTTGATAAAAGAAGATAAAGTCCTTTTAAGTGGAAAACAGCTATTTTTGTCTCGTAATGCAAGTATTTATTCACAAGAGGATGGAAGTTTTAAATTAAGAATTGGTGGATACCGTCGTCCATATATATTAACTGATATAAACAAAAAAGAAGATCTATTTTCTATTGGAATAAAAAGAATTGCTCCTCCTGATATAGAGGTAAAAATGATTTCGGATAGTCTAAAAGATATAGAATTGTCAAATTATTTAATAATACTTACATATTTCATCTGGGTAGGCATAAAAAGATCCAGAATTATAAAATTTTAAATAATGAATATTAGTGGACCATCCTCTCGGGGTATAATATTTAAAAAATAATTATTACTTCACTAAATCAAAAATATTGTAAAATAGTTTTACAGAAATGTCTCAATAAATATACAAAAAATATTTCAAATCTTAAAACTGAAATAAATAAAATATTTAGATAAATATATTATATGAGGATAAAGAGGGAGAACAATGAAAAGATTATATCGTTCGAAAAAGGACAGAATGTTATGTGGAATATGCGGAGGAATAGCAGAATATTTTAATGTAGACCCAACATTAATAAGGATATTGTGGGTAATACTTTCTTTAACAGGAGCGGTATTTCCAGGAATCTTAGCATACATAATTTGTTATATAATCATTCCTGAAAATCCTGAACAATAATAAAAACTGTTTGTTCAAATAAAAATCATAGAGTTTGATAGGGGTACTAATATATAAGAAGAGATACATTAGTAACGCTTTGGTTATATAATTTTATAAAATACAAAATTATAATGAAACTTATTAGATATGAAAATTTTAATTTATGACCGAGAAAAAAAAGATATAAACTTGGATGCTCAAAAAAAAGATGCAGCAGTATTGGCTAAGAATCCAAATTATATTATGTGGGTGGACATAGATGAACCACAAAAAGAAGTTATGGATTGGTTAAAAGAAACCTTCGGATTTCACCCATTAGACTTGGAAGACTGTGTAAGTTTAATTGAGAGACCAAAGATAGATTTATATGAGGATTACCACTTCTTAGTGATGCATTTTCCAATTTTTGATAAAGTGACTAGAAGGTTGTCACCAATACAGGTGAACATATTTTTGGGAACAAACTTTTTAATTACAATTCGAAAAGGTTATATTAAAGCTCTAAATAAAACACTTGAGGATGTTTCAAAAAATAAGGAACTCCTTTCTAAGGGAACTGATTATTTATTACACAAAGTCATTGATGATTTAGTTGACTATTGTTTTCCAATTCTAAACAAAATAAGGCAAAATATCCAGAATGCAGAAAATGCGATATTTAATGGAGCTACGAGAGATACAATAAAGGACATACTTTTCATAAAAAGAAACACAATTCTCTTTAAAAATATAATAGATCCTCAAAGAAGGATATTAAGAGGAATAGAGGCTAGAGATAGTGAATTTATTTCAGATGAACTGGATGTATATTTTGGAGACATCGTTGACCACCTTGATAAAATACAGGACAGTTTAGTAAGTTATGGAGAGATGATCGAGAGTCTTCATGATGCACATCAATCCATAGTTTCAAATCGTATTAATGAAATTATGAAAACACTAACCATTATATCTGTTATAATGCTTCCCCTAACTTTCATATCAAGTATGTATGGTATGAATATAGGTCTACCTATAGCAAAAAAGCCATTTGCTTTTATAATCATATTTTCTGTAATGGTTCTAATGGGTTTAGGGATGTTTTTCTATTTTAAGATTAAACATTGGATATAAGTGATCTAATATTGCTGTATGAGTATTTTCTTTCACTTCTATATAAAACAGGAAATACATAATTGTTAAAACATCAAACTTCTATAAAGAATTTTTTATATCACTTTTTCGATTAAGATACTTAAGTAAAACTAACCAGAATTTTAATGGGGGTTAAATTTTGAAATTTGCAATTATAGGTGCTGGTTCAATAGGTTCACTTATTGGAGCAAAACTCTCATTATCAGGAGAGGAAGTAGCCCTAGTTGGAAGAGATCCCCACATATCTAAAGTAAGAAATGGTGGTCTAGTAATTGAACTTCCAAAAGAAAAAAAATTAGTTAAAAATCTATTTGCTTTTACTAATTTGATTGAATTGAAGAATAGTTGGTTTAGTCCTCAATTTTTTGTTTTTACAATGAAATCATATAGTACAAAGCAATCCTGTGAAGAACTTTTAGAAGTATTTGGGAAAAAGTGTAATGTATTAACATTACAGAATGGAATTGGTAATGAGGAAACGATATCAAGTTTTTTCGGTGAGCAAAATACCTTTTCAGGTGCACTTACTATCAGCGTATCTTTGGTAGAACCTGGGATGGTAAGACAGAATACTATCAAAGGTGGTGTTGGATTAGCTCCAGTAGCTATGATAGAAAATGCAAAAAAAATAGTGAATAAATTTAAAGAAATATTTGGAAAAGCAAGATTTAAAACGAAAGTTTTTGAAAATTATAGAGAACTCAAGTGGTCAAAATTACTTTTAAATATAATTGCTAATGCAAGTTCCGCTATATATGACTTATCTCCTTTAAAAATATCCAATAATTATGAGCTGTTCTTACAGGAACAAATGGCATTTAGAGAAGCATGTAAAGTAATGTCCAAACTGGGGTTGGGGACAGTTAATTTACCTGATTACAATGTGTATTTACTTAAATTTGTGATGAATCTTCCACGACCTATTGCTCATTCAATATTAAAGAATAAAATTGCAAAATCTCGTGGTGAGAAAATGCCATCTCTTTGGTACGATTTAAATATGGGTAAAAAGTTTTCAGAAGTTGAGGTTCTAAATGGAGCAGTAGTTAAGTATGGACAGAGATTGAAAATTGACACACCAGCTAATGACTTTTTTTATTACACTTTAAAAAATATAGCTGAGGGTAAATTAAACCGGGAAAATTTCAAAGATTAAAGATTTTTAATACCAAATATTTAACTAAGCATGTGTGAGATGTGGGGCAAGGAAAAATAATTAAATTATATAGGGTAAGGCTTTAGCCTTGCTTAGTAATACAACCCTAAAGGGTTGCATCACATTAATTAATATCCTTTTTAGTTCTCCTTGAAATTACATAAACCCAAATTTGGGAAATAAAGACTATTATGGTAAATAATACAATAATAGCTAAACCTGAATGAATTTTAACTAATGGTTTATATTTATGCCAGAGTTCATTTACGAACGTGATTAATCCCAGTGTAATAGCACACCAAATAGTAGATCCTAAAAAAGTATATAAAACAAATTTTTTAAAGTTGAATTTCAATACTCCTGCAGGATATGATATAAAAGTTCTTGTTTGTCCTATAAGTTGAGCAAGAAAAACTGAAAATTCACCATATTTATTTATGAATTCACCTGTTCTACTACGTTTCTTACTATTTTTAGAGTTATTTTTTTTCAACATTCTGAAAGGGGCAATGATTCCTCTACCAATACCATAACTGATTGATGAACCAAGAGTACCACCAATTGATCCTGCCAGAACTGAGAATATATAAGTAAAAATATTTTCCCCCACTTTCTCTGATGAGATTATAAGAAAAGCTGTTGCAGCGAAAGGTATTCCCAAACTCTCTAAAAATAATCCAAGCCCTAATCCTAAATATATTGAGCCTGTTCTTATATTCACTAAATAACTATATATATTCTTAAGAAATTCCATAATAATAATTATATACGATTTTAAAATTATAAGAATTAGCTGGACTGAACCCCTATCACTGGACACATTGTATACTAAAATTAATTAAGTTAGAACAGCATAAATTAGAATAAAAATGAAATTATTTAATAAAAATATTTTAGTTATAAATTTACAAGAATTTTTAACAATTATATTATAATTACTACTAATTAACGAATTACCTAAAAATATATAGAATTTATAAAATTTAAAGCATGTAAAGCAAGGCTTTAGCCTTGCCTATAATTGTGACTCCAGAAGGTTGCATACATTTGTATTTGATTTAATGAAAATATATGAAATTTGGGGATGTGAAGTTAGTAAATGGAAGCTATAATTAATTTTTTGGAAAAATATATAAGCCAATTTGGATATTTAGCTATATTCATACTTATGTTTTTAGAGAGTGCATGTGTTCCCATACCAAGTGAGATAACAATGCCCTTTGGGGGATTTTTAGCAGCAATTGGAAATCTTAACTTAATATTGGTTACTCTGGTTGGCTCATTAGCAAATTTATTTGGTTCTTATACCGCATACTATATTGGGAAATTGGGAGGAAGACCATTTTTAGATAAGTATGGTAAATATATTTTGTTAAGAGAAGAAGAGCTTGATAAAGTTGAAAGATGGTTTAATAATCGTGGTGAATTAACAGTTTTTATAACACGCCTTTTACCAGGAATAAGGACATTCATTTCTCTACCTGCAGGAATGGCTAAAATGAACTTAACCAAATTTTCAATATATACAATTATAGGAGTGATACCCTGGTGCTTTTTATTAGTCTATCTTGGTTATATATTTGGGGAGAACTGGAAGATAATTTTAGATTACTATCACAAGTTTGAATATGTTTTCTTTGCTATAATAATTTTAATAATAGTAGCTTTTTTAATTTTTATGTTTATTAAAAAAAGAAAACAAATTTTAAAATAAAAAAATCAAAAAATATAATTAATTTTAAATTAGAGGCTATTATTGTCATTATTTCAATCCATTGTATTAGGGATAATTCAGGGAGCTACTGAATTCTTACCAGTCAGTAGCTCAGGTCATATGGTTCTAATACCATATTTTCTTGGATGGGAAAATCCACCACTATTTTTTAATGTAATGGTTCATTTTTCAACTTTAATAGCTGTTTTATGGGCTATGTGGTCTGATATAAATGATATATTTAAATCATTTATCAATCTATTTAAAAAAGAGAAAGACAAAACTAAGGGTAAGTCAACTAATTTATTAAAATCCAAAATTATCTGGTTATTATTCATTGCCACAATCCCCGCAGCAATCTTGGGTTATTTAGCACATGATTTCTTTGAAAAACTATTTTCAGTTCCAATATATGTTGCAATTGCAATCTTTATAACGGGGATATTTCTTTTTATAGAAGGATGGATGAGAAAAACAATTGACTCATTGGAGTCACTAAGACCATCCGATGCAATTTCTATAGGAATTGCTCAAGCTGTAGCCATTGTTCCCGGAATTTCAAGATCGGGAATAACAACAGTAATAGGGAAATCCAGAGGATTATCAAGAGAAGATTCTTTAAAATTTTCATTTTTACTATCTATACCCATAATATTCTCAGCCACTTTATATGAGACATTCAGATTTTATAAGACAGTTGGATCATTTAATAAAATACCATCTAATGTAAACATAACAAATACAATTATTGGAATGATATTTGCCCTATTAATAGGTTTTTTATCAATAAAATTGCTTCTAAATTTCTTTAAGAGAAGAAAATTAAGGATATTCTCTCTATACTGTTGGGTATTCTCTATTTTCAGTCTTATTGTGATAATTATCAGAAAATAATATTAAACTGATGTAATTAAAATAAATAAATTAAATAAATATTTGGGGGTATCCATGAAAGAGAAATCATCTTTTGAAGGACTCAACAGTTGGATTAAAAATTCTATAGTTGTCAAATTGTTCGCAACTGGTTTTTTAATCTTAATTTTATTTTGTATGGCTTCATGTACACAATTTTGCAACTTCAAGATTACTCACTTTTGTTAGGTAGCATTGGTTTATTTATTGTTTTAGCAGTAGCAATGTATTTATCAAGAAAAATTGATTGGTATTCTCTCAGTTCAGATAGTAATATCAATAAAAAATGATAAGAATATTTAAAAGCGTTATATTAGAATAAAACATATACTGAAACATGGCTAAGGGATAAAGGAATTTCATTAAATATAAATTTTAAAACTGTGTCATTGCAAGGAGCTGGATCCCAGTTGTCATTGCGAGTAGCTCCTTCACTACGCTCAGGATAAACTCCGGTGGCGTGGCAATCTCTCTCGGAACAAGCTGTGCAATCTCATTAATAAAATATTTTTATAAGACCTTAGAAAAATAATTAGTTACCTTTTAGATAAAGGAATATAGAACATTTTTCATATTCCTTTTTTCTAATTATAATAAGTGAGAATAAAATTATAAATAGTAAAGTATTATTTTTTTATTACTCCCTCACCCTCGAAAAGAAACCTAACATTCGCTTCATCATAAAAAAGAAATATGTATATTGATATTAGATTTCCATCAAATTTATAACTAAAAAATTTCATTTGTAATTTTAAAAACAGTTAAAAATTTCTTTGAGGTAGTTGGAAATTAGTGGTAAAATTTAACAATAATTTTAAATATAAAATTTAAAAAAATATTAATAGAAAGGAGGATGGCTCTTATCCTATACCTTTAAAAGGATATTTGAGCTACATTTTAATATGAAGGGTGTAGTTTTAGCAGGTGGATTAGGAACAAGATTATTGCCTCTTACAAAAATAACCAACAAACATCTTTTACCAGTTTATGACAAACCTATGATTTACTATCCAATAAATACATTAATTAAAGGTGGAATAGATGACATAATGATAGTTACAGGTGGAAATAATGCTGGTGACTTCTTAAGACTTTTGGGAAACGGTTCAGACTTTGGTTTGAAAGATATTAATTATACTTATCAGGAAGGACATGGAGGTATTGCTGCTGCCCTGTCTTTAGCTGAACATTTCGTTGATTGTGAAAAAATTGTTGTAATTTTGGGAGACAACATATTTGAAGATGATATTAAAGGTGCAGTTAAAGAATTTGAGAAACAGGAAAGGGGAGCCAAGATATTTCTTAAAAAAATTGAAGAACCCAAACGTTATGGTGTTCCTGAATTAAAAGGTAATAAAATTATAAATATTGAGGAAAAACCCAAAAATCCAAAAAGCTGTTATGCAGTAACTGGTCTATACATGTATGATGATAGAGTGTTTAACATTATTAAAAACTTAGAACCTTCAGCTCGAGGAGAACTAGAAATAACGGATGTAAATAATACTTATGTCAAAGAAGAAACTATGACATACTCCATTCT
>Ga0209121_10005445_pt1 | contig 11516 bp, 11 predicted proteins | sample Cruoilmetagenom3_FD_187292 | JGI IMG/M metagenome (GOLD analysis project Ga0209121, IMG submission 187292) | Oil polluted marine microbial communities from Coal Oil Point, Santa Barbara, California, USA - Sample 3 (SPAdes) (version 2) | ecosystem: Environmental > Aquatic > Marine > Oil seeps ...
CACTGCCAATCTGGGCACCCGGATGGATATCAACTGCAAAGATTTCTGACACTCTATTTTGTAAATAAAGCGCCAAAGATTGACGATTATTCCGCCATAGCCAGTTGGCCACGCGGTAGATCTGCAAGGCGTGAAAACCCTTGAAATAAAGCAATGGCAAACAATACTGATCGCAGGCAGGGTCCCGCTCGACATAGGCCGATAGATCTTTGCGCATGCTGTCACAGATGGCGGGTTCCGCCGCCATAGCTTCAACAAACACTTCGCGGATGGTTAACGCCGATAACACGCTGTTATCAATTTGCGCGGCTAAATTATAGGCTAGCGCCCCTTCGAGCGTCTGATGGCTCAACACTGAATCATAAAAGAAGCTGGTCAATACAGGCTCTTGCTGTGCTAGCAGTTCTACTTCATGGTGGATAGCCTCCCACAATGAATCACGCCCCGGTTTCACCTGCGAATTTTTCTGCTTACTCATTATTCACTCATGTTTTTCTGATGGCTTGCTAAGGAAGCCGGGAGAGATAAATCTCGAAATAATTTCATCAAGATTGACTAGAATTGTATCCCGTAATACCAGCTCACTATTGTCCAATACGTCACGAATAAATGACAGGTCCACCTGCATTTCAAACTGTTGTGCGACCGGGGCATAACTCAGGTGCCAAGGCTCCGGAGCAACCCCACCCCGGTCTATTGCGAAAGGTTCTGCAAAGCCATATGCCTCTGCATGGTCATCCAGCCAACAACGTAGATCATAGAATGGGCCGCCCCTCTGATACTCAGACGGGGTTAACTGTAGAACATAATCCGGAACAACTGCCCCAGCGTCCCAAATATCTATATCGGTACCCCAGTGGTGCCTAGAACAGCCGGGTAGCGCCGACCAACGCAAAATGGCAAACGCTTTTTCCCGATCATCCAGACAGCTCAGGTTAATAGGCTGACCGTTATCAGCCAGGACTTGCCGCTGACCGCGCGCCTTGGCATTCCAGATCGCCAACTGGCGTTTATAGGAACGAAAACCGCTGGCCACCTGAAGATCAAAACCCTGTTGAGTCGCCGCCGCCTTAAAAGCCATAAAGGGTTCTATCGCGGCTTCATGCAGCAAGCAGCCGACACTCAATTCTCTCAAGTGCCGCTCAGTCTTGCCGCTCAACATATCCGATCTAATCTTCATAAAACCTTTTCGGCCCACTCTGGATACATAGTATTTAAGCACATTAATATGAGTAACATTATTTTGCTATGCTGTAGCCACAACAAATGAGGCAAGCACAAACAGGGAGCTGCTTACCATGCAGGAAGAACTTGAACAGTTTCAGGCAATTTACAATACCATCATAGAATTTTTCGTTACCTACAGTTTCCAATTGCTCGGTGCTCTTATCATCTTGCTGATTGGTATGCTGGTGGCAAACCGGGTAGCGCGGTGGGTATTAGCATTATGTGAAAAGAAAGGTCTGGATATCACCCTCAGTCGCTTTATAGGCAGCTTTGTAAGAATAGTCATCATTGTCGGGGTCGCCATCATAGCGCTAGGCAAGATAGGCATCAGTGTTACCCCGTTTGTTGCTGCAATCGGCGCTGTTTCTCTAGGTGCTGGATTGGCTGTACAGGGGCTGCTATCAAACTATGGTGCCGGACTAAATATCATTATCACCCGCCCGTTTGTTATTGGAGACACCATTACTGTTCAGGGCGAGACTGGCCTGGTGGATGAGGTCCACTTAGCTTACACCGTGTTAAAAGACGAGGATGATGTTCGAATCACCATCCCCAACCGCCACATCGTCGGTGAAATTCTCCACAACTCCGCAGCCAATAAACTGGCAGAGACTGTCGTTGGCGTCAGCTACGGTTCTGATTCTGAGAAGGTCATGGAAGTACTCCATGCGGTGTTAAAACAACAAGGGGTTAGCGAAACAAGAGCTCCATTGATCGGTATCGATAGCTTTGGTGACAGCAGCATTAACTTTGGCATCCGGTTTTGGGTGCCCACGGAACGCTTCCATGAGTTACGTTTTGCTGTCAACAATGCCATTTACGCTGCTCTGGATACGGCGGGAATCAGCATTCCATTCCCCCAACGGGAAGTCCGCCTGCTCAACGAGAACCATTAACGCAAAAAAGGTAAGCTGGTATCAGCAATGATGCCAGCTTACCTGTTTCCCCATTCGATCAAATGTGGATCAAAACCAGAGGAAAGGCTTGGTTTTAGCACCTCAAAATATGGCGACAAGTCAAAATCCCCAGGCGTAAAAAGGCTGTGGTGCCGCATGTGAAGGGTTTCTCGGTAGGTCTCACGAAAGGCCGGATCCGACGATGTTTCTACAGATACCTCCGGCAATATCGGCTATCGAACTGACTTAAAAAACTGCGCTATCCGCGATAGCGCCTATGGTGCCAACACCAAGAAATCAAGCCTGTCAGCCAATTTACAGACCAACATCCAGAGATCCCGACTCTATGACAGTGATGGGAAACTTCCACCAGGCCGTACTTATTCTGGTTTCCAGTTCAAATTCTACCGGTCCACCATCACTACTCATTAGCGATTCCAACGCCCTGAACCCGCCAAAGATATTAGCAGTGGCCTGGAGTTTTATCGTAGACTGACTAAAAGCCGGGATCGGCTCTAATCCTGAGGAGACACCACTAACAACCTTGTGCCCTTGCAGTTTGAGATGATAGGACAGCCCCGAAATTTTAAGCGCACTATCGTTTGAATTTAAGATATTTAAGGTGATCAGAAAACGCTGCTCAAGCCCCTGTCGAGACAGCGGCTCAATATTAGTTAATTGCACTTCAGGCTGTTGATACCCGGGAGACCAGATCGCACAGGAAGTGAGCAACCAGACCATGGCAAGCAGCCCAGTGCCCTTTATCGCGCTCGTGACTTTTATTTGCCCCATAAACAGCCTCTTCAATTAGTCATCACTATCCGGTTCAAAAAACAACCACATTACTTGTGGAAATTCAGCCCTAAAAGCTGACTCCACCTGATTAATCTGTTCAATCAGTGCTGCATCGCTACCGACGGAAAGCATTTTTGCTTTTACCGCGACCATCACATCCGCACCCATTTGCAGGGTGACGACATTAAATACCTTGGACACTGTAGACTGTTGCTGAAGAAAATTCACCATCGCTTTTTTCACTAAGGGCTCAACACCCTGGCCGACTAGCAATGCTTTTACCTCTACCCCCACCAACACCGCAATCACAATCAACAGAACGCCAATGGTGATACTCCCAAGTGCATCGTATAAAGGATCACCGGTGATCATTGTGGCCGACAGCGCTATCAAGGCAAATGTTAATCCCAGTAGGGCCGCAAAGTCCTCGCCAAACACCACTATCAGCTCGCTGTGTCGGGTTTCCCTGAACCAACGCCATAACGTCCTGCCCTGACGTACTTTGTTGACCTCTTTCAGACAACCAAGTAACGACAGTCCTTCGGCGATCACGGCAAACACAAGAACACCAATCGCAATCCAGGGTGATTCCAGCGGTTCTGGCGAATGAAGCTTATGCCACCCCTCATAAACCGAAAAAATGCCGCCCACAGAAAAGAGCAGCAATGCCACGATAAATGACCAGAAGTAGATTTCTTTACCGTAGCCCAACGGATAATCAGGCGAAGGCGGTCGTTTGGCCCGCTTCATCCCTAGCAGTAGCAACAACTGATTTGTCGTGTCGGCGATGGAGTGAATAGCTTCAGCCAACATCGCTCCAGAGTTTGTCACGACTGCGGCTATCCCTTTGGCAATAGCTATAGCAGCATTTGCCATAAGAGCATAAAGAATACTTCTGATAGAATCAGCGCCGCCTGACACAGGTTTTCTCCCCCGCCATTGAATTTTTCGAAACAGATAGCATCTTATAGGGAGCAAACGACAGACACCACACTGACCGAGCAGACTAAGGAGACGTCAAGTGTTACGAATTGGTTTATTCATGGCAACCAACATTGCCATACTGGCATTGTTTACTATTATTTTTCAGGTTCTTGGACTTGAACAATATCTTGCCTCACAAGGCATTAATGCCAACCTTGCCGGCCTACTTATTATGTGTGCCATGTTCGGTTTTGGTGGTTCACTGGTATCCCTTCTCATTTCCAAATGGATGGCCAAACGAAGCTCTGGCACCCGGGTCATTAACCAACCCAGCACGCCCGACGAAAGATGGCTGATGGAAACGGTTGCAGATTTAGCCAAAAAAGCCGATATCGGTATGCCTGAGGTGGGAATATTTCCCGCTCAGCAATCCAATGCCTTTGCCACAGGCTGGAATAAAGACAATGCATTGGTTGCCGTCAGTGAAGGACTACTGCATCGATTTGATAAAGAAGAAGTCCGCGCCGTGCTTGCTCATGAAATTGGTCACGTAGCCAATGGCGATATGATTACCCTGACGCTCATTCAAGGTGTACTGAATACCTTTGTAATGTTCTTTGCGCGTATTATTGGTTCGATTATTGATAAAGCCGTCTTCAAAAATGAACGCGGCAACGGCATTGGCTATTTTGTTATTGTGATGGTGTTACAGGTGGTTCTCGGTATTTTTGCCTCAATGATTGTCATGGCCTTCTCCCGCTGGCGAGAATATCGGGCCGATAATGCCGGGGCTCAGCTGGCCGGCCGAGGTGCGATGATTGCCGCACTGCAAAAACTACAGGCAGAAACCCAGGCACATGTTCCAAACCAGATGCCTGACACTCTCACGGCCTTCGGTATCTCCAGTGGCTGGAAACAACATGCCAGTCGTTTGTTTATGTCCCACCCGCCACTGGAGGAGCGTATCGATGCGCTACGCCGTGGCCTATAGCATATTGCAACCGATCACGGAGCCAACCCCGTGACAAGTCGTTACTCAGAAAAGGACAGCTAAGTGACAACTCAGCAGATCTGCAGGTTAGATGAGCTACCAGAATACGGTGGAAAGGAGCTGGAATTGAACGGTAAAGCGTACTTTGCCGTTCGCTTCGGGCAGGACGTGTATGCCTATCGCAACTACTGCCCACATCTGGGGCTTCCGCTAAATCTAATGCCCGAACAGTTTCTGGATTATGACAAACGCTATATTCAGTGCAGCAGTCACGGGGCCCTCTTTAAGGTCGAAACCGGTCTATGTGTGGCAGGCCCCTGTCAGGGGAAATCACTGCAACCATTAGCCACCGAGATAATAGAAGGTACCGTTTTTATCATTAGCCCTACTTTGGTCAATAACTCTGATACATAACCAGAATAACTCACATAGAAGCATTGAATTTTACGACCTCGTCCCCATCTTACTTTTTAGCCATTAACCCCTCAGCCATTTAATGGAAATCCTCACAGGAGACCTCCCTTGGAACAATATCGTGGCACCACTATTCTCTCCGTGCGCCGCAACGGCAAAGTTGTGATCGGCGGAGATGGCCAGGTAACACTCGGCAATACCGTTATGAAGGGCAATGCCCGCAAAGTACGCCGCCTCTATAACGATCAAGTTATCGCAGGATTTGCAGGTGGAACAGCAGATGCCTTCACTCTGTTTGAACGCTTTGAGGCGAAGCTCGAAGAACACCGCGGCAACCTTACTCGCGCCGCTGTAGAGTTGGCCAAAGACTGGCGATCAGACCGAATTCTGAGAAAACTGGAAGCACTGTTGGCCGTAGCCGATAAAGATGCATCCCTGATTATCACCGGCAACGGCGACGTCATTCAGCCCGAGGACGATTTAATCGCCATCGGTTCAGGTGGTCCCTTTGCCCAATCTGGTGCCAGAGCACTGCTCGAGAACACCGACCTTGATGCCAGATCTATCGTTGAAAAAGGTTTGGAAATTGCAGGGGATATCTGCATCTACACCAACCATAACCGTACTATCGAAGAACTTGAATACTAGGCCTTGAGACTCTGGGTATTAAGCCCAGATACTGAAATTGGCTACCCATAAAACGTAGCGCTCGATGACTAGATGAATATGAATTAGAGAAGTGCCTGAATAGCGATTCAGACAGGCCTTCAGAGACAAACAAGGTTTATTAACATGTCCAATATGACACCTCGCGAAATTGTCCACGAGCTGGACACGCACATCGTTGGTCAGGATGCCGCCAAACGGGCTGTTGCCATTGCTCTGCGGAACCGCTGGCGCCGTATGCAGCTCACCCAAGAACTGCGTGCTGAAGTCACCCCCAAAAACATTCTCATGATTGGCCCTACCGGCGTCGGTAAAACTGAAATCGCCCGGCGATTGGCACGACTGGCCAATGCCCCCTTTGTCAAAGTAGAAGCCACGAAATTTACCGAAGTGGGTTATGTGGGCAAAGACGTGGAATCGATTATTCGCGACCTGGTAGAAACCTCTGTTAAACAACTCCGCGAGCAGGAAATGCACAAAGTTCAACAGCGCGCCATGGATGCGGCAGAAGAACGGGTATTGGATGCATTGTTGCCACCCGCTCGCGACGTCGAAGAGGAACCGACAGAATCCACCACTCGTCAGATCTTTCGCAAAAAACTTCGCGAAGGTGAGTTGAACGACAAAGAAATTGAGGTCGATGTAAGTGATGCCCCTATTGGCGTTGAGATTATGGCGCCACCCGGTATGGAAGAAATGACCAATCAGCTTCAAGGCATGTTTTCTAATATGGGGAAAAACAAAACCAGCAAACGGAAAATGACCGTAGCCCAAGCCATGGCTCAAATCAGCGAAGAAGAAGCAGCCAAACTGGTTAACGAAGAAGAACTGAAAATTCGCGCGGTGGAATCCGCAGAACAAAATGGCATTGTCTTCATTGATGAAATAGACAAAGTAGCCAAGCGTGGCGAAACCTCTGGCACCGATGTATCCCGAGAAGGTGTACAGCGCGACTTACTGCCCTTGATCGAAGGCTGCACCGTCACCACCAAATACGGCATGGTAAAAACCGATCACATTCTGTTTGTTGCCTCTGGTGCATTCCACTTTTCCAAACCCTCTGACCTCATCCCCGAAATGCAGGGCAGATTGCCCATTCGTGTGGAGCTAACCTCGCTCACCAGTGAAGACTTTGAACGTATTCTCACCGAACCCAGTGCTTCTCTCACCGAACAGTACCGGGAACTTCTCGCCACGGAAGGCCTGGAAGTTAACTTCCACCCAGACGGTGTAAAACGAATTGCTGAAATTGCCTTTGAGGTCAACGAACGAACCGAGAACATTGGTGCCCGTCGCCTCCACACCATTATGGAGCGACTGCTGGAAGAAATTTCCTTCGAAGCTTCCGACCTTGGAGCCAAAGATGACGCCATCAATATCAATCAAAGCTATGTGGATGAACACCTGAACGATATTTCACAGAATGAGGATTTATCCCGGTTTATCCTTTAACCTTGACGACCAGGTTGGAGGGCCAGACATATCAACACGAATAATGGCCTCCGACCTTGTTATCAAAACACACAACCCAAATAAGTGGCGGCACCTATGGTTCCAACAAAAATAAGACTCCACAAAGACGATGGAAGCCTATCTCTGGAATACGCAGATGGAAGCCACTTCACCCTGACCGGTGAATACCTTCGCATACACTCCCCCAGCGCCGAAGTTCGCGGCCACGGCAAGGGGCAGGAAATCCTTCAACATGGTAAAAAAGAGGTCAAAGTTACCGGCCTGACGTCCTCTGGTAACTATGCCCTGCAGCTCACCTTCAGTGACGGCCACGATACCGGCATTTATAGTTGGGACTACCTCTTTGATCTCGCCACCAACCACAGTAAATACTGGCAGAACTATCTGGCTGCATTACATGAGGCCGGAAAACGAAGGGAAGCTGACGTTCAAGTGGTTCAATTCCAGAACCCCAAACAAGATTGAGTTCAGTTTCTCTAAACGCTTACCGTTTTTATTCGCTCTAGGAAAACCCCAGAACAGAGTCCTCACCAATATAACCAACCCTAACAAATTCATTTGTAACACCTATAGAGTGTTATGATGAACACCGCCCATAACTGCCCGCAGAGAACGACTTAAAAAACCAGCAAGAGCCTATCAAAAGTTAGTACGATTATGGAGCTTATAATCATTGATAAAACTTCCTACTAAAGCTCAAGTAACTGTTCGTATAACCGGTGTTGTTTCTGCATCAGGTTTTTTAGTTCTGGCAATCTACTCAACCAGCAACCCTGATCTGACGCCATTTCAGGAAGCCGTTCTTAAGATATTCTCACTGGTCATTTTAACCACACCGATTATCTACTTTTGGGTCATCAAACCTTTTGTTATCGCTCACCAAAATGCCATCGACCAGGCTCAACAAATGGCATGGGTAGACCCATTAACGCAACTGGCCAATCGACGTCTCATATTGCAGCACATGGAAAAAACCCTTTCCAGTGCACACAGGCATAAACTCTATGGTGCCGTCATGGTCGTGGATTTAGACGAGTTTAAACCGATAAACGACCGCTATGGCCATGAATCAGGAGATGCGATGCTCGTCGAAGTTGCAAAGCGTCTCAGATCAATTACCCGCAAAGAAGACATTATCGGCCGCCTGGGAGGAGATGAATTTATTGTCGTCATGAGCGACCTTAATAACAATAAACAGGAGGCCCTCATAAGAGCAGAGTTTATAGCCGACAGACTCATTCAGATGATCAGCCAACCACTGGAGTTTGACGGAAGGAAACTACAGGTTAGTGCAAGTATTGGCATACGCTTTTTGGATTACGAGAAACAAGCCTCAATAGACGAGCTGTTCAACGAGGCCGACAGTGCCATGTATTTGGCGAAAAACGCAGGTAAGGGACAAGCTGCTTTTTATCAATCATAACCGCCCTCCCCATTTTCCAGCTTGGCTACGTTTACCCTCTATGGAAGTTTTATCATCACATAAAAGCCAGCTACCAAGATGAAAAAAAGGGCTGCGACAAATTAATTTATTCATCATCAGCCCCACTTACAACACGTCTCCGCTTGATAAAAACCGTATTATTTTATGAATAGCATTTCCTGATACTTGGGTAATGGCCACAGTTCATCGTCCACAAGCCCCTCCAGAGCATCAGCATGTTTTCGAACTTCAAGCATCAAGACACAGATAACATCTGAACAATGTTTCATATGCGTTTCAACAGAAGCAAAATCATGTTGCTCCAATGCAGCGCCAAGTTCGATAACAGATGACATCATGGCATTTGCCTCGGACACGACAGTTTCGATACCGGTATTTTCCAGGCCAAGCCCCATGCTGGATAGACTGGATGATATTGAAGTCAGGTTAGACATATAGGCTATGGCGGCGGGATAGATTTTAGTAGTAGCAATATCTATTACCAGCTTAGCTTCCACCTCAATGGCTAAAATATATTGCTCTGCATAAACCTCAAAACGACTCGCCAACTCGGTTGGAGAAAGTACCCCTGTACTTTCGAACAGGCTGACCACTGAAGGGTCTTTAAAAGCCGGCAATGCATCCGCTGTGGTTGGAATATTCTTTAAACCACGCTTCTCCACTGCAGCTGTATGCCATTCTGACGAGTAGCCATCGCCACCAAAAATCACATTACTATGTAATTCCATTAATTCTTGAAGAACCACAATCACGGCAGCCGTTTGATCCTTCCCATCAGACAGCGCCGCTTCGAGCTTTTCAGCTATCCAATTGAGTGAATCGGCCAACATCGTATTCATCGCTACCAGCGGGCCTGAAACCGACTGAGATGACCCCACAGCTCTAAATTCAAAACGGTTGCCAGTAAACGCAAATGGGGATGTCCTGTTTCGATCACCCGGATCACGCTCAAATGTCAGAATCTGGGAAAGCCCGAGGTCCATCAGACCACCTTCTGCCTTTTCAAGAAGCTTGCCCGCTTTTATATCTTCAAAAACGCTTTCTAACTGATCACCCAAATAAACTGACAAGATGGCAGGCGGTGCTTCATTAGCACCGAGACGATGGTCATTTGCAGCAGATGCGATAACCGCTCTGAGCATTGGGCCATACAGATGAACGCCACGTATTACGGCCCCACAGAACAATAAAAAGTTGAGATTATCATGGGGCGTATCGCCGGGATCCAGCAGATTACCTTGCGTAGCGTTACCGATTGACCAGTTCACATGTTTACCAGAGCCATTCACACCTGCAAAAGGTTTTTCGTGCAACAGACAAAGAAAACCATGCTCCTTTGCCGTACTTTTCATCACCGTCATCAAGAGTTGTTGGTGATCGGCGGCGACATTTGCCGCTTCAAAATAAGGGGCTATTTCAAACTGACCGGGAGCAACTTCATTGTGGTGTGTTTTAGCGGGAATCCCCAGCTTATAAAGTTTGTCTTCAAAGTCTTGCATGAAAACCTGAACACGTTCTGGAATGGCACCAAAATAATGGTCATCAAATTCCTGGCCTTTGGCTGATGGTGCACCAAACAAAGTACGGCCCGCCAACAGTAAATCGGGGCGATTATTGGCAAAACACTCATCGACCAAAAAGTATTCCTGCTCGGCACCGCAACTGGAGTTGAGCGGCGCAATATCCGTTTCGCCCATTAACGAAAGTACTTTGGTTGCGGCTTTATTCATTGCCGCATTAGAACGTAGTAAGGGAATTTTTTTATCCAGCGCCTCGCCCGTCCAGGACATAAAAACGCTAGGAATCATCAATGTTGCCCCATTGGCCGTGTTCATCACATACGCTGGGCTGGTGGGATCCCAGGCCGTGTAACCTCGCGCGGCATTGGTCATCCTCAAGCTACCATTTGGAAATGATGAACCGTCAGGCTCGCCCTTTATCAGCAGACTACCGGTAAACTCGGTGATAGCAGCGCCATCAGAATTCGTGACAATAAAACCATCGTGCTTCTCTGCCGTCAGGTTCGTCATCGGATAAAAAATATGAGAGAAAAACTTTACTCCTTTCGACAAAGCCCAGTCTTTCATCGCCGCCGCGACCACATCGGCCGTAGCCGAATCAAGAGGAGCCCCCGTTTGAACGGTTTTCTTAATCGCTTTAAACGCATTTTTTGATAAAGCTTCTTCCATTGTGGCCAGATCAAACACATCAGAGGCCCAAATTTTGCTCAACGGAGACGGCATAACGCACGCTTTTGGTGCTCGATCTATAATTTTGGCAATCGCTTGAATACGTGATTGATTTCCACTCATGTTAATTTTCCTCACCAGGTAAGCTAAAAATGGGCTGTTAGACATGATGCTTGCCACCACCAACAGCCTTCCTTCCACTTAACAAGGCAAGAAACAAGCCATATAACAAACAAAGAGCTTAAATTGTCTTTAACGTTAACCAATGTACTGAAAATATTGACCGCACTACCTGGTGATAGCACGGCAATTAATCCAAATAAAAAGTCGCTGAAGACCCTTTAATTAGTGATTTAACTAAAAAACAAGCTGATATAAATCACTTCTTTAAGCAGAACGCTATGCATAAAAGAAAGGTTCAAGGGGCTGTTAGTGCTTATCTAAAATTGATACTCAAAGAAAGGTTCGAAGATGAATTCGACCTTGTTCTTCTAAAG
>Ga0209121_10005450_pt1 | contig 11511 bp, 12 predicted proteins | sample Cruoilmetagenom3_FD_187292 | JGI IMG/M metagenome (GOLD analysis project Ga0209121, IMG submission 187292) | Oil polluted marine microbial communities from Coal Oil Point, Santa Barbara, California, USA - Sample 3 (SPAdes) (version 2) | ecosystem: Environmental > Aquatic > Marine > Oil seeps ...
CGTCTAAAACTTCCTTGGAAATCGTCATTGTTGTCATGCTCCTTCAGTTTGGAAGCATGGGCCAAATTACTCATACACAGAAGATCGGACACTCTCAAAGTCTAGGCAACGGCTCCATCTGACCGCCTTCTAGGGCCCAGAACAACAAGCCAACGGCGTTTGTCAGTTCCTTTGCAACTGATGACCTGTCCGCGCCGAACGCATACTTTAGGATCAGCCCCCCAGAGTGAGTGACTCCTTTGCTGTCTTGTGTGATCGACGCATCCATCGACACATTCAGTTTCACGCCGCTGATTTTGACGGAAAGGTTTTTGGGAGCAGCCGATAACGTGTATTTCTTAAACACCTTCGGGTCGAATGTTTCCTGAAAGGCACGGACCGCCTGTGCTGACCTAAGCGCCTCACTTTGGTGCCATCCCGTTTCCGCCCTGGCTTTCGCGTCCATCCTGTCGGCAAGGAAATCCAGATCACTACGCCCAAAATCTTCTTTGAACAGTGATTTCTTGAGCGCGTCCCTAACCTGTGAGTAAGCCGCCACTTCTACTGTCTTGGGAAACTTCGTCGACCGTATGACGCGCCCCCTCTGTGTCGCATTTGATATAGCAAGGTACTGTGAGATATGATTCACTAAAAACTGCGGACGGCGGTTAAATCTGTAATTGGGATCTGAAAATATGGATGACATCACTCTGGTTGCAAAGATTGACTGTGACGCCACGCTATACGTGTCCCCAATGCATGACCGGACTTACAGCGAGTTCGTTGAGTGCGACAATCTTGGCGGCTCTGGCGGCTACTTCATTGCCCGCGAGCGCAAGAACCAGTTTGAGATTTTGGCAAAGGCGGCCAGCCTTGACGCAGCGCGTGAGATTTTCGCATTGCTGACGTCGCCACGCCTAGCGGCTAGTTAAGTATATAGGCCCCTTTCCAGGATAAGAGCGACGCCTTGGCCGACACCCACACACATGGTGCACAGGGCGTATTGTCCGCCCGTGCGTCTTAATTGATAGGCTGCCGTCAGCACCAGACGCGCGCCGGACATGCCCAGCGGGTGGCCCAAGGCAATGGCACCGCCATTCGGGTTCACGCGCGGGTCGTCATCGGCCACGCCCAGTTCGCGCAAAGTCGCCAGACCCTGGGCGGCAAAGGCTTCATTCAGCTCGATCACGTCCATCTGGTCAATGCTCAGACCCGCCTTGGCCAGCGCCTTTTGCGCGGCTGGCACCGGGCCGATGCCCATGACGCGCGGCGCAACGCCTGCGGCGACCATGGTCACAACGCGCGCCATTGGGGTCAGACCATTGGATTTCACGGCTGCCTGTGATGCCACCAGCATCGCTGCCGCCCCGTCGTTCACGCCCGAGGCATTGCCTGCGGTCACGGTCAGATCTGCACCATTCACGCCACGCAGTTTCGCCAGCTTGTCGACGCCCGTGCCAGGGCGGGGATGTTCGTCGGTGTCAACGATGATCGCGTCGCCCTTGCGTTGGGGAATGGTCACCGGTGCGATTTCATCGGCAAAGAAACCCGCATGTTGCGCGGCGGCCCAGCGGTCCTGCGACCGCGCGGCGAACGCATCCTGATCGGCGCGATTGATGTTGTAATCAGCGGCCACATTGTCCGCCGTCTGCGGCATCGAATGGGTGCCGTGTTCGGCGTCCATCGCCGGGTTTACGAACCGCCAGCCGATGGTGGTGTCGTAAACCGCATTGGCGCGGGTAAAGGCGCTGGTGGCCTTTGGCATCACGAAAGGTGCGCGGCTCATGCTTTCGACACCGCCGGCGATGCACAGGTCATAGTCACCCGCCTTGATCCCGCGTGCCGCCATGCCGACCGCATCCATGCCCGAGGCACACAGCCGGTTCACCGTCGTGCCCGGTACGTCCACCGGCAAGCCCGCCAGTAATGCGGCCATGCGCGCCACGTTGCGGTTGTCTTCGCCCGCCTGGTTGGCATCGCCATAGATCACGTCGTCGATGCTGGCCCAGTCCACACCCGGATTGCGCGCCATCAGCGCCTTGATCGGCAGTGCGGCCAGATCATCGGTGCGAACAGACGACAGCGCCCCGCCATAGCGTCCGATCGGCGTGCGTACCGCATCGCAAATGAATGCGTCCATGAATTCCTCCCTGTGTGGCGGTGGGCTGAAATAGGAAAAGCCGACCGCACGGTCAGCAATACCCTTGGCTGCGATTCGAGGCAAGAAATAAGTTACTGTATGAAATGGAAATCAAAAAACGAGTAACTAGACCGGTAATGCCTTGTGTTGCATCGGAAATTTCAAAAGCCATGAGTGGTGGGTGGAATCTCCGCTGTTTCCAAAACGGAAAACTACACAGTATAGTGGAGAAGCCCGAACGCAGCTGTTGGGGGTTTTGTTAGAAATGAGGATCCGCTCATGCGCAGCACACGAGAGCTGTACGGGGTTTTTTCCCGAAATCTTCGCATCCTGGCTTCGGCGCATGGATCGGTTGCCGAACTGTGCCGTGCGCTTGGTGTGAACCGGACACAGTTCAACCGATACCTCAGCGGGCAGGCCAGCCCCCGTCCTGAGGTTCTGCTGCGAATTTGCACCTATTTCGAAACCGATGCCCGCATTCTTTTGCAGCCGATCGAAGACCTGCACCCGGTGCAGCCACCTGCGGATCGGTCTGAACCCTTTCATGCGATTTTCGACTATCTCTATCGTGGCCGGGAACTGCTGGAATTGCGCAGCCCACCGCCCATGGGCATCCACCGCTATTGGCAACGCTCGTCTATCGACAATAATTGGGTGAATTCCTATACGGTCCGCCTGTTTCGCCGCACGGGCGCGACCCTGTTTCGCGCGATTGAAGACCGCGGGCGGGATGGCACGCGCGACCGTCCCACACAGGCGCGTCGCGATGTGCGGGGCTGGATGATGGACCAGGATGACGGCATCATCATGCAGGCTTTTCAACCGCAGGGAAAACGGCTCAGCTTTGGGTTCCTGACCTATCCGCCGACGACTGACAAGGTCATCTACCCTGGCCTGGTCATGCTCAGCCGCCCATCGACACGTCAGGTCTCGCGACTGGAACACTGTGCGTTGGAAATCCTGCCCCAGGGCGAGGCGCTGTTTCCGGTGCTGCGTGAACGCGGTGGACGGCCGCTTGGGGATCTTCCGGCCAGTCTGGCCAAGGTTCTGTCCGGCACGATCAACTGATCGTTCAGCCCAGGATCGCAAGCCAGACCCAGACGGTCAGGATCGACAGGCCCGTTGCCACCAGAACTGCCGTTGCCGCCACCCGACGCGCCACGCCGTACATGTTGGCGAACACATAGATGTTGATGCCCGGTGCCATGGACGCGGTCAGAACGGCGCTGCGCAACTGGCCATGGCTCAGGCCCAGCGCCTGTCCCAGCGTATAGGTGATGGTCGGGTGCAGAACCAGCGAGACAGTGACGATCAGGGCGACCACGCCCATGTCGCCCTCGGGTTTGTAACAGGCCAAGACACCGCCCAGGCCAAAGATCGCTGCGGGCAAGGCTGCGCGTGCCATCATGTCGACCGCGTCGGTGAATACGGCGGGCAGGGCGAGGCCGGTGAAATTCACCGCAAAGCCTGCCGCGATGCCGATCACCAGAGCGTTGCGCGCCATGGATCGCAGCACGCTCAACATCGTGGCCCCCAGGCTTTTACCCTGCGCGCGCGCAAACTCCATCGCCGTGACGCCGACGACATAGCAAAATGGCGCATGGACCGAAACGATGACGAAATTCGGCCCCAGCGCGTCGATCCCATAGGCGCGTTCGGTGATCGCCAGCCCCAACAGGACCGAGTTCGAGAACAGCCCGCCAAAACCGATCGCGACGCTGTCGGGCCAGGGCCGTTTGAACAGGTATCGCGCGCCCAGAAAGGCGACGGCAAAGCCGCTGCCCGCCCCGACATAGAAACTGGTCAACAGCGCCGGATCAAAACTCTGGCTCAGGTCCAGCGACGAGATCGCGCGAAACAGCAGGGTCGGAATGGCGAAATTCTGGGTGAACTTCATCAGGCCTTCGATTGCGGTTTCGGGGAAATATCCGCGCCATGTGGCAAAGTATCCAAAACCGATCACCAGAAAGACCGGCAGGATAACCTCGACCAGCGCGCTCATTCGTCGTGGATGATGGTCATGCCATCAAAGGCCGGGGTGATGTGATCCGGGGTTTCGGCTGCGACCGTGTCATAGTCCAGGTCGATATGCATATTGGTCAGCACGCCACGTTTGGCGCCTGATCGCTCCAACCATTCCAGCGACTGTTCCAAATGTGCGTGCGTTGGGTGCGGCGTGCGGCGCAAAGCGTCCAGCACCCAACAGTCAAGACCCTGAAGCGCGGTCCAGGCGTCTTCGGGGATTGCGCTGACATCCGGCAAATAGGCCAGATCACCAATGCGAAAGCCCAGCGAGTCTATGCGGCCGTGGCGGACTTCGAACGGGGTCAGGGTGATCGGGCCACCGGCCCCGTTAATGGTCACATTACCCTCAATCGTGTGCATGTCCAGAATGGGCGGATAGCTGGACCCGGCGGGCTGCACGAACGCATAGCCAAACCGGGAAATCAGCGCGTCCTGCGTGGCCGGGTCGGCCCAGATCGGCAGGCGGGCCCGCTGGTTATAGACCACCATGCGCAGGTCATCGATGCCATGCACGTGGTCGGCGTGGGAATGGGTATAGACCACCGCGTCCAGATAGCCGACATCGGCGTCCAGCAGTTGTTGGCGCATGTCTGGCGAGGTGTCGATCAACACCCGTGTGTGCCCCGCTGCGGTTTCGCGCGTGATCAGCATGGAACAGCGCGAGCGGCGGTTTTTGGGGTTCGTCGGGTCGCAATCACCCCACTGGCCGCCCAGCCGGGGCACGCCACCTGAGCTGCCGCAGCCCAGAATGGTGAACACCAGCCGCGCCATCAGGCGTTGGCCTTATAGGCAGCGACTTTGCGAAACAGCCGGTCGAAATTCGCCTGTGTCTGCGCGGCGAAATCGGCATAATCCAGGCCGTACAGCTCGGCCCCCACGCGCGCGGTGTGGACGGTAAAGGCGGGTTCGTTCCGTTTGCCACGATGGGGCGGCGGGGCCAAATACGGCGCGTCGGTTTCGACCAGGATGCGATCGACCGGGGCGGCGGCGAAGATGTCGCGCACCTCCTGGCTTTTCGGGAAAGCGGCGATGCCTGACATCGACAGGTAAAACCCCAGATCCAGCGTCGCGCGCGCCAGTTCGGGCGTCGAGCTGAAACAATGCATGACGCAAGCGTAGGCGCCGTTTGCGTGTTCTTCGGACAGGATGCGGATCATGTCCTCATCTGCGGCGCGGCTATGGATGATCAACGGCAAGCCCGTATCGCGCGCAGCCGCAATATGGATGCGCAGGCTATCCTTTTGCACCTGTGCGGTTTCGGCGGTGTAGTGATAGTCCAGCCCGGTTTCGCCAATGCCGACGAATTTCGGATGTGCGGCCAGGGCGACCAGTTCGTCGACCGTCGCCATAGGTTCCTCGGCGGCGCTCATCGGGTGGGTGCCAGCGGCGAAGAACACGGGCGCATGGGCCTCGGCAATGGCCTGCACCTGGGGCAGATTGCGCAGGCGGGTGCAGATCGTGACCATACGTGTGACCCCCGCCTCGGCGGCGCGCGCGATGATATCGCCATGCTGGCCGTCAAAGTCCGGAAAATCCAGGTGGCAGTGGCTGTCGGTTATTTCGGGAATGTTGCTCATCGCCGCCTCATCGCGCGGCAACTGCGTCCGCCGTTTCATTTATCCTGAAAACCATATCAAGGATGAGCGCGGCAGGGTCAAGGTTCACCGCGCGCCCGTGTTGTGCGGCGGCGGACAGCGATTGCTGGGTTGCGGCCCAGGCGCGGGCGGCCTGTTGGGTCGAAGACAGGCGGTTCAGCAACGCCCCTTCGCCCTGGATTGCCTCGGCAGCAGGGGCCAGCCCCGCGCCATTTCGCGCCAAGCGGGACAGGAACAGATCGATCAGACGCAGGGTCAGGCTGAAGCGGTCGACATTAGCCTTGCCCGCACAGCCCTCGGCCAGTTTCAGGGCGCGCTGGCGGTCGTAATTCGGAGCGTTGTGGAACACGGCGGCGATGTCGGAATACAGCTTCAACCCCTCAAGATGGGTCAGCGACAGGGCGTCGCCAACCGATCCGGCGGCCAGTTCGGCCAGTGCTTCGGCACGCGCATCGGGTTCGGCGCCTGCATTGACCAGCGCCTGGGCCAAGTCGGGCGGCGACAAGGGGGCCAAGCGCAATTCACGACAGCGTGACCGGATGGTTGGCAACAGTCGCGTTGGTTGGTGCGAGATGAGCAGCAGGATCGCGTTCGCGGGCGGCTCCTCCAACAGCTTCAGGATCGCGTTGGCGGCGTTGGTGTTCAGCTCATCCGCGCTGTCGATGATCACCACGCGACGACCACCATCCGAGGCGGACAGGGCGAAGAAATTCTTCAGCTTACGGGCCTCATCAACCGTGATTTCGCCCTTCAGCCGCTTGGCTTTTTCGTCATAGGGACGGCGCAGCAGGAACAGGCCAGGATCGGACAGGGCCGCCAGCCGCCGCGCCACCGGATGGTCAGGCGCAATGTCCAACGTGTCGGGCGTGGCGGGGGCAAACATGCCGCCATCATCAGGCGGTGTGGCCAACAGGAACCGCGCAATGCGCCAGGCCAGCGTTGCCTTGCCAACACCACGCGGGCCGGTGATCAGCCAGGCGTGATGCATGCGCCCCGAAGTGAACGCATCCAGAAAGTCATGTTCAGGCCCGGCTTGTCCCAACAGGGTTTCGGTTTCGCGCGGGTGTGGCGCGCCTTCGATCCGGTCGGGTTCGGGCAGAATGTCGGCCTCGGCCATGCGGTTATCCGATCCGGTTGTGGGCGATCTGGGTGACTTCGGCGGCGACCTCGCCGATCGCGCGCGCGCCGTTTACCACGACGCAGCGGTCGGCATATTCAATCGCCAGATCCAGAAACCCCTCGCGCATCTGCGCTTGCAGAGCGGTGCCGAAATCCTCGAACCGTTCCTCGGTGCCACCCCGGCCCTTGGCGCGGGTCAGGCCGGTGTCCGGGTCCATGTCGATGATGAACGTCAGGTCGGGTTCACGCCCGATCATCAGCTCGTGCAGAGCATCAACCATATGGCGCAGATCACCGGAACGCAGCCCCTGATACATGCGGCTGGAGTCCGCGAACCGGTCGCAGATGACAATCTTTCCGGCCTCAAGCGACGGTTCAATCAACCGCTCCAAATGGTCACGCCGCGCGGCGGTGAACAGCAACAATTCGGTCTGCGCCGACCAACGATCCGGGTCGCCTTCCAGAACCAAAGCGCGGATTTCTTCTGCCCCTGGGCTGCCGCCGGGTTCACGCGTGTGAACAACGTCATGGCCTTCGGCGCGCAGCGTGTCGGCCAACAGCCGTGACTGGGTCGATTTGCCTGAGCCATCGATCCCCTCAAACGTAATGAAAAAACCTGTCATGTCAGTTGGTAACGGGGGCAGGGGCGGCGTCATCGCCGCCCTGAACCATCGCCATTACCTTGCCCGCCGCCGCCTTCAGGCGCGGCAGGAACCCGGCGCGGCCCACGGCGTTTTCGGCGAACAGTGGCACCACGGTGTCAGGCAACCCATCACGGGTGATCGTCATCTGACCCAGCTCTTGACCCTGGGCAATCGGCGCCTCGACCGGGCCGGTCCAGGTCACGGTGGCCTCTATCCCGTCGCGTTGCATGGCGGGGACCAAAAGCTCGACATCTGCGCTGGCCACCAGGCCAATGCTGGGTGCGTCGCCCAGCCAAACGGAGGCCTCGGCCACACGTTGCCCGGCTTTCACCGGGGTTTTCACAGCGAACTGGCGGAAGGCCCAGTTGACGATGGCTTCGCTTTCCTCGGCGCGGGCCTTTTCGCTGGTCAGCCCCGAGATGACAAAGATGATGCGGCGTTTGCCCTGCAAGGCCGATCCGACCAGGCCATAGCCCGCCTCAGACGTATGGCCGGTTTTCAACCCGTCCGCCCCGACGCCCAGTTTCAACAGCGGGTTGCGGTTGTTGCGATTGTCCGGCGCGCGGCCATCGAACATGAATTCGGTTTGGCTGAAGTAGTGGTAATACTGCGGGAATTCGGTGATCAGGCGGTTGGCCAGCATGGCCAGGTCTTTCATCGACATGCGCTGTTGCGGGTGCGGCCAGCCCGACGCGTTGCCAAAGCTGGAATTCGCCATGCCCAGATCGGCGGCGCGGTCGGTCATCATTTTCGCAAACGCGTCTTCGGTGCCGCCCAGCCCTTCGGCGACCACCACGCAGGCGTCATTGCCGGACTGAACGATGATGCCCTGGATCAACTGTTCGACTGTCGGGCGATCGGAGGTGGTCAGGAACATGGTTGATCCGCCCATCGCCTTGGCGCGCGCCGACACACCGAACCGGGTGTCCATGGTCACGCGCCCATCTGCCAGTGCCTCGAACAGCATATTGATCGTCATCAGCTTGGACATCGACGCAGGGGGCAGCGGCATATCCGCCTGTTTTTCCAACAGAACGGTGCCCGTTGCCACGTCCATCACGTAAGCCGACGAGGCGCGGGTGTCAAAGGCACGGGCAGGCAGGGCCACGGTCAACGTGACCAGGGCAAGGGTCAAAAGCAAAGCAAGACGGCGCATGGCAGCGGCGGTCCTTTCAGCGTCAGTTGGTCACAAAATAGGCGTCAGCAAAGCCGAGCCCCTTGATTTTCTTTAGCAAAGATGCGCGTTCCGCGCTGCTGGTCGTTGGCCCGACGATCACACGCCAGAACTTTTTGCCCGACGACGTGCCGGGTTTCACTGTTGGGACCATGCCCGCGCGGCGCAGGCTTTCGGCGGTGTTTGTGGCGTTGGTCTCAACGCTGAAAATGCCGATCTGGATGAATGGTTTGGACAGGCTGGCGGTTGGGGCAGCAGGGGCAGCAGCGGGTGCCGGTGTGGGCGCAGCGGCGGTGCCTTCGGCGGCATCCAGCGCGGCGGCGGCGGCGGCGATCGGGTCGGCAATCGGTGTCTCGCTGACCTCATCCTCGGAAATGACCGGATCGGTGGGCGCCTCCTGCGCAGGCGCTGCGTTGGGAATTTCCTCGCGGCGCAGGGCCGTCACGTTCAGCTGAACCGGTGCCCCCGCCAACATGCCAAGTGCATCGGCGGCATCTGACGACACCTGAAAACGCGGCCCGGGCTGGGCGCGTTCCCGGCGGAACAGGGCGCCGATGACGAATTTTCCGTTGGCCTCGTTGCGGATGATCACGCGCTCGGGATCTTTCGCCTCGCTATGGGCAACCCAGACACCGCCCAGCGAGGGGCGCCCGTCCCACAGACCGCTTTCCGACACCTGAAACACCTCGGGTGCCTCAACGTCACGTTCGACCAGACGGGTGGAATTCCCGACCTGTTGGCTGGGCGTGGTGTCGCCACCGCCCCCTTGCAGGAAGGCTGGCATCTGCCCTTCTTCACATGCGGAAAGAAGAACCGCGCTGCCCAGAATGATCCCCAACGCTCGGATGGTCCTGCGTGCCATGATATGCCCCTAAACCCAACTGCCCATGCTGACGCTTCGCGCGCCTGTTTGACGGCAGTGTAGCGACCCCACCGCGCCCTGAAAAGGCCATGAGGCAAGGGTCGGCGGAAAAGAGCACTCAAAAGGTCCGGTTGAAGTCCATTTCTACACTTTCAGAATCACGAAAGGCCGGATACTCCTGCCCCTCACCGGAGGAGTGGCAGAGTGGTCGAATGCACCGGTCTTGAAAACCGGCGTGCGTGAAAGCGTACCGTGGGTTCGAATCCCACCTCCTCCGCCATCTTACCTTTTTCATTGATGTGCTTGGCGTGCCCCTGGTGGCGCATACGCTTTATTTCTATGGAGAAGTTGTTAAATCGGCTTTCTCTTGAGTTTTCTTCGATTGTCCGCAATTCTGTTCATTGAGTGGTATGAAATGTGGTAGGCTAATGGCGATATCCGGCAAGCTCACAAAGAAACTGGTCGAGAATCTCGGCGCTGGGCGGCATGGCGATGGGAACGGTCTTTACCTGGTGGTTGACCCTTCCGGCGCGCGCCGGTGGATTGTCCGTGTTGTGGTCAAGGGCCAGAAGAACAAAAATGGCGGCCCACTGCGCACGGATTTTGGTTTGGGCGGGGCGGATGTTGTCTCGCTTCACCAGGCGCGGGAGCGTGCGCTTGAGTATCGGCGCATGGCAAAGCAGGGGCTCCATCCTCGTTTCCACGCGCCACGAGAAATCCCGACTTTCGAAGAGGTTGCTGGCCAGGTCCATATTGACCGCATGCCGACCTGGAAGAACGAAAAGCACGGCCAGCAGTGGATCAACACCCTGCGCAGCTATGCATTCCCGAAGATCGGGCGAATGCCGATTGATGGCATTGGTCAGCCGGAGGTGTTGATGTGCCTGTCTCCGATCTGGACGGAGAAACACGAAACCGCCCGAAGGCTGGCGCAGCGGATCAAGGTGGTTCTTGATGTGGCCAAGTCGAAGGGGTTTCGTGAAGGAGAGAACCCGGTCACGGCTATCAGGGAAGGTCAGGTGCTTCCCAAGGTCCGGGCAAAGGTCAAACACCACAGTGCGATGCGCTGGCAGGATGTTCCAGAATTCTATGCAGATTTATCAAAGCGCAGGTCCATGGCGGCGAAAGCACTGATGTTCACCTGCCTGACGGGGTCGCGAACCGGCGAGGTTCTTGGGATGCGCTGGGCCGAGTTGGATTTTGATGAGAAGGTCTGGACTTGTCCTGAGGCGCGCATGAAGACGGGCGAGGAGCATCGGGTTCCTTTGACCGCAGAAATGCTGTCGATAGTCGAGCCGCTTCGCGCGTTGGGCTCCGAGATTGTGTTTGAGGGTCAGAAGCGGCATAAACCCCTTTCGAACATGGCGATGCTCATGCAGTTGCGGCGCATGGGGCTGGAAAGTGTGACAGTACACGGGTTCCGCTCGACGTTCCGTGACTGGGCCTCCGAGGCGGCGAATGTACCTCGGGAAATTGCCGAGATGAGCCTGTCGCACCGTGTCGGGAGTGATGTTGAGCGCGCTTATGCCCGTTCCGATCTTCTGGACAAACGGCGTGACCTCATGGAGCGTTGGTCGCAGGTCGTGACGTCAGGCTGAAAGTAGAGAGGTGATTGGCTCGTATGTTTGCACCAGAAGGCTATGTCTCCCTGTCCAGCCTATGGGAAGAGTTCCTCGGAAAGTACCGCACTCGTTTGTCTGCCATCGCCCGTGAGCGATATCGCGGGAAAACCTTTGGCCAGCATGACGAGTTCGGGTCGCCGGATGACTTTTGTGAGGACGTGTTTCTACAGCTGATCGAGAAGGAAGCGATCTGGGCGGTGAAACCCTTGGCACCTGCGATGAAGCTTTCAACGCAATTGGATGGTGGTCGCTCTTCAATGTTTTCCAAGTTGACGGCTTTGGAGAGTTACTTTGTGGCGAAAGACCCTGTCGAGGCAGGGCCGGACGGGTATTGGTTGAATAAAATGGGTT
>Ga0209121_10005451_pt1 | contig 11510 bp, 6 predicted proteins | sample Cruoilmetagenom3_FD_187292 | JGI IMG/M metagenome (GOLD analysis project Ga0209121, IMG submission 187292) | Oil polluted marine microbial communities from Coal Oil Point, Santa Barbara, California, USA - Sample 3 (SPAdes) (version 2) | ecosystem: Environmental > Aquatic > Marine > Oil seeps ...
ATTGGCGCCCACAATGGCCAAAACGGCGCGATCATGATTGGTGGTACAGGTTCATGTGGCATCTACCTAAACAACGGCGAACAACATGTGGTTGGCGGTCGTGAATTTCCAATTTCAGACCAAGGTGGCGGCGCAGTGATGGGCCTTCGCTTAATTCAACAAGTCCTGTTAGCAGAAGACGGTATTCGCAGCAAAACCCCACTGACTCAACACGTGATGAACCACTTTGACAATGATGTTGATGCGATCGTGGCGTGGTCAAAAGGCGCCATTCCAAAAGACTACGGTCAATTCTCGCCAGTGATTTTTCAACTCGCTAACGAAGGCGATGAGCTGGCTATCGAGATGCTCAAGCAAACCGCAGCTGATATCGAAATGTTTGTGCTAGCACTTCATCGCAAAGGTGCAGACAAGGTATGCCTGATGGGCAGTATCGCTGAGCGCATTCTCAACTGGCTATCACCACCAGTACAACAATGGATCGTTGAACCTCAATTTGACGCTATTGAAGGCGCATTGATGTTTGCCGGAAAACCACAACACAACTTGTATCAACAGGCTTAGCAGGGAAGTTATATGAATTATCGCATCGACTTAGCTGTTCTTTCTGAACAAAAAAATAACTGCCGATTTGGCCTTACGGTACATAACTTAAGTGACCTCGACGTAAAAGATTGGTCACTGTATTTTGCCTTTGACCGATTCATCCTTCCGGAGAGTCTATCTCAAGGTGAACTGACTCAAGTTGGAAGCTTTTGCTCGTTCAAACCAAGCTCTCCGGTGTTAAAGGCGAACAACCACTACTACCTTGAATTCAGTATTCAAAGCGCCCCATTTCGCTTCTATTCTGATGGCCTTAATGATGCATTTATCCAATCACATCATGATGGAGAAACATCGGTACTGCCTGTCGCGATATCACCGATTTTTTTGGCTTCGCCATACCGTGAACGCAACCAAATACCTGAAGTTAACGCTGCTGAAATTGCATTAATTCCTCAGCCAAATCAGATCGAACTTCAGCTAGGTAGCTTCGCACTAAGTAGCGAATGCAAGATTGAGGTTCAATCTCAACTTGCTGATAAGGCGTTATCTTGGCTGCAACAAGAATTGCTTTCTACCTTTGAGCTGTCGATTTCGAATGAGCTTTCAACTGAATTTTCAAAAGACGAAAGCGGCGACATTCTATTTCGCAGCAACCCGACGTTAGACGAAGCCGAGTACAAGCTCACCGTCACGGCACAACAAATAATGGTTGAATCAGGCAGCCAATCGGGCTTCACACACGCTGTAGCAAGCTTGATTCAGTTGGTACAACAACTGGATGCCAAGAACTTCTCTGTTCCATGTTGCAAAATCGTCGATCAGCCTCGTTTCAAATACCGAGGCATGATGCTGGATTGCGCTCGTCACTTCCATTCAGTGGAGCAAGTGAAACGCTTAATCAACCAACTCGCGCACTACAAGTTCAACGTCTTTCATTGGCACTTAACCGATGATGAGGGTTGGCGAATTGAGATCAATAGCCTACCTCAACTTACTGAAATCGGTGCTTGGCGTGGCCCTGACCATGCACTAGAACCGCAATACACACACCTTGCTGACAACTATGGCGGCTTCTACACGCAACAACAGATTCGCGAAGTCATTGAATACGCAGAGCAGCGTAGCATCACTGTAATCCCTGAGATTGACATCCCAGGTCACTGCCGCGCCGCGATCAAATCACTGCCTGACATGCTGGTAGAGCAAGCTGACACCACTCAATACAAGAGTATTCAGCACTACAACGACAATGTCCTAAACCCTGGCTTGCCAGGCACTTACCAATTCTTAGATGCGGTTATTGAAGAAGTCGCAGAGCTATTCCCCAGCGAATTGATTCACATGGGTGCAGACGAAGTACCACCGGGTGTGTGGACTAACAGCCCTGCAGCTCAAGCTCTGATGAAAGAGCATAAATATCAAGACAGCAAAGACTTACAAGGCCACCTATTCCGTTATGCCGAGAACAAACTCAAGCAACTTGGCAAGCGCATGGTGGGCTGGGAAGAAGCGCAACACGGCGACAAAGTCAGTAAAGAGACCATCATCTACTCGTGGCTCAGTGAAGAAGCAGCAGTGAATTGCGCTCGCCAAGGCTTTGATGTGGTGTTGCAACCGGCACAATTTACCTATCTCGACATGACCCAAGATTATGCACCGGAAGAACCGGGCGTCGATTGGGCTGCCGTTATCCCATTAGAACAAGCTTATAACTACGAAGCACTTGCTGAGATATCCGACACCGACCCAATTCGTAAGCGGATCCGCGGAATTCAGTGTGCTCTATGGTGTGAGATCGTCACCAACCAAAAGCGTATGGATTATATGGTATTCCCAAGAATTAGCGCTTTATCTGAAGGATGTTGGACACATAAAAACAACCGAAACTGGCTAGATTACCTATCTCGCCTAAAGGGGCATCTGCCATTACTCGACAGACTCAATGTTGATTATCGCAACCCTTGGAAAGGTCAATAAAACAAACCAAAGCGACACTCACATCGAGCGGTTGCTGACTCAAATTAAGGTGCTCAGTCAGATAAGACTCAGCATCACTATTTAAAAATTAGCTGCATAGATGCAGTTTGTTAAAAAGGAAATGACAATGAAATACGGCTATTTCGATAACGACAATCGCGAATACGTCATCACTCGCCCTGATGTACCAGCACCATGGACCAACTACCTGGGTACTGAAAAGTTTTGTACCGTAATTTCGCACAATGCGGGCGGTTATTCGTTCTACAATTCTCCGGAATACAACCGTGTTACTAAGTTCCGTCCAAATGGCACCTTTGACCGTCCAGGACACTATGTTTACCTGCGTGATGATGAGACGGGTGATTACTGGTCTATCTCTTGGCAACCAGTGGCAAAAAGCCTAGATGAAGCGAACTACGAAGTTCGTCATGGTCTGTCATACTCAAAGTTCAAATGTGAATACAGCGGTATTACGGCAACTAAAACGCTATTCGTACCTAAGGGTGAAGATGCGGAAGTTTGGGATGTAGTACTAAAGAACAACACTGACAAGCCAAGAACCATCAGCACTTTCTCATTTGTTGAGTTCTCTTTCAGTCACATTCAATCAGATAACCAAAACCATCAGATGTCTTTGTACTCTGCGGGCACGTCTTACCAAGAAGGTGTTCTGAAATACGACCTGTACTACAACACCAACGACTTTGAAGGCTTCTACTACCTAGCATCAACCTTCTCTCCAGACAGCTACGATGGTCAGCGTGACAACTTCCTTGGCATGTACCGTGACGAAGCAAACCCAATTGCCGTTGAGAACGGTAAATGTTCTAACAGTGCTCAAACTTGTTACAACCACTGTGGTTCTCTGCACAAGCAATTTACGATTCAACCGGGTGAAGAAGTTCGCTTTGCTTATGTACTAGGTATCGGTAAAGGCAACGGTGAACGCCTCCGCGAGAAGTACCAAGACACAGCAAACGTAGATGCGGCGTTCCAAGGCATCAAAGATCACTGGGACGAGCGTTGCAACAAATTCCAAGTTAAGTCGCCAAACGAAGGCTTAGACACCATGATCAACACGTGGACGCTATACCAAGCGGAAACCTGTGTGGTTTGGTCACGCTTTGCATCATTCATCGAAGTTGGCGGTCGTACTGGTCTTGGTTACCGTGATACTGCGCAAGATGCGATCTCAGTGCCTCATGCCAACCCACAAATGACCAAGAAGCGTATTATCGACCTGCTTCGCGGCCAAGTGAAAGCGGGCTACGGTCTACACTTGTTCGATCCTGACTGGTTCGATCCAGAGAAAGCTGACGTTGAACCTTCAAAATCACCAACGGTTGTTCCAACGCCGTCAGATGACGACAAGATCCACGGCATTGACGATACCTGTTCTGATGATCACTTATGGATCGTACCTACCATCATCAAGTACGTGATGGAAACCGGTGAACACGATTTCTTTGACGAAGTGATTCCATACGCAGATGGTGGCGAAGCAACGGTTTACGAACACATGAAAGCCGCACTTAACTTCTCTGCAGAATACGTAGGTCAAACAGGTATCTGTAAGGGTCTTCGCGCAGACTGGAATGACTGTCTGAATCTAGGTGGCGGTGAATCTTCTATGGTTTCATTCCTACACTTCTGGGCTCTTCAAGAGTTCTTAGACCTGGCTAAGTTCCGCAATAACGATGCTGACGTTACTAAATACACTGAAATGGCAGCTAACGTTCGCGAAGCGTGTGAAACGCACCTTTGGGATGACGAGGGTGGTTGGTACATCCGTGGTCTAACTAAAAATGGCGACAAGATCGGTACCGCTCAACAAGCTGAAGGTCGAGTTCACCTTGAATCAAACACGTTAGCGGTTCTCTCTGGCGCGGTATCTCAAGAACGTGGCGAGAAAGCAATGGACGCAGTTGATGAGAACCTATTTTCTGAATACGGCCTACACCTAAACTCTCCATCATTCGCAACACCAAACGATGATATCGGCTTTGTAACTCGCGTTTACCAAGGCGTAAAAGAGAACGGTGCTATCTTCTCTCACCCGAATCCATGGGCTTGGGTAGCAGAGGCGAAGCTTGGCCGTGGCGACCGTGCGATGAAATTCTACGATGCGCTTAACCCTTATAACCAAAACGACATGATTGAAACACGTTACGCGGAACCATATTCGTACGTGCAGTTCATCATGGGTAAAGACCACCAAGACCACGGCCGTGCAAACCACCCATGGTTAACAGGCACCTCGGGCTGGGCTTACTTTGCGGTAACCAACTTCATTCTTGGTGTTCGCACCGGATTCGAAGGTTTAACTGTAGATCCTTGTATCCCGACTGATTGGCCAGAGTTTGAGGTCACTCGTCAATGGCGCGGTGCAACTTACAACATCACGGTGCAAAACCCTAATGCAGTAAGCAAAGGTGTAGCCTCTATCACTATCAACGGTGAGTCAGTTGAAGGTGCAATCCCAGTACAAACAGAAGGCAGCGTGAATGATGTTGTCGTTGTTCTAGGCTAGTCACGCAATTTAACGAACAGCTCCGGTCTCAAGTCTTTACAGGCTTGAGACCGTGAGACTAAAAGGATTTTCTAATGATTAAATTTGGTACCGGTGGCTGGCGCGCTTTCATTGGTGAAGAGTTCACCAGAGACAATGTTCGCTTGGTGGCACAAGCGCTCGCTAACATCATCAATAATGAAAATGCCGCAAAGAACGGGTTTGTGATCGGCTATGACCGCCGATTCCTTTCAGATAAAGCAGCATGTTGGTTTGCAGAAGTACTTGCGGCGAACAACATCAAAGTAAGCTTCATTGATAAGTTCGTTCCAACACCTATCGTGATGTTCCAAGCGAAAGAGATGGGCTGCATCTACTCGGCATGTATTACCGCATCTCACAACCCAGCAGACTACAACGGCATCAAGATCTTCATTGAAGGTGGACGTGATGCTGATGAGATCATCACCGAGAAGATAGAACAGCAAATCGCAACATTGACCAGCGAAGACGTTATACGAGTTGATTTCGAGCAAGCGTTAAACGACAAAGAAATCGAGATCATCAACCCGATGAACGACTTTGTTGATTCAATCATCAACTTCATCGATATCGAGTCGATCAAGAAAGCTAACCTACGCGTGCTGATTGACCCAATGTTTGGCGTAGCGAAAAATGCTTTGCAGACAGTGCTGATCAACGGTCGATGTGATGTCGACGTCATCAACGATGGCAAAAACCCAGATTTTGGTGGCTTGATGCCATCACCAAATGCCGCAACGCTCTATCGCTTGAAGCACTTAGTTGCAGCAGAAGGCTATGACATAGGTATTGGTACTGATGGCGATGCCGATCGTCTGGGTATTATTGATGAGAAAGGTCACTTCATTCACCCTAACGAAGTACTACTACTGCTTTATTACTACTTACTGGAATACAAAGGCTGGAAGGGCTCTGTCGTTCGTAATATTGCCACCACACATCTACTGGATAAAGTAGCTGCGGATCATGGAGAGAAGAGCTTTGAGGTTCCTGTAGGCTTTAAGCATATCAGCTCTCAAATGGAAGCTGATGATTCTCTAATTGGTGGCGAAAGCTCAGGTGGCTTAACCATTCGAGGTCACATCAAAGGTAAGGATGGCGTATTTGCATCAAGCTTGCTGGTTGAGATGATCAGTGTGACAGGCAAGAAGCTGTCTGAATTGCTTGATGAGATTTACTCTAAATATGGCTATGCCTACACCGCAGAAGGCGATTGTAAGTTTAAACCTTCAGAGAAAGAAGCGCTCTACACTAAGATCTACGTCGAGAAGCAACTACCTGAATTTGAATACGAAATTGAAAAAGTTAGCTATGAAGATGGTGCAAAGGTGTACTTCAAGAATGGCGGCTGGGTCATTGCTCGCTTCTCAGGAACAGAGCCGTTACTACGAATTTTCGCAGAAATGGAAGATAAAGACACTGCAGAACATGTTCTTCAAAAAGTAAAAGACTTCCTCTCTCTATAGGCTTATAGAGTGCAGCAGTTTTGTATGGGACTTAACATATCACTGCCTTGTTAAAGCCTATTGATGAAGAACTTTTGCCCAGTACTTTTAATTAAGTTCTGGGCTTTTTTATGACTGAGCTTTATTTACAGGAATGGGAATGACGAGAAATCGTTAAAACGCCAATACGCCTTTGGTATCCACTTTTACGGTTACCGGCATACCCATTTCAAGAGCCTCTGAAGAGGTTGCTAATAACTTCTGACCGTTCGCTTCAATCACATAACGACAGTGGTCTCCCATGAACTGCTGTTCTAATACTGAAAGGTTACTGTCTACATCATGAGTAGCCACGATATGTTGAGGTCTTAACAACAACGCACATTCAGCCCCCACTTCGATCTCGGTTTGCGCCTTGGCCTCAATCAAACCTAAGCTTGTTTCAAATTCGTTATCTGAAATACGTTGTGCATTCAAGTAACTTCCGCCACCTAAGAAATCAGCAACAAACTTGCTTGATGGGTGGAAGTACAGTTCTGACGCCGAGCCGTATTGTTCGATGACACCATGATTCATTACTGCCATCTTGTCAGCAAAAGCAAACGCTTCTTCACGACTGTGAGTCACAAAAATAGCCGTCACACCCTGCTTCTTAAAGATTTTACGAATCTGAGAAATCAGCTCATGACGTACTTGGGTATCAATGTTAGAAAACGGTTCGTCCAATAGCAGTAGGTCTGGCTTATATGCCAAAGAGCGCGCAATCGCGACACGTTGCTGTTGTCCACCAGATAGCTGATGAGGGTAACGATCGCCAAATTGGTCAAGGTGTACGAGCTCAAGCATCTCTTGAACTTTCGCAGTCTTATCTTGCTCAGACATATCGCGTAGACCAAATGCCACGTTCTGATTCACGGTGAGGTGTGGAAACAGAGCATAATCTTGGAAAATCATTCCAATGTTACGCTGCTCTGGCGGCAACCAATTCGCAGCGTCATCAATAACTTGGCAATTCAAGCTCATAACGCCACTACTCAATGGAAGCAGACCTGCAATCGCTTTAAGCAGCGTCGTCTTACCACATCCACTGGCACCAAGCAGACAAACAATTTCACCATGCTCAACTTCTAAAGAAAGAGATTCCAAAATGGTTTGGGAATCATACTTACAAGTCAGATTTTTAATTGATAATGCACAACTCATTAGTGTTTCTGCTCCAAGGAACGGTTTACGATGATCAGTGGGATTAAGCCTACCAATACTAATAACACAGCAGGCATAGCTGCTAATTCAAGGTGTTCATCTGACGCATAGTTATAAACATAAGTCGCGAGCGTTTCGAAATTAAAGGGACGCAGCAGCAATGCTGCATTTAGCTCTTTCATTGATTCGATAAACACCAATAAGCCTGCAATCAAAGCACCACGCTTAATCAAAGGTAGGTGAACACGGCGTAACATCTGGTTGGTATTACACCCCATTGTTTTAGAGGCCATATCCAATGAAGGTGATACTTTACTTAGGCTACTTTCGATACTACCAATAGCAACAGCTGAAAAACGCACTACCATTGCAAAGATAAGCGCAAACATGGAACCAGAGAAGATCAAACCAGGTCGTCCCCACTCCATCACTTTAGCGATGTCATTGACCAAGTGATCCATAAACAACACGGGTACCATCACGCCAATCGCTAGAACGGTGCCTGGAACAGCATAGCCCATTGAAGCAAACCTCATGTAAGCCAGGTTTTTCTTACCAGGGCTCACACGTTGATTAAAATTCACAATCAACGCAACGAGTACACCAATAATCGCCGCGACAACAGAGACGTAAAGACTATTAAGTGCATATTCTCTGAATTCTGGTGTCCAACTTTGAGCGAAATACTTGTAGGCATAAATGATCAATTGCGCGAGGGGGAATAAAAACGCTATGCACACTAACCCCCAACACCAAAACAGTGACAACCACTTTTTCCAACCGATTAGTTCATAACGAAAATCTTCGCGGCTACTAAATTGATTTTGAAATAACTTTTGTTTACGACGGCTGTATCGCTCGGTGCTCAATAAGAGAATGACAATCACTAACATGATTGCCGATATTTTTGCAGCGGCTGTTAGGCTCGAGTAGCCCAACCAAGTATCGTAAACCGCTGTCGTTAGTGTGTTAACAGCAAAGTAGCTTACAGTACCGAAGTCACCTATGGTTTCCATCGCAACAAGAGACAAACCGACCGCCATGGAAGGACGAACAAGTGGAAGTGAGATACGACGAAAGCTTTCCCAGGGAGAGCACTTCAACAAGCGAGCAGATTGTAATAGGGAAACGTTTTGCTCCATGAAAGCCGCACGGCAGAGCAAATAAATATAAGGGTAAAGAACGAGAGACAGAACAATAATAGCGCCTGATAAGGTTCTAATGTCGGGGAACCAATATTCACTAGGTCCCCACCCCGTCAGTTCTCGTAGCAGGATTTGAACAGGGCCAGCAAAATCAAACCAGTCGGTAAAAATATAGCCCACAATATAGCCAGGCATTGCCAATGGCAGCACCAAAGCCCATTGCAAAACACGCTCTCCAGGAACACGACACATTGCCATGATCCATGCAGACGGAATACCGAAAATCAAAGACAGGAACATGGTTCCTATGACTAAAACCACCGTATTGTAAGCATAGGTGGGCATTACTGTAGACATAAGATGAGAAAATAGCTCATCCGTTTCTCCAACAGCAGTCGTAAAAATCGCCAAGATTGGTAAAACAAGCAGTACAGCGATTATTCCGCTACTGGTGTTCCATAAATAATTCTTTTCTTTCATCGCCTAACTACAATGAGGCTTAATGAAATACATATGCATTTGCAAATACATCTCATATCCTTTTAATGGTGGGGGTATTTATACCCATATACCGTAATGACTTCAAGGTGAGATACTCATAACTCAATGGATCAAGGGAGAGCTTTGTATCAAAAAGTGATTTCTCCAAAAACAAACAACCCCAAGGAGCCGAAAATAGCCACTTGGGGTCATAATTTTATGCGGGCCGGAGCCTACAATAATAAATTATAGATCGAACTTAACTTCATCTAATAGCTTGATTGCCGCCGCATGGTGGTTTGCAATTTCATCTAGAGAAATAGTATCTGCTTTGAACTCACCCCACGAAGCAACAAGCTCAGAAGGTTTAACGTCTGCTTTCACTGGGTATTCGTAGTTCACTTCTGCGTACATGCTTTGTGCAGTGTTACCAGATAGGAATTCCATCAGCTTAACGGCATTCTCTTCGTTTGGAGAGTATTTAGCCATTGCCATACCAGAGATATTCACGTGAGTACCCGTTGTCTCTTGATTAGGGAAGTTAATGTAAACAGAGTCAGCCCAAGCTTTTTGCTCTTTATCATTAATCATTTTACCTAGGTAGTAACTATTACCAAGAGCAACATCACATAGACCTTCTTTAATCGCTTTAACTTGTGCACGGTCGTTACCTTGAGGCTTACGTGCTAGATTTGCTTTTACGCCTTCTAGCCACTCTTTCGTTTCAGCTTCGCCTTTATGAGCAATCATCGAAGAAACGAGAGAAACATTGTACGGGTGCTTACCGCTACGAGTACAGATTTTGCCTTTAAATTCAGGCTTAGTTAGATCTTCATAAGTGAATTCTTCACCTAGACGACCAACACGGTCACGTGAAGAGTAAACGCTACGTGTACGAGTTGTTAGAGCGAACCACTCGTTAGCAGTATCTTGGTACTGGGCAGGGATGTTTTTTTCAAGTACATCACTTTCAACTGATTGAACTAGACCTTGCTTAGTTAGCTCAGATAAACGGCTAATATCGACAGTTAATACAACGTCAGCTGGGCTGTATTCACCCTCTTGAGCTAACTTCTCTGCTAAACCTTTTTTAGCAAACTTCACGTTTACTTTAATGCCAGTCTCTTTTGTGAATTCTTTGAACATTGGCTCAACAAGGAAAGGTTGACGGTAAGAGTATACGTTTACTTCTTCCGCAGCCATTGCTGTCGGGGCAATTACACTACACGCTAGAGCTGAAAGTGTTAGCAGTTTTTTCATTGTAAAATCCTTTATATCGAAATGATAATGTCTATCAGTTGCGTTATTATATTCATCATCAACATAATTACAATGACGAGCGACAAAAAATCTGTCTACTCAGACCATTAAAATCTTCACTTTTGTAACAAACCATTTCAACAAGAATAACCACGCACTCACCAGTGCAGAGCCTTTATATTGGCATCAAGGTGTCTAACAATTACTCTACCGTAAATAAAACAAAACCCCACAACCATAAGTTGTAGGGCTTTCTTTCTATCACCTAACCTTTTCAGGCTAGGTTATTATTACTGATTATTTTACTGACACAAACTCAGGGTAAGCACCAACACCACAATCATGCATATCCATACCTTCAAGCTCTTCGTCTTCAGTTACACGAATACCGATTGTCGCTTTAAGCACAGCCCATACCGCTAGACTCGCACCAAATACCCAAGCAAAGATTACTGCAGCACCTAGTAGTTGAGCACCAAATGTTGCATCAGCGTTGCTTAGTGGCACAGCCATTAGGCCGAAGAAACCACACACACCGTGCACAGAGATAGCACCAACTGGATCATCAATCTTAGCTTTATCTAGAGCGATGATGCTGAACACAACAAGTGCACCAGATACCGAACCGATTGCTACCGCGAATAGAGGTGATGGTGATAGAGGGTCAGCAGTGATTGCAACTAGACCAGCTAACGCACCGTTAAGGATCATTGTTAGGTCCGCTTTACCCCATGTTGTCTTACATACTAGTAGTGCTGCAATTGCGCCCGCTGCTGCTGCTGCGTTAGTGTTTAAGAAGATTTGACCAACTGCTGTTGCGTTCTCAAAGTCTGAAACCATTAACTGAGAACCGCCGTTGAAACCGAACCAACCGAACCAAAGGATAAATGTACCTAACGT
>Ga0209121_10005452_pt1 | contig 11510 bp, 7 predicted proteins | sample Cruoilmetagenom3_FD_187292 | JGI IMG/M metagenome (GOLD analysis project Ga0209121, IMG submission 187292) | Oil polluted marine microbial communities from Coal Oil Point, Santa Barbara, California, USA - Sample 3 (SPAdes) (version 2) | ecosystem: Environmental > Aquatic > Marine > Oil seeps ...
CGGGAAGTGAATTCAAAAGCATTGTGGACAAAGCCATCTCCCCGGAGGTTGATGACATACGCAACATCGCCATCTGTGGTGCCGGAACAAAAGACGGTGCCTCTGTAGGTCTGGTCTACCGTGTGGAGTGTATTAATGGCTGGTCACGCGACTGGGAAGATGCCTCCGCCTACGATGGCTGGGATGACTATGGTGCATTTACCTCTGGGGTGGTTAGCACGGTAGCATTTGCACCCAGTTGGGCTGTGGATAAAACCGTATTGGTGACTACCCATACTACTAATGCTACCTACCTTCAATCAGGCACGTGGGGAACGAAGAAAGGCAAGAAGGGCTGGAATGATGAAGTTGGCTTCACCGATGCAGTGAAGATAGCGGATGACCCAGCCATCACCGCTTTGGGAAGCGCAGCAGCCAGGATTGCTCTGCCATCCGACTATGCCGGCAGGCATGCTGCTGATAGGTATCTCTGGGTATATGTAAATCAAATACACATTGATCCCACAGATGCGACATCGCCCCCCGGTGGTGTTATCTACCTTGTGGTGGATGACGGGGTTAAGGCTCTTGAAATGCAAATCTCCAAGAATCCCTTAATAGGAACCCTTTCCTACTATGGCTCTATTGAAGAGGGTAAGGCTATAGCCGGTTTGGTTGGCACTGGCCACACCAAAGCTACGACAAATCTCAGTAGTGTTGTGAGCATCCTTGCGGATACTATTACCGACCCCTGTGAGGGCGTCCAGGTTTACCGCAACGATGCGGTTGAGGATATGGAGATTTGCTGCAAAGCCTGGAAAGAGGCTTGCAAGCCACTCACAGGACGAAATGTTGGTGCGGTTGCCCTGGCATCCCCCAGTTTCGCTATTGCTTTAGGAGCTTACGGTTTCGAAGTCTTTGGCTTCCCCAATTACGATGAAGGCGGCTTTCAGGTAAGCTTCGATGGCGGCGAAAACTGGCAGCAGGTTAGCTTGATTGATACCAACATCAACTACCTCTCTGATGTGGCTGAGTCGCCTGATTGCACCGTTAGCTACCTGGTTAGCGTGAACACGGGTGGGGCAGGCTGTAACGAGTGTGACAGCGTGTGGATGAAGGATGAGGAATTCGTCGCTCCGCTATACAAGGATGCCTGGCTCAGGGTCTGGTGCAAAGCGTTGGTAAGTGACTTTGGTCTTCTCCGCTTAGCTCCTGAGGAAACTAAGTCCGAAACAGTCTATCTGGTTGACCGTGGCACTGACACGGTGTATTGCGACCTTTCTGAGGGCGTGGCTTGCTGGGATGAAGCTGGATCCGAAGGGGGAAGCTCAACAGTAGATGAGATTGTTGACCTCGCTGTTAAGGATGCCAGCACCATCTATGCTCTGGGCGAGGGTGGCAAGGTAGCCATGTCTGATGACTATGGTGCCGCAGGTTCCTGGGAAGACCCCGTGGACAGCAAGGTTGACGATGGTTGGACCATCACTGTTCTGGGCGACAATATCCTTGTCGGCGGAGTGGATGCTGATGTGTCCTATTCCGACGATGGTGGTGAGACCTTCACTGCGCTGGAAGATATTGATAAGTCCGGCTGCGTCACTGTTGCCTTTGATAGTTATTTTGACGCCAATGACACAGTCTATGCCGCCGTAATTGAGGCTGGTGTAGCGGATGGTGGTAACAACGGCATCTATCGCTGGGTCATCAACGAGAGCGATGAGTGGAAAGACCTCGAGGCTGAGGACTATGGTTACACTGGGCTGGTATTGGATAACGCTGGGGGCAATCCCATGTCTGGTGCTGACACTGGCGGCGTTCTCTACGCTAGCTATGTCACTACCAATGAGGATGATGAGGTAGTCACTGGTGTGGCTCGCTGCCTGACTCCAGCTAAGGAAGTTTGCTGCGGCGAGGCTGACTGGGATTACCTCGTTAGTGGACTCACTGCTGGTGAGGAAGCATTCTACTTTATGCCCAAGGCACTGAAGATATGTGGTTGTCTGACTGCAGACAGCAACAGCAAGCTCTGGGCTATCGACGGCATAGGCCCTACAGGCGGTCCGAGCTATGACATAGAGAAGGGCGAGGATGGTACTGTGTGGAGCTACGAGGACTGCCTGGCTAAGGCAGCTCCCGTACTGAAGGGTGTCGCTGATGGTAACATGGTTGCTGCTGACCCCTGTGAATGCTACAACGACGACTTCACCCTCACCTGGGAGCGTCTGTGCAATGCCTGTGAATACGACATTCAGATAGCTCTGGATGAGGACTTCACCGAGATAGTAAAGTCCACAGGCGACTTCGCCAAAGGCGACAGGGAAGGTCCTGGCGGCTTCTACAAGCCACCTGAGCCGGCTAAGCCCAGCCTGGTGGTCGAGAATGGAACTGTCGGTTGCAGCACCACCTTCTACTGGAGAGTGAGGGTGCGCTATACCGAGAGTGATGAGGAGATCTGCAGCCCCTGGTCTGATGTCTGGAGCTTTACCGTGGCTGCTCCCACTGCTCAGGCTCCTACTTCCGCTGCTCCTGAAGCAGGCGCCACCGATGTGCCCGTAGCTAATGTTGGCTTCACCTGGAAAAGCGTTCCTGGAGCTGACAGTTACACCTTTGTGCTGTCCGAGAATGCTGACCTTAGCAGCCCCACTGTCACCGAGAGTGGGCTAACCAGCACAGCTTATAACTATGCTGGACCGCTGGACAATGAGGCCACCTACTACTGGGGTGTGAAAGCTCTGAAGGGCACCAACGTGATGAGCGAAAGCCCAGTATCTAGCTTCACCACAGCGGCCAAGGCACAGTACTGCTGCCCACAGTGTGGCCTGTGCTTCGATACCCAGGCAGAACTGGAGGCGCACGCTGCTGAGGCACACCCGGTTGTGCCACCAACTCCAACATGGGTATGGATAGTTATTGGCATCGGCGCAATTCTGGTGATTACTGTCATAGTGCTCATCTTCAGAACACGTCGGGTGTAATTACACCTCACCTTAATCCTCTCCCTTCAAGGGAGAGGAAAGTAAGAAAGGTGAAAGAGGGGCGGCTAAAAGCCGCCCCTCTTTATGTAGCGCTGAGGCTTGTCCTCAGCAAATACGCCATGGTAGTCGAGGTCGGCAAATACACCATGGTAGTCGAGGTCGTCCCTGACCTCGACACGAGGCTAAAGCCTCGTACTACGAACCCTGAGATTGCCACACCTCCGGCTCGCAATGACAGTAGCGCCGAGGCTTGTCCTCGGCAAACACAACATGGTAGTCGAGGTCGTCCCTGACCTCGACACGAGGCTAAAGCCTCGTACTACAGACCCTGAGATCGCCACACTTCCGGCTCGCAATGACAGTAGCGCCGAGGCTTGTCCTCGGCAACAATGAGGCGGGAGATAAACTCCCGCGCTACAAATTCTCCTTCCTTGTGCTATAATTCATAGCTGAAATAGCATTGGGACGCAGTATAATAGTAAACCGAATGAAGTTACTGTCTCGCTTATTCATCGGCTTCGCCATCTGCCTTCTGGCAGTTGCAGTCCTCATTACCCCTGTGCAGGCCAGCGCTATAATTGAGCTCTCAAAGGACGAAGGCTATGTCGGCGATAAGATAAAAGTCTCTGGTGAAGCTTTCCATAGCGAAGAAACAGTTTATATTTACTATGACGAGGAGTTACAAACTAGCACTGAGGTAAGATATGGGAAGAAGTGTCCCCATGGGCTCTTTACCGCATATTTCACTATCCCCGAGAGTTGCCAGGGATACCACTATATTGTTGCCGAGGATAAGGGCGGTAGAACTGGTAGAACTGCTACGGCAAGGTTCATTGTCAAGCCCAAGATAAGCCTGGATGAAAGTTCCGGTCATGTAGGAGATGTTATACAAGTAGAAGGCAGCGGATTTCCCTGCGAGGGAACTGGCATCAAGTTGAGGTATTACCTCGACACCGATTTCCACTCCGGGCGGGATAGCGGTCCGCATGTTGATTTCCCTGCAGCTCAGGCTGATAGCTCTGGTAGCTGGGAGCAAACATTCTCTGTGCCTGCCTCAATAAAGGGGATTCATAGCATAGATGCCTACTACAACGATGATGAAAATACTTTAAGCGAGGTTGATAATGATGAAGCTAGGTTGGAGGTGCAGCCCACCATAATCCTGAATCCAGATTCAGGCTGCATTGGCGATGCTATCGCTATAAGTGGCGCTGGCTTCGCCAGCGATGAAAGCGATATCAAATTAAGATATGATGACTCAGGGGAACTTGCCGGGGAAAACGCTGATGAATATGGCAATTGGGGACCGCTGAATTTTACCATTCCCCCCTGCGCTAAAGGTAGCCATGTTATTGAAGCCTTTCATGGCAGTTCCAGCACTGCCATTGCCTCGGCTATTTTTACCGTGGAACCCGGTATATTCCTGAGCCCAGCCACAGGTCATGTGGGGCAAAGCTTCACCATTACTGGCAGCGCTTTCGATCCTGACATCGTGGTAAATATCAGCTATCGAGACCAGACGACTAGTGCCACCACTGATGCCAGTGGTGATTTGCCTGCTGTCACTTTCATTGCCAGGGGGAAGCATGGCGAGCAGTGTGTCAATGCCACCTACAGCGACAATTCGGTTCCTGCCGCTATCTTTTATATGGAAGAGACACCACCTGATAAGCCCAATCTCGTCTCGCCCATCAATAGCAAGAGGACTGGCATCTTCGCTAGCTTCACCGGCAGAATACGCCCCGAGTTTAGATGGCTCAGCGTGACTGATGCCAGTGGAATCGCCAATTATAACTTACAGGTATCCCGCAGCCCAGACTTCACCACCCCTGTAGTTTCTCTCTCCATCCCTGGTGAAAATCCTGGCTTAGCCGATGACACCGTTGCCTATACCCTACCCAAAAAGCATTCCTTATCCTACGGCAGCTATTATTGGAGAGTGCAAGCTACAGATGCCGCAGCCAATGAAGGAGAGTGGTCCGAGGCACAACCCTTCCATGCTGGATGGCTGCCCCGCTGGGCCATGCTCGCTATCGCCGCTTCGCTACTGCTGCTCATCATAATAATAAGCCGCTCCATTAGAAGGAGAAGGGAATACTACTATTGACCGAAGCGGCTGTCTCATCCAATTATTTGCTACTTTCTAAGGGGAAACGCTTTACTTTTAGGGGCTGTTTTCGTTTATAATAGTATATAATAAAAGTGTGTCATTGCGAGGAGCTTTTCTCCCTCTGTCATTGCGAGGCACAAAGTGCCGAAGCAATCTCGCTGAAGGGCACGAGGCTGCTTAGCTCGCGCAGACCGAAGGGATAGCTCAGGATGATAGGAGGATAAGATGAGCATCTTGAAGGAGAAAGTAAAATTTGCCTATGAGGATTATCTTTGCCTTCCTGACAATGGCAAAAGATACCAGGTAATAGAAGGAGAGCTTTATATGGTTCCAGCGCCAACACCGAATCATCAGGATGTTCTAGCAAGGTTATTAATGCTTCTCAGCAATTTCGTTGCGAAGCACAAACTAGGAAAGGTTTTCTGTGCCCCTTGCGATGTCATTTTATCTCAAGAGGACATAGTCCAGCCCGATATATTCTTCATTTCAAAGGAGAGGAAGCATATTATCACTGAGAGAAACATTCAAGGGGCGCCAGAGCTTGTGATTGAAATCCTCTCCTCTACTACAGCGAAGCTCGACAAAACCTTAAAAGCCAGGCTCTACGAGAGGTTTGGAGTAAAGGAATACTGGTTGGTAGACCCTGAGGAGAAAAGCATAATAGTATATGAAGGCAAGGGAGATAAATTCAGTCTTGCTCAGGAAGTGAAACAGAAGGGTAAAGTTAGCTCAACTATCTTGCCCCATCTTGAGGTGGAAGTAAAGGATATATTTTGATTGAAGAGCTTCAGCTAGCACAATTAACAAGAGGTGGCGACTCAGAATGACAGGTTACAGGTGTCATTGCGGGGCATTTTCCCTTCTGTCATTGCGAGGCACAAAGTGCCGAAGCAATCTCAAGAGATTGCTTCACTTCGTTCGCAACAAGGATCGCCACGCCTTCGGCTCGCAATGACAATGAGGAGTATGTATTATTGTAGCGGCGGGGTTTATCCCCGCCGCGGAATAAAGGAGGATTATAAATGAAATTACTATCTCGATTACTTATCGCCCTGGCTATCTGCCTTATAACTATTCCCATCCTGGCTGTGCCAGCACAAGCCAATGGCGAGGACAAGCCTTATATCAGGCTCTCTCCCTCCTCAGGACACCCCGGCGAGGAAGTTACCGTTCGGGGATACAATTTTGACTCGGATGAAGATGTTGACATCTGGTATTATCCTAACGGCACCAGGACCAGAGTAGCCACAGACGAGACAGATGACGACGGGGATTTCAGAGTTGATTTTACCGTTCCTGAGAGCTGCTCTGGAGACCATGAGGTGCGGGCTTCTGTGGATGGTGAGCTGGAATCCGCGGACTTCACTGTGGAGCCGGGGCTAGAGATAACGCCTGAAGAAGGTCCTGTGGGCACTACGGTTACCGTGAAAGGCACGGGATTTGGGGAGGATGAGGAGGACATCGAGGTAAGGTATTACCTTACTAGTAGCAACTATGAAAGGGTAAAAAGAGATATTACAGCCGATGAAGATGGCAGCTGGGAGACGACTTTTACTGTTCCTCCTTCTAGCAAGGGGACGCATAAGATAGATGCTAAAGGTGATGATAGCAGCCTGAGTGATGTTGAAGATGCTGAGTTCGAAATAAAGCCAGGGATAAGCCTGAGCAAATCCTCAGGCTATGTCGGCGATACCATAACCGTTACTGGCAGCGGATTCAAAAATAAAGAAATTGGCGTCAAGGTGACTTATGGTGGTGTGCAGGTGGGCTCAACTATCACTGCTGATGAATATGGTGCCTGGACAATTTCCTTCGATATCCCCGCCAGCACCAAGGGAGTGCATAAAATTGATGCCTCTGGCAGCTCCACTTCAGCCGCTACTATCAGTGATAAGAATTTCACTGTATCACCCAAAATGACGCTGTCTCCCACTGAAGGGCATGTCGGCACAACTCTGACCCTCAGCGGCAGCGGTTTCGCCGGCGGCAAACGGGTAACTATCACTTATGATGCAAGTGAAACGGGGACTGCCACCACCAATGACAAAGGCAGTTTCTCAGATATAAGCTTCTCAGTACCCAAGAGCATACATGGCAATCACGAAGTGAAAGCCACCGATGCTGGGGGCAATTCTGTTACCGCTACCTTCGTTATGGAATCAGAAGCCCCAGCTAAGCCTATGCTCAATTCACCAGCAAATGGCAGCAGAGCAGGCTTTATAGGCAAAGTAACCCCTGCATTTGAGTGGTCTGCGGTAACGGACGACAGCGGAGTCAGCTATAGTCTGCAGATAGCAAGGAGTGAGAATTTCACCGCACCTGTAGTATCGCTTACAGGCTTAAGCGGAAGTAGCTATACCTTAACAGAGGAACAAGCTTTACCTCATGGCACTTATTACTGGAGGGTAAAGGCCATAGATGGCGCCCAGAATGACTCCGGCTGGACCACCGCTTATTCCTTCAAGTCTGGCATCTTGCCTTTGTGGGCCTGCATTGTTATTATTGCTTTAATAGTAGTACTTATTGGTGCCCTGTTTTACTTCTTCGTTGGAAGAAGGGGAAGGTATTATAATTGAGTCAAAGCGATATTGTAGCGTCGAGGCTTTAGCCTCGACCTGCGGGTCTAAAGACCCACAGCTACAGAAGGAGATAAGGAGAAACACTAACAGAATAATTGAGGTCATAGAAAAAAGAGGGAGGAATAGAAAATGAAACTAACGGTTATTGGACTGGGGCAATGTGGCTGCAGGATTGCTGACCATTTTGCCAGACTAAACATCAAGGCACATGCCGAGCGCAAGGCAACGATAGCCCCTGTTGTCATTGGGGTAAACACTGACCAGGCAGATTTGACCGGGCTAACGTTTATCAAAAAAGATTACATGCATCGTGTGCTTATCGGACTACGCCAGACATTGGGGCATGGCGTGGGCAAGATAAATGAACTGGGTGCCCAGCTAGCTAAGGAAGACGGCGATAAGGTGATGGATGCTGTGAAAGCTGAGCCACGGTTTTATGAGACCCATGCCTTTCTGCTCATCGCTGGCGCTGCTGGTGGCACAGGCTCGGGAGCCATTCCGGTAGTTTCCCAGATGATTAAGGAGCGGTATATCAGCAAGCCAGTTTATGCCCTTATTATCCTCCCCTTTGAGCATGAGCAGTTAACTGAGGACAGGAGCGTATATAACACTGCTACCTGCCTTAAGTCCACCTATGATTTGGTGGATGCCGTTTTCCTCGCTGATAACCAGAGGTATGTGAGGAAGGATGCCAGCCTGATTAATAACATAGAGAAGATAAATCGACAGATTGCTGAGCCATTCTACGATTTGATGTGCGCTGGCGAGGTGACCAAGGGTAAGTATGTTGGCTCAAGGACGGTAGATGCTGGGGACCTAATTGCCACTCTGGGGGGCTGGACTACCATTGGCATCGGTAGGACTGAGCTTCCTGGCTTGCGCTTTCCCTGGGAGATAAAGAAGAAGGGCTTTCGAGAGAAGGCTCTGGAAAGCTTTAGAGGAACACAAGCCCTGGATTCTACCTTAACTGAGCTTTCTGTTACCTGCAACCCCAGAGATGCCGGCACAGCTATGTATATTATAGCTGGGCCAGCTAAAGAGATGAACATGGATATGGTCAAAAGCGTAAGCGATTACATCAGGGAACTGGCACCTACTACCCTTATCCGGGGTGGCGATTTCCCCGGAGAAAAGCACTTTATTGATGTTACTATGATACTATCCCAGTTATCTTTTGTGCCTAAGATAAAGGAATTTTATGAGAGAGCTACGACATACGCTCAAGAGCATAAAGGGCAGATAGAGGAAGCAAGAAAGAGAATTGATGCTTTGGCTGAACTGGGGAAGGAGCTGCCTAGCTTGTTCTGAGCAAGCCTTTGGCTGCTCTAGGGCGGAAATCCTTTCCTGCTTGCACTACTAGAGCTAAGCTCATCAGGAAGTCATCGTGTCCCTCTGATGGGTCAACGTAAAAGTTAAGCTGTTGGTTGGGGCGATATTGCGCCTTGGCCTTCTCTAGCTCAAACATGGTTTCTTGATATTCCTTCGAGCCGTCCTGTCGGTATAGCTTTAGTCTGCCTGAATTGACAAATGATAATAGCTCAAAACCTAATTCTGACTTGCTCTTCTGGGTGAAGGTGAATGGTATTACCTTGCTGCCAAGCTCTTGGCGTAAGAAGCTGGCTACTGGCTGGCCAATTCCCGTACTATCAACCACCACTCTCTGGCATCTCCAGACATTTTTCAGGATGTCCACCATCTGGGGATAAAGCTGTGTGTGAGGAGTGCCCGTCCATTGGTATTGTTCTACCACTCTTAGGGTTGGCCCAAAATCGATGTGGTGCTGAATATTTTCCACCTCAGCAATGGTGATTACCGTGGAATCTTGGCCGCTTTTGTTGGCTACTCGCAAGCGAAGCAATCTCATATCCAAGCCTTGCAATGACATTCCTTGCTCCTGTTCCCCAGCTAAATCTATGCCAGCAATGTAGGGCAAGCCTGAACTATCTGGTGAGCATTGCCTTGGGTGTGACCCAAGCATCTGAGCTATTTGCTGACGAGATAGCAACCTTCCACCACCATGAATGGGAAGCAAAGCATATTGGGTTTGGAATAAGGGATGATTCTCCCCCAGCCTTTCCTTTTCTGCCAGCACAAAGTTCAAATACCTCTGGTTGTATTTACCCACCTCCTGCCAATCATATCTAAAGTGACGCTTTATGCCATCCTTCCTTTCCAATTCCAGGTTTGTCTGCTTTATCTCCTCAAGTAAAGTGCTGTCATCCCAGGTAGTGCCATAATGAACCATGGTGACATTAGTGGATGACCCCATAGGACGGAACTCTTTAGTGTATTTTTCCTTGCTAACATCCTGGGACTCGTCAATTTCTAACAAAATATCAGCGGTGTGTCCTACCACTGAGGATGATGGCTCTGCTGATAAGAATATCTGCCTGGCACTTCCTAGGCTGATGATATAGCCCATCTCAGAGTGATAGATGCCATCAAAGCCAAACTCATCCAGCCTTTCTTTAAGCCTGGCCATGGATATGATGGTCTGAGGCTTGAAAGTAGGCGAGCATTTTATCAAATTGCCACCCTTAGCCATATAGAGGGTGAGCAAAAGAACTTCTAGATGGGCCGAAAGCTCGTTCTTGCCTCCCTGCCTGGCAATCTCCACAGAAAAAGTTAATCCCTCACCATTCTGGATAGAATCCATTACTGCTTTGGCAACTTCCTGTTGATATGGTCTTAGCTTCAATTTTGTCTCTCTAGGGAATGTAGCGCCGAGGTTTATCCTCGGCAGGATTGGCGGGGGACAAGCCCTCGCGCTACCTGAGGCTTTTAGCCTCGTGCAAAAAAGACACGACCTTGAAAGGTTGTACTACATAATAAAAAGTCGTAGCGAACTTATTTGCTTGCTGCTTTAATTCCAATGCCTATGCCTAATGGCAGGGCAACTTCAGTAAGCACTTTAGCGATGGCTTCTTTGAGGGACTTCTTCTGCTCTTTGCTAATCTGGTATCTGGTTTTAACCAGTCTTGCTATAGTGTTGGCTGCCTCAAAATGCAGGTCAATCCTATCTGGCTCTCTTTCCACAAGTTCCTTAAGCTTTACTCGCAATAAGGCAATTTCCTCATCAATGCCCTCAACCCGGGAAGCTTCCTCAAACTCCACCTTCTCTGCCTCGTCCAGGGCACGGCTATAGAACCCACGGTGATTACCCTTTCCGTTGCCTTTTACCGCTCTTCGTGCCATGACAATTTTTAAGATGTGGCTCTACCTGCGCTTTTATCAGCCCATAGACGAGGACATGTGCTGCCAAGTTGTAATCTTGCTTCTCCAAGGCTAGCTTTAATAGTTTCACATTCAATCTACTTTCCTTATTGAACCCTCATTACCCATTTAGCAGAGCTAAATCATAGCACTGATGTTCTAAGTAAATCAAGGGAGTTTTGTCCTTATCCTCGAAGTGCGCTAATCTTCAGTGAAAGATATCTGCCGACGCAGTAACCTCAGAAGGCGGTCTTCAGAAGTGATGCGATGAGCCAGCCGAGGATACCACAGGCAGGGAAAGTCAAGAGCCAGGTCAATACAATATTTCTAGCTATCCCCCATCGTACGGCAGAAAGGCGTCTTGTGGCACCTACACCCATAATCGAAGTGCTTACGCAGTGTGTGGTGCTTACTGGCATACCAAAGTGTGAGGCGACCTCGATAACAGTAGCCGCTGATGCATTGGCAGCGAATCCATTGACAGGACGCAAAGTAGTCATCTTTAATCCCAACGTTTCAATAACTCGCTTCCCACCAATAGCAGTACCAAGGCTGATTGAGGCTGCAGAAACTATAACAGCCCAAAAGGGGATATGGAGCTTGCCATATCCATAATATGTCATCAAAGCCATAGAGATTAAAGCAATAGGCATC
>Ga0209121_10005454_pt1 | contig 11509 bp, 12 predicted proteins | sample Cruoilmetagenom3_FD_187292 | JGI IMG/M metagenome (GOLD analysis project Ga0209121, IMG submission 187292) | Oil polluted marine microbial communities from Coal Oil Point, Santa Barbara, California, USA - Sample 3 (SPAdes) (version 2) | ecosystem: Environmental > Aquatic > Marine > Oil seeps ...
CCTTGTCCAAGAGAAAGTTCGCCACCAATAACTAATGATTGTTATTCTATAAGTTTTAAAAAATATGTGGAGGGAGATTTAAACTACGGACGAACAAAATATGATTTTACCAATGGAGCATTAATTTTTATTGCACCAAGGCAAATTCTACAATGGGATAGTAGCGTGGTTTTTGAGCGAAAAGGCTTTTCAATAAACTTCCACGAAGATTTTTTGAAGGGAACAGATTTAGCACAACAAATAAAAAAATATGGTTTCTTTTCCTATTCAGTAAATGAAGCATTACATCTTTCGCCAAAAGAAGAAAGGCAAATAGAATCGATAGTTGAAAATATTGAAATAGAATATCAGAACAACCAAGATGCCTTTAGTAAAGAAATTATCATTTCTCAATTAAGTACGCTTTTTAAGTATGCCAATCGATTTTATGAAAGACAGTTTTTGAATAGAAAAGAATTATCAAATAACTTGCTGGAGCGATTTAATCTTCAATTGTATGAATATTTTGAATTAGGTCTACTACAAGAAAAAGGTATTCCAAGCATAGAACAAATAGCTAATAAAATGTCCGTTTCTCAACGCTATTTAAGTGATACATTAAAAAAAGAAACAGGAAAAACGACTTCCGAACATTTACACTTGCGTTTAATTGATGAAGCAAAGAATATTTTATTGAAACCAAACAAAAGTATTTCGGAAGTAGCTTATGAGTTGGGATTTGAATATCCTCAATATTTTTCAAGATTATTTAAAAAGAAAGAAGGTATAAGCCCAACGGAATACAGAGAAAAATATAAATTGAATTAAATTATGGATATATTAAAAACAGCAACAGATTGGGCAAAATCAGAACTATTCTCAACCCCATTTTTCATTCTTTTCGGACTTGTATTTATATCAGCAAGCATCGGATTTTGGCAACTTGGAAAAACAGATATAGCAAGAGCATACATAATTCCGACTTCGGTAGCAGGTATTTTGCTTTTAACAATAGGACTTGGATTATTCTTTACCAATAAATCAAGAATTAAAGAATTTGAAACTGCATATAATAAAGATGCTACGGTATTTGTAGAATCAGAAATTACAAGAGCAGAAAGCACTTTAAAAGAATATAAAACAGTAGTATTTAAGGCTATTCCGATTATAATCATTGTAGCTGCTTTGTTAATTATATTTATAGATAGTCCAACTTGGAGAGCAATTAGCATCACAACGATTGCAATGCTAATAGTTATTTTATTAATAGACGGAACTGCACACTCAAGAATTGAAAACTATAAAAAGCAATTGGAATTAGTGAAAGAATAAGAAGCAATCAACTTGAATTGAAAAGTGAAATCAAAAAATAACTACACACAACAAGGTATATAAAAATAGCGGTTTAAGTGCTTCATCAAAAATGAATTTCATAAATTTAGGGTCAGTTATAATCCGAAAAGTTAGTGTTTTGAAACCGGCGCAACTACTCATAACCTAGCACGTTAGGAAACATACGAAACAAATCTCACGAATATTAATTAAAATGAACTTTCAAACACTTACAAAAAATAACTTCGAATTGTCAATTAAATGAAACGACTAACTATTATATTTTTACTAGTAACTATAACTGCAACATCACAGGAACAAACTGACTATTTAAAAATAGTAGACACTTTGATTAATAAAACTAGTGATTATTACATCTTTCCTGATAAAGCGAATGAAATTAAAGCTAAACTATTATCTCTTTCAGATAATTCTTTTAAAAATTTGTCTAAAAAACAATTTGCAGACACTATTACTGCCATCTTTAGAGAAAAGAGTAATGACAAACACTTTGCCCTGCTCTACAGACCTGATTTTTTAAATAATACGGAATCCAAAAAGGAGCAACAGCAAAAATTTAATGAAATTAATAGAAAATGGAATTTTGGTTTTGAATCTGTGGAAAGACTTAAAGGCAATATTGGATACATAAATTACTCTGGTTTTGCAGAATCTAATTCTTCCAGAGAGACATTAGCTGCTGCTATGAATTTTGTTTCTAATACAAATTCCTTAATTATTGATTTAAGGAATAATAATGGAGGCGATGGACCAATGATGTTGCTATTTTGCAGTTATTTCTTCGAAAATAAACAAGTGTTAAGTAAAACCTACTTTAGACAAAGTAATAAAACTGTTAAGAATAAAACTAAATCTAAAGTTCTTGGTAAGAAATATTTGAATAAGCCAATCTATATATTGACAAATAAAAATACTTTTTCAGCGGCAGAAGCATTAAGTTATAATCTTCAGCAAAAAGGAATTGCTAAAATAATTGGTGAAACAACAGCTGGTGCTGCTAACCCTATAGAATTGTTCGTGATAAGTAACGATTTCCTATTTTTTGTACCTACTGGTAATGAAACTAATTTAACAAGTAATAAAAACTGGGAACATATTGGTGTAATCCCTGATTATGCAATATCACAAGAAAATGCGTTAGAAAAAGCACAATTATTGGCTCTGAAAAATATTTTGAATAGGAATATAAAAGCAGAGATAACCAATGAAGAAATTGAAAAAAGAATAATAGAATTGACAGAAAAACTGAAGTAATAGCAAAAGCACGTTGCTAAACACCATACATAACTCATAACCAAATCAGTTACTTGATTAAAGTTAAGGTGTTTTTAGAAAGTCGCCAAATTTTTAAATTTGACGATTTCCAAAGAAAAAGATTAATAGTAAAATTTAAAAATCTAGCTTGTACTTAATCCGAATATTTATCGCTAATTTACACGCTAAAAGCCATATACAAGACCGTTGCCAACAAACTGACCAAAAACCTCTGAATTGAAAATTAAACAGAATTATTTAAAAGGAAAATCCGTTTTCATAGTTTCATTACTCGTAATCGGAATTACAATGCTGACTGTTTATTTAACTGGAATAAATTACAATCGAAGTCTGACTTCAAATCTATACTTGTCTTTAGGAATTATAGCAATATCGCTATTCTTATTTATGACTTATGGACTTTATAAAGGAATTGGATTGATTGACAATTTTCCAAAATATAGGAATTTTAAACGTGGTGATATAATGGGAAATGCTTCACCAACTTTCCACACACCTTCAATTGAAGTTGGAGATGGAATTGGTGGATTAATCTTATCAATTATCTTGTGGATCATAATGACAATTTTGATAATTCTATTACTAGTCGTTTTGGAAGCCGTTTTTTGGTTTTCGCTTTTTATTATTTTAGCAATGTTGTATTGGATTTTTTTCAGGGCATTAAAATTCGTTTTTAATAAATCAAAAGACACAAGAGGAGATATTGGAATTTCAGCAGTTTACTCGCTAACTTATACTCTACTCTATGTTGGTTGGATTTTCGGAATCGTTTATCTGACTGAAATAATGAAATAAAGCCAATTGGCAACACCATATAAAAATAATTGCTTAATTAGTACTTAACCAAAGGTCGTTGCAGTTTTGTTACGTCTGATTTTCATTCAGAAAATCCTCGCACACAAAACCGAAACTATTCTTTTACAAACCCGTTGTGCAAAATATGAGAAAAACGATAATATTCATATTTGGAGTTATAATTATACAATTGAGTTTCTCTTGTAAATCTCAATATTCTGCGACTGAACTGAACAAAAGTTTCACGGCAGAACAGATAGCTGATTTGAATAAAATAACAGAATTTTTCAAGTCAGAAATGTGTTTACATATGGATTCCGACTTCAAAACTTGTTACGAACGAACACCTCACGAATATTTAGAAGCTACTGGAAATGGATTTTGGAAAAATATTGACTTTGAGAAACAAAAAGAGTTATATAATGAAATATCAAAATCAACTTTTAATGAAATTTGGATGTTTTGCGAATCAACCTACTATCCAAGTGAAACAAAAGCAAAAGACCTTTGTGCCGTCACAAAAGGTAAATACATAAAATATTTAGTAGAATTAGGAAAAACTAATCAGAGAATTGCTAAATATGCGGAAAAAATTCAAGGAAGTGGCGATTTTAATGGATTTGATATCCAATATTGGCAAGTGCTAAAAAGCAAAAAATATTTTGACTTGAATGACCCGAATATCCAATTAATATTAGCTATTCATTATTTATCTTTAAATGACCAAGCAACAAGAAATGCGGATTTAATAGAACAAGCAATCCCGAAATTAAAATAAAATACGATGCACAACAACGTATATAAAAAATTGCTATTTTGTGCTAAATTCAATTGTCGTTGCACGTTTGTTACGTCTGATTTTACTGCGGAAAATCCTCGCACACAAAACCGAAACTATTCTTATACAAACCCGTTGCAACAAGCTGAAAAAACCATCAGCTAAGAATATTTTTCAACTACAGAATCACCCCATTCTGCAATAGATTGAATTAACGGAATTAAAGTTTTACCCAAATCAGTTAGTGAATATTCAACTTTTAAAGGTGGTTTGGAGGTATAAACCTTTCTTTTTATTATTCCATCCTCTTCCAAAGTCTTTAACTGTAAGCTTAAAGTGCGTTCCGTTACAGATGGCATTTCTTTTCTTAATTCATTATAACGCAAAGTCTTTCCAATCAAGTGGTATAAAATTACTGTTTTCCACTTTCCACCAATAATTCCCATTGTAAGACTTGCACAGCAAGGGTATTCTCTTCCATTAAATTTATGCATAAAACACTTTATTAATTACACTTTATAAATACAAAAGTATAATACTATATTTAATTATACAACTATACTTTTTATAGTTATTTTTTCATCTCACAACATTCTAACATACAGCATGTTACATATAATTATTTATACTATCATTTTTGACCGTTATTGTAAGATTTAATAACTATACTTAATTTTGTCACTATAAAAATGATAGTTAATTAAAACAACAACAAATGAACTTAAAAGAAACTCTTAACTGGAGATACACAACCAAAGAATTTGATCCAAGTAAAAAAATATCTAAATCAGATATGAAGGAAGTGAAAAATTTATTAAGAATGAGTCCATCAAGCGTCAACTTACAACCTTGGCATTTTATAATTGCTGAAACCAAAGAAGGAAAAGAAAGAATGGCAAAAGGAACACAAGGATTTTTTCATTTTAACGAACCAAAAGTATTAAATGCATCAGCTGTTGTTCTGTTTTGTTCCAAAATTGATGCTGATGAAAAGTATTTTCAACATATTGCAGATACAGAAGATAAAAACGGGAGATTCCCTAATGAAGATATTAAAAACGGATTTTTAGGTGCTGTAAAAGCATTTGCAGGAATTCATAAATTTGATTTAAAAGACTTGAATCATTGGATGGAAAAGCAAGTATATTTAAACATAGGAAGCTTTTTATTAGGAGTTGCAACTCTTGGAATTGATGCTACACCAATGGAAGGTATTGATGTAAAAGCGTTAGACGAAGAATTTGGGTTAAGAGAAAAAGGCTATACTTCTTTAGTAGCTGTTTCTCTAGGTTATAGAGCAACTTCTGATTTTAACTCTACCGAAAAAACACCAAAATCTAGATTGCCAGAAAGTGAAATAATAACAACAATATAAAAAAAAGAAAATGATGAAATCAATCACTTATTTAATCTTAATTCTAGGGTTTCTTGTTTCGTGCAACAATTCGAAGTCAGAAGAAAAAACAACAGAAAATACTGTTTCCGAATCTATAGAAAACCCAACCAATAAAATTGGTTTAAGTGCTGATATCATTTGGGAACAAATGAACCCAGCACGAGGAGATAAAAGTCCTCTGGCTGGAACAATTTGGGGAAATAGAAAAGCCGAAATTCCAACAGGATATATAGGGAAATTTGTAGATGGATTTTCATCGCCTCCACACATTCATAATGTAACATATCGTGCAATTGTAATGAAAGGGTTAATACATAATGACGACCCAGAAGCCGAAAATATGTGGATGCCAGTTGGTTCATTTTGGACACAACCTGCTGGAGAATCGCATATTACTTCTGCCAAAGGAGAAGGAACAATGGCTTATATCGAAATCGATAACGGACCATATTTAGTAAAACCAACAACGGAATCTTTTGATAATGGCGAACGTCCAATTAATATGGACGCTTCTAATATTGTTTGGCTTGACAATACCCAAACAAATTGGATTGTAACAAATAATCAATCCAAAATCAGTTTTTTATGGAAAAATGCAGCTAATATTCGTGGTGTTTTGGTGAAACTACCTAAAAATTTTAAAGGGAACATTCACAGTAAAGGAAGTGTTTTTTATGGAGTTATTATAGATGGGAATGTTGATTATAAAATGCCTAATGCCAATGCTTCAACCAACTTAGACGCTGGAAGTTATTTTGAATCCACTGGAAATAGTATTCACCAAATTTCAACAACTGAGGAAGCTTTAATTTATATCAGAACAAATGATAGTTTTAAAATTGATTAACAATGAAAAAAATATTAATCACAGGAAGTACTGATGGAATTGGTAAGCTAACAGCAATCAAACTTGCGAAAGAAGGTCACCAACTACTTTTACACGGGAGAAATGCTGAGAAGTTGAAAATTACCATTTCAGAAATTAAAGAAAAAACTACAAATAATAACGTAAGTGGTTTTGTATCCGATTTTTCAGATGCTAATAGTGTTAAAAAAATGATTGCAGAGATATCAAGTGAATTTTCATCCATTGATATTTTAATAAATAATGCAGGAGTGCTTAAAAGTCAACTACAAAAAAATCAAGATGATTTAGATTTACGATTTGCCGTAAATTATTTTGCTCCTTACCTACTTACAAACGGATTGTTACCAGTTATTAAAAATAGTAATTCGCCCAGAGTCATTAATTTAAGTTCGGCAGCACAATCTACAGTTTCTATGGGTGCTTTAGCAGGCACAGAAGAAATTTCAAACAATGCCGCCTATGCTCAAAGTAAATTAGCTTTAACTATGTGGAGTTTTAATTTTGCAAAAGAAAACGGAAATATTGTAACCATAGCAGTAAATCCTGGTTCCTTATTAAACACTCGTATGGCAAATGAAGCCTATGGACAACATTGGTCTCCTGCCGAAAAGGGAGCTGATATCTTATATGAATTAGCCCTTTCTACAAATCACAACAAGAATTCAGGTAAGTACTTCGATAATGACAAAGGTGTTTTTTCTGAAGCACATAATGACGCATACAATCAAATGAAAATCAATGAATTACTTGCTCAAACAAACCAAATTTTAAATTATGACAATTAACAATACACTTGAGCAAGCGCGTTCACTAACACTACCCTCTAGAGAAGCCTCCTTAAACCGTGAACCTTCTGTGTCACATTTTTGGAAAAGCAACAGAGCATTACTAGAAAGTGCTTGGGTAGAATGGGAAATAAAAAACAAAGGCGATTTATTAGTTCCTGATGAAACTTTGCTTGACCCATGCTTACGAAGAGCAATTAAAGATGCTTGGGAAAATCCAGAAAAAGAAAATGCTGTTGCCGATTTATGGGAAGAAATTATTCCAGGAGTTTATACCGCACAATTTTTTGATGTTGAACGCTTGGCAGAGTTTCGTAATTATTTAGAAGCTGTGGCAAATTCACAAATTCCGAAACGTGCACCTTACGGCATACAATTAAATCGTTATGGAGTTATGCTCGACCCACGTTCCGAAGGATATCTTGCAGCACCTAATTTTCAAGCTTTTTATAACGATATGATGAATCGCTATATGAGACCAATTGCACGCTTGTTATTGGGCACTTACGGCTACGATAGCCAAACTTTTGGTTTTTCTATTCAATACAATCCTGATAAGGATAAGGACTTGCACGCACATACCGATGCTTCATCTGCTACTCTAAATATCAATATCAACTTACCTGACGAGCCTTTTACAGGTTCACAAGTTGATTTTCATGATAAAACCACAGGAAGAACTGTCCAAACTAGTTTTGAGCCTGGAAAAGCTATCATTCATAGAGGTAATGTGCCACATGCAACAAATCCAATAACCAGTGGTCAGCGCAGCAACTTAGTTGCATGGTTATATGGAGACCGTATGCAAATACCGCAAGGAGGAGCTAATAGTTATGGAAATTTTGCTAAATCGGTAGATAAAGTTGAATCAGAAAACATTACCGCTCGCCAACGTTGGAGTGTCCCAAACGAACCCAAAGATACCTATGCTCCATTTTAAAATAACTTGAAAACTAATTTTATTAAAAAAAATCATCTATACATCAAAAGAGTGAATTAAATAAAGCAGTTGCCTACAACGTCTATAAAAAATAGCAGTTAAGAGCAAAACTTAAAGTTTAGTTCTTTTCTGCTATCTTTGTTTTAAACTGAAAATTAGTACACATAAATCTGCTACTTTTTATATACAAGACCGTTGGCAATAATACTTTTAAAAGAACTTCAATAATGAAAAAAATCAGATTAGTAATTTTGTTAATTCTTATTTCAAATTTATTATCAGCTCAGAATGAATCTAAAATTACTCAATTTGATAAAGCATTAAATCAATTTATTAATGTAAGAGATTTTTGTATTTCAAAAGATGGGAATGAAGCATTCTTTACTGTACAAAGCCCTAATCAAGAAATTTCACAACTTGCTTATATTAAAAAGAAAAAAAATGGTTGGTCAAAACCAGAATTATTACCTTTTTGTGATTCATATATGTATTTAGAGCCTTTTTTATCATATGATAATAATCGACTGTTTTTTGTATCTAATAGACCTTTAAATGATTCTATTAATAAAAAAAAGGATTTTGATATTTGGTATGTTGAAAGAGATAACAAAGATGAGCTGTGGTCAAAACCTAAAAACATTGGAAAACCAATTAATTCAGAATTAGACGAGTTTTATCCTTCTGTCAGTAAAAATGGAAATATATATTTTACAATGGTATCGCCTGACGGTTTTGGAAAAGATGATATTTATTATTGTGAATGGAAAGGTGATAAATATTCAAACCCTATTTTATTAGATAAAAACATTAACAGTACCGGCTATGAGTTTAATGCCTTTATTTCAGAAAAAGAAGATTTCATAATCTATTCAAAATATAATGAAAAAGATGGTCAAGGAAGTGGGGATTTATATATTTCGAAGAAGGATACAAAAGGAAACTGGAAAAGTGCTGTAAATCTAGGAATTCCGGTGAACACAAAGTATATGGAATATTGCCCATTTTATGATGAACAAAACCAAATTTTATATTTTACAAGCAAAAGAAATAATATACATTCAAGAAATTTCGATACTATTGCAGAATTTAGAAAATATATTAATGAAAGTAATAATGGCTTAAGTAAAATATATAAGACCTCACTTAAAATAAAATAGTACTATTGCCAACAATTAAAAAAATGAAGAGAATTAAACAAACTTTACTACTGATATTAACTGTATCACTTTTTACAAGTTGTGATTTTATAAATAATGCTTTTACTTATAAAGACACTACAAAAGGATTTGTAGAAGCATTAATAAAAGAAGATTACGAAAAGAGTTTGACTTTTATGGCTGTTAAAGAAGAAGCCTTTAAAAACACAAATCTAGACACACTAAAATTAGGTTTAGCTAATTATCAGAAAATAATAGTAAGTAATTTTGGAACAGATTTAAACTATAAATTTATAAATGCTGAAAAAACTTTTTCAACAACAGAAGGAGAAAGTACTGAACCAAATACAACTAAAGCTCAAATTGAATTTTCAAACGAAGAAGAATTTGGAATATTTGAAATTATATTTGATGATAATACTAATAAAATATTGAATATAAAAACTCTTGATATTAAAGAAAAAATTCCGAGTATGACTATCTTTTGGTTATTTGGAATATTAGCAATCTGTATTCCTATTTTTAATATTTGGATAATTAGAAGAATTAAAAAAAGTAATTTAAAGAAAAAATGGCTGAAATATATTGCTGTAATATTCCTGAATGCTCCTGCAATAACTTACAATGCAATTAATGGAATTTCTTTTAGCCTATTAAGTTTTCAAATTCTATTCGGAATTAGTTTTTCATATATGGGATATTTAAACTCTTTTTGGACTTTTGGAATACCACTTGGCGGAATTTATTGGTTATGGAAACTAAATAAAAAAACAGAAGAGAAAAAGGAAATTGAAACTGAAATTATAACGGAATAAAAAAACGTATGCTAACACCATATATAATTAATTACTGGTTCTAGCCTACTTACATAAATTCTCACAGATTTTCTATTCGGTAATTAGTTGCTAAATTATATTATAGAAATAAAGAGTTGATTATACACGTATATAAATAAGTTGGTCATTTTGCAAAAACCACAATCAGAAAGTTTGTAATTTAGAGGAATACAAAAAAATAAAAATATGAAGTTTAAAGCAGTTATTTTTGATTTAGATGGTACACTAGTGAATTCACTTCAAGACATTGCAGATTCTATGAATATTGTCCTTAAAAACAATAATTACCCTACTCATAGTTATGACGAACATCAAAGTTTTATTGGTAGCGGAATAAGAAGTCTTGTAAGTAAATCACTTCCATTGACTCATAATAATGAAAAACAAATAGATAGTTGTTTCCATTCAATGATTGAAGTATATCGTGATAATTGTACGCATAAAACAAAACCATATGATGGAATTATCGAATTACTAGACAACTTAAAGTCACGCGATATTAAACTAAGTGTATTATCAAATAAGGCTGATGCACTTACTAAGAAAATAACATCCAGTTTATTCCCTAACTATTTTGATCCTATAATTGGTTTAAGTATGGAAGCACATAAAAAACCAAATCCATTTACAGCAGTAGAAATAAGTAAAACCTTAGGTATAAAACCAGAAGAAATAATGTACATAGGAGATACTGGTATTGATATGCAAACTGCAAATAATGCAAATATGTTTGCAGTAGGTGTATTATGGGGATATAGACCAAAAGAAGAATTGACTTCAAATGGAGCAAAATATTTATTAAAAAATCCTTTAGATTTAATGGAGATATTATGATCAAGGATTAAGTGGGTTGCATAATATAAAATAAAGCACAAATGCCCAACAAGGCATATAAAAAATTGCTAATTCCGTAAAATAGAATGTTTCTAAAGCAAAATAAACTTAAATGTAAACATTAGAAAATTACGTTTTCAAAAAAGCTACTTTCCATATTCTAAACCGTTACACAACATACAACAAGCCTATACCCTATTTTCAACTAGTCATAGTATTTAATAACCATTAAAATAAAAAGCAACCCAACTTCTATTTTTTTAGTTTCCCGCTTTATATAAAATAGAGAATTTTCTTATATTAGTTGCGCTATTAATTAATCGACTTACTAAAACCTTTATACTTTTTAAATCCTTGCAATTAATAGCAGTATTAGTATAACCCACTTTTATAGAACCTATAATAGAAATAAATGGTTGATTATACATGTATATAAATAAGTTGCCCACAATTTGAAAAAAAAATCGGAAATTGATTGAAAATTTTAGAAATATAGAATATTTAAAATACGGA
>Ga0209121_10005455_pt1 | contig 11508 bp, 10 predicted proteins | sample Cruoilmetagenom3_FD_187292 | JGI IMG/M metagenome (GOLD analysis project Ga0209121, IMG submission 187292) | Oil polluted marine microbial communities from Coal Oil Point, Santa Barbara, California, USA - Sample 3 (SPAdes) (version 2) | ecosystem: Environmental > Aquatic > Marine > Oil seeps ...
CCATGTCCCATCACGTAATCTATGTATTCGTTACCGTCTACATCCCACTTTCGCGAACCCTTGGCATGGGTGATATAGGGTCTAAAGGGATCAAGAATACGATTCATATGGGTAGCGCCATTAGCAGCAAAGGTCTTTACTGCCTGTGCATGCAACTTCTGTGACCCCGGATGAGTTCTCTTGTATTCCTCAACTAAGTTCTCTAGAGTTAACATTTTTCTCTCCTCCTGTCGTCAGTCTTAGCGGGGTTTCTGCCCGATGGATGGGGTTAAAGGCATGTCTATTTCTTATCCAGTTGCTTACCGTGCTGGGGTAATTGGGAAAAGAAGTCGTGCCCGGTTTCCTCAGTTATTGCTGAAATTATATCCACGTTGTTTGGTGGGCACCCCTTCACAAAAATCCCGTGGTCTTTGAACCTGGCAGTACAAGCCCCGACAAGCAAAGTTCTTTTGCCCGGTAGCGGAGCCTCGTCCATTTGGCCAGCAATAATTCTCAAATCTCTTGCCTTATCTATTTGCCCCTGAACAGTTAAATCCCTTAACGCGCTTAAAACTCCATTCCTGCAGCCGGTGCATGCCTTTTCATTAAAAATCAACTCGAATCCTTCTGGGAATCGTATAGTCTCACAGATGGCTTCGCTTGCCAGCTTAAATCTACGTTTTACCTTCGATACTGGTTCTCCAACTACCTCAATAAGATCTGGGTCCATTACTCCTATCCCCAGCTCCGCGGCGTATTTCGTCGTTTCAATCTGCTCGGGCTTAATGCCCATTACCAGACCAGTAATGGCATCTACGGCTACCGGGTCTTTTCCGGCTATGATAAGGTCCATTTCTATTGGCGTACCAAACAGCGGTCCCAAGCCCTCTTGCCCTATGATTCCGTCAACCACGGCCAATGCTGGCCTGACCACTGTGTTTAGGTCAGCGACAGCTCGGAAAACCCCATACGTTGTGTGAAATCTTTTCTTCAAGGTATCTGGCAGGAGGCCCTTCATGTTCTTCAGTGATAAGGTTGCCAGAACCTGGTCGTGAGTTTTCATAACGGGAACGCTGATTATCGCCTTTGCCTTAACTACCACTTCCGGCAGCTGTAATTCTTTTACTACCTTGCCCCTTGGCACGGCCACGGGTACAGTCTTGCTCTTCTTCAGATCAATAACCTCGAATCCTTGGTTCCGCAGCTCATCGTAGCCTGATGCTGTGAAAGACTCCTCAGTATCAATACCAATGGCCGAAGACTCGGCTATGATTGGATTTGCCCCCATTTCCTTTACCAGGTTGGCAATAGACCGGCATATTCTGTAATCCGTAGTTGCTCCCCTATCCGGTGAGGCAGGAGCTATCAAATTTGGGTTGATTATGATGGTATCACCGGGAGACACGATATCAGCCATACCTCCGATAAGCGCTATTGCTTTCCTGACCATAGCGTCTATTTCTCGTTCGCCAGGTGCCTTATGCCCCTTTACGATGGAAACCATACTTTTCCGCATTTCTAATTGCACCTCACATACGTATTGTGTTGGGGAACCTTTACCTGTTTTTCCCTCTTGCCAAGATTGGGATTTCTCTTTCAAGGACGCCATGTCTTATGCCATAGAATTTATCAGCCAAATTGGTGACCGGGCAGATGTGGTTTGGTATTATGTCTAACCGCTCGCCTATGCTCAGTTTTGCTGGCGCATTGTTCAGCTTGAGGACGCCGTGCTCCTCCGTCATGTGATCCACAGTTATATCTGGGTGGCCTATTACGTATCCAAAGCCGGTCTCTTCTTGGTGTGCCAATGTGTCAGAGCTGAACGTTTTTGAACCCCCGTCGATTATGGCCCTATCGTGTGCAGGAATGCTCACTACGGTGACCAAAACTGTGGCAGCGCAAGTATCTTCTGTGGCCACTCCAGCTATTATGCAATTAAGGTCATTAAATACGTAGGTGCCGGGTCTAATCTCTGTTACTCCTGGTACATAGGCGATGTATCTGGCTGTAGGCGTCGAGCCAACACTAACCTCTCTGATATTGATACCTCTGCTGCGAAGCAAGTTTGCTGTTTTAACCATTTTCTGGCCGGATTCAGTGGCAGATCTCTTAACACCATCTAGCGATCTTTCCTCGAAAAGAGCGTGTGCTTCGTGAGTAAGTATTCCTATAAAGTCCACGCCGGGAAGGGAAGCAATCTGTTCAGCAATAGCCAGTGTATCCTTACCTGGCAGGACACCGCACCGGTTCAGTCCAGTATTTATCTTCAGCAATATAGGAATCCGTTTCCCGATCTCTTCCCCGACGGCAGAAATTCCTCGTGCCACCTCTGCGCTGTCTAGGGAGATAGATATATCTGCTTTCCTCAGTAATTCCTTTAACCTTGCCAGCTTGATTTCACCACAAATAGGATAAGCAATGCAGATATTTGTAATGCCAGCATCTACCATTACCTCAGCCTCGCCTAACTTAGCTACTGTTATCCCCGATGCTCCAGATTCAAGTTGGAGCTTGGCTATGTAGGGGCTCTTGTGAGTCTTGATATGAGGTCTCAGCTTCACCCCAGCATCCCTGGCGATGTCGGCCATTTCCTTGATATTGGCCTCCATCTTGTCCAGGTCGAGAACAAGCGCCGGTGTATCTAGAAATGGATACAGCTCCTCTGCTGACATTACTAAAACCTGTGCAAATTAGTTTTAACTCGTTCTTCTATTAGTTTGGGCAGGCACTATTCCCCAATGTAAGCAATAGCGTCAATTTCTACTAGCATGCCAGGTAAGGCAAGTTGTGCGCCATAACAAATTCTCGCCGGGAAAGGCTCGGTAAAAAAGGTCTTGTATACTTCGTTCATTGGCTTAAAATTGGCCAGGTCAGTCAAAACAACCGTGCCCTTAACCACGTCTGTTAAACTGGCGCCATTTGCCTCGAGGATGGCTTTTATGTTCCCCAATGTTTGCCTGGTTTGTTCCTCGATGGTATGGCCTTGTATCTTTCCGGTCTGGGGATTGAGCGGACCCTGTCCAGAAACGAAGATGAAATCCGCGGCTCTGTACCCCTGTGAATATGGTCCTATGGCAGCTGGTGCTTTATCGGTCTTGATAACCTTCTTCATTTTATCCTCCTTCGTCTTTTTATTTTCTATACTGTGAAATTTTCCTGGCCATAGCAATCTTTCTTTCAGTGAAGGTTTTTGCTTAGGTGCTTATAGCGGCATACAGGCAGTCACCAACAATTCTGGCGACTCCCTCGTCCATATTGATCGAATGAATGACAACCAAGCCCTTTTGCAGATATCTATCTCTGTTGTCGACATAAATACTGGGGTCACCCTCTTTCAGCTTCCGTGCTATCTCATAAGCACTCTGACCCACTGTCTTCACATCCATTTTCACCTCAAGCATAGGGTAGCCACATATGCCTTCGGCTATTCGCATCTTCAGGCCAGCTATAGTCTTCAGTCGTGCCTGTATACCTTCTAGCAACTGCTTCGAGTATTCTGCCTTTTGGGCATGTTTTTCTTCGGTGAGATTCTGCAGCGCCACAAGCAAACCAATAATAGCTTCCTTTGAGGCTTTCATGCCGCGGCCAATACCATGCTCTGGTTTACCGGCCAGTTTCTCCTTGGGGATAAGCGAGGCTGGTGGGTTCCATTTATCAAAGGACTCGCCCGCCATGTCCAGCATTTGCAGAAGCGCAGAGCCAATCAAGTCACGGCGGCCACAAAGGATACCGCTCGCTTGGGGGCCACGGATACCCTTGCCACCACTGATGCAGACGAGGTCTACTCCCATGTCACTAAACCGGTGCAAGTTTTCCATGGGAGGCACTTCAGCGGCAGCATCTACGATTATCGGTATGTTGTGTCTCTTACTTATCTCGACTACCTCCTCCAGCGGCGGGTGGCTACCAGGCCGGGGGGCATAGGCGATGGCTGCTGTATTGCTTCCAATCGCTGACTCGATGTCCCATCTGCTGATAATGTGAACCTCACCAGGCGGGGTTGTGTCGTTTGGTATGCCCACTCCGATTATTCTGGCGCCAGCTGCCCGAATGGAATGGTCGTAGCCACAAATCTGGTGCCAGGGCATGATGACCTCGTTGGGCATACCGGTGGTATCGGGCAACCGGTTCATTTTAGCTACATTAAAGCCAACCATGCTTGCCGCGGTACCCAGTGTAAGAGCGGCGGAAGCTCCAGCGGTGACAATACCCGCCTCGGCGTGAGTCACCTCGGCTATCACCTTGCTGGCAGCAGCCTCAAGCTCGTCCAGGCACGCGGATTCCCTGGCAGCTTCATCCATTGCCTCCAGCGCTAATCTCTCCATCAAGGCGCCGCCATAACGTGTCGCTGGGCCGGCTACATTGATAATTGGTTTGACACCAAAACGTTCATAGATTGACATTCTGACCTCCTTTATCTCTTTTGATTTGCTTACGTTAGTAACGTAGTAATGCCCTACTTCAAAGGATCTCCTTGCGCCATATCAAGCTGTCTTCAAGTTTACCACTGTGATAGTCGCGAAGTATAGTTACCAGGGCATTTACTGCGGCATGGATTATGCGTTCTCCCTTCTCACGAGTTCCAGTAGAAGGGTTCCCCCAAAGGCCTGGAACCCAGACGGCGGCAGCCATATCGACCAGTTCTGGCTGGAGGTAAAGCTGGAGTGACGTTTCTATCTCGCCGGCGTGGCCAATAAAGCCCTTGTCAGACTGGCTAACGGCCTTCATTTCCTCAGGGACTGATGGCATGTCCCAGTAAGTGTAGCCGATTACACATGCGCCTTCCTCATCAGCGAGCTTGGTGCGCATGGCAGCAATGACGGCTGAGTTACCGCCGTGGCCGTTAAGGAAGAGTATTTTCTTGAATCCGTGGGCATGAACGCTAGCAGCAACCTGGGTTAGCAGTTCAACGAAGGTATGGTATTTGAGGGTAATGGTGCCTGGATAGGCCATATGATGAGGGGAGTATCCTGTCCAGATTGGAGGTAACACCAACACTGGAAATTCATCTATTGCCAGAGCTGCCCGTTGGGCGATAGTGAAGCAGCAATTTGCATCCGTGTTGACTGGCAGGTGATTTCCATGCTGCTCGGTTGAACCAACTGGAATAATCACTACCGCATCAGCCTTGACCGCTTTCTCAAATTCAGTCCGCCGCAGTTCTTGCCACAGTACCTTTTTCATTGCTTGCGGAGCCTCTTGGTGATTACTATTTTCATCTGGCAACTTCTTTGTGGTATGCGAACAGCGCAGGAACGCCGCCAGTATGAATGAAGATGATGGTGTCTGTTGACTTGAACCGTCCCTTCTTTATTAAATCAATAAGCCCAGCCATAGCCTTGCCAGTATATACCGGATCGGGGTATATGCCCTCGCTCTGGGCTACCACCCTAATGGCGTCTATGCACTCTTTAGTCGGTATCCCGTAGCCTTCTCCAATATAATCGCCATATATTTCCACATCATCTCTGTCTATTAAGGTATTAAGGCCAAGGTATTCAGCAGTGGCATTTGCCTGTGCTGTGGTCGCCGATTCAGCTTGTTCCTTTTTATTAGACACGGAAATGCCAATCACCTTGTAATCCGCTTTTAGATATTTTGATCCTAGAATCAATCCCGCCTGGGTTCCGCCACCGCCGTTTGCCAGGATGACATAGTCAGCCTTTAGGTTACGGGCTCTCAGTTGTTCTACCAATTCGCCAGCGGCGTTAACCCAGCCCACAGGACCAACAACAGCAGCGATTTCGGGTAGATTATGCTTCACTATAAACGGCTTATACCCTCTTGAACGGAGTCGTTCGGCGGCAGCCTCCAGCTTTTCTGTCACAAACGGACCGCCAAGCTGAGTCATGTCAGAAAATTCAAGTATTTCGACTTCTGAATCCAGAATATTCTGAAGGAGAAGATTGCCTTGTGTTTCAATATGAACCCCTTTTAGCAACACGAAACTCGCTTTCATTCCCAGCTTGCATGCTGCCGCCGCAATCTGAAGGCAGAAATTAGACTGAGAACTGGCTGTGCTGACAACGGCATCGTATCTCTGTTCCTTGGCGAATCCCATTATAAATTCCAGTTTGCGGCATTTATTGCCTCCCATGGCGAGGCCACTCAAATCCTCACGCTTTATGTAGATGTGCGGTCCTCCGAGAACAGAAGATAGATGTTGTGCATCGGTAATTGGAGTTGGGAAAAAGCCCAGCCTTACTCGCGGCAGGTGTTCAATCGCCGGTATCATTGTACCTCCTTAAGCTAAATTCTTGTCCTCCAAATAATCCCATTCCCTTAATTCTTGAATCCGAGAGGAAAGCCGTTAATCACTTCAGTGATACTCAGCTTGCTACATAACCTCTCATAGTCAATGGTTCCCCAGCAAGAGCGCCGGTGTGTTCCCCTTTTTCTACCACCATTTTGCCGTTTACAAAGACATACTCTATGCCTAAGGGGAACTGCTTTGGGTTAGCAAAGGTAGCCACGCCGCTTACAGTAACCGGATCGAACACTACAATATCCGCTTTCATACCATCCCGCAAAATGCCTCTACCTGCCAGCCCAAACCTTTGAGCCGGGAAGGAGGTCATTTTTCTGATTGCCTGTTCCATAGTCAGAATCTTTTCGTCTCTTACCAGCTGCCCCAGTATCTTGGGATAGGTAGCATAGGTTCGGGGATTAGGCATTCCTCCGACTCGCAGCCCATCGGTAATGAACATATGTGCCGGGTGGGTCATGATAACTTTCACGTCATTCATGTCACCGGTGAAGCTGTAATAGGAGACTTGCAAGTCTTCCTCTATCATCAGGTCACACATTGTGTCCCAGGGGTCTTTATTAAGCTTATCAGCAACTGCGGCTACTGTCAGGCCTTCGCACCACCTATTCTTTTCCGTCTTGACTGCGCTAATTACCATTTCTTCTGCTGCTCCAGCTATCTTGCTTCCCTGGCCACGCATCTTGTCCCTATCGGCTTTGTTCTTCAGTCGCTTCAACAGTTCATACGGACCGCCGCTATGTGCCCACAGGGGAACTGCTATATGCAGAGTGCTGCTTCCGGCAGGCCAGGGGTAAGAATCAAAGGTAAGGTCAATCCCGCTTGTTCTTGCGTCATCCACGAGTTGCAGCAGCCTGGCTGCCTGCCCGCGAGTGGCGAGATTGGTGGCGTAATGAGAAAAATGCACCGGGCAACCACTGCGGGTCCCTATTGCCAAGGCTTCCCTAAACGGATCAAAGAGGGCGTCTCCTAGGTCGTAGCGCACATGGGTTACATAGACTCCACCGCATTCAGCTACAGTTTTGCACAGTTCAATCAGTTCCTCGGTGCTGGCAAAGACGCCGGGCGGATACGACAGGCCGGTAGAAAAGCCAACTGCCCCCTCTGCCATTCCCTGCCTGATCATGTCCTGCATTGCTCTCAACTCGTCCTTAGTGGCGGGACGATTCTCCCATCCCACTGTCTCCACTCTGAGGCAACTGTTGGGGATAAGGTAAGCGACATTCCCTGAGGTCTTGTGGCGGAATCGTTGCAGATATTCAGCAACTGAGCTCCAGTTGTAGTCGAGCTGGGGATAGCCATCCACTCCCGCCCAGTACAGCAACATCATTTCAAGGTTCTTTTTTGACAGAGGCGCATATCCCATCCCATCAAGCCCCAGCATCTCCGTAGTAATTCCCTGCCTTATTTTTGGCTTGTTCAACGGTTCCGATAGAGCAATCAGGTCAGAATGCGTATGAACATCAATAAAGCCAGGAGTAACTATGCAATGGGATGCGTCAACGATATTCGCTGCCTCTACGGATGAAGTGTCACCCACCAAAATCTTTAGTCTGTCTCCCTCCACAGCTACATCGCCTTTGAAGCCGACATTTCCTGTTCCATCAATAATTGTGCCACCCTTTATCAATACATCAAGCATTTTTATGCCCTCCTTACTTTGTTTTGTCTTGTTACCATGCTCCCACTATCTTCGAACCCACCACCAGAGTAGGCAGCCAGCAGGAAAGCGCCGGGACATATGTGGTGAGGAATAAAACTGGCAAACCAACAGCAAGCAGGTATACCATCATGGGCTTCACCAGTTGTTCATATGGGACGCCTGATAACTTAGAACCAACAAAAATAGACATAGCGTATGGCGGGGTAACCACTCCAAGGCCGACATTAATGGTGACTATTGCTCCCAACTGAACCAGATTCACGCCTATTTGGCTGACTAACGGCATTATTAGTGGCACCATTATTATTAGAATGGGAATGCCATCTATGAACATGCCGGCGATTAGTAGAAGTATGTTCATCATCAGCAATATCAAATACTTGTTCTGGAATGCCCCTACCATGGCGTTTGCCATAGATTGAGCTACTCCTTGCCGAATTAGAAGTCTGGTGAAGACCGTGCTAAAGGCAAGTAGTAGCGTAATCATACCCAGTGTTATGAGTGTGGCTTGACAGGTTGTCCAGAAGTTCTTTCGTTTCAATTCCCGGTAAATAAATAGACCAATAAATAAGGTGACGACCACAGCAATAGCGCCTGCCTCGTTTGGTGTAAATACACCCCCGTAAATTCCCCCCAACACAATGAGTGGAACGGATAATGCGGGTAACGCAGACCAAAGAGATCTGCCAATCTCCTTTACCGATTCCTTGAACCCTATTGGTAACTCGGGAATTTCCTTGGCAGGGTGCATATACTTGGAGACCATGAAATTATTCAGCACCATATAGCCCCCGGCAAGCGTGAGGCCGGGGAGGATGGTAGACAAAAAAACGGCAGCCACTGACTGCTGGGCGACAAGACAATAGATTAAGACTGGAACACTAGGGGGTATCAGGTATCCCAGGAAACTGGAGGAGCACAGGACGGCAGTAGTATAGCTTTTCTCGTATCCGTACTTTTCCAATGGAGATGCCATTAGTGGAATCGTAGCGGCTATGGTGGGCACTGACGAACCAGTCAAGGCACCCAGAAATGTGATAGTCACTATGCCAACGTCCACCAGCCCGCCCTTTATCTTTCCCACCAGAGCGTAGCTAAAGCGAATGAATCGTTTGGCAATCCCCGCCTCGGCCATCAAATTACCGGCAAAAATAAAGAAGGCGATTGCCATCAGGATATAACTGTCTATGGCGTGATAAGCTGTGCCTGCTATCCATAATAGTGGGCTCTTTAGCAGGGCCAAGGCCACCACCGAACTCCCCAAAAGACACCAGCATATAGGAAGCCCTATTATTATTAACAGGAAGAAGACCGCCAGGCCAACAATTATTCCAAATTCCATTTACGCTTTTTGCCTCCCGGACCTGGGGCGGTAATTTGTTATTACATCACCGATATCTCTTCGAGCTATAATTAGCAGGTGCACCAGTACTAGGGCTAAGGCGACAAATAGAGTAATTTGTAGCCAGCTAGTGTTAAACCATCGCACCAGCGTGCCATATTCGGGGTACTTGATGGCGCGCAACATGAATTTGTAACCTGTGGGAAGAAAGACACATGCTAGAGCAATAGAAATAACGACGATAGAAGCACGATGGGTGGCAATACGTCTGGGTTTCCCTTTGAAAGCTCTGTCGTGGAAGTAATCTACGGCTATATGACCTTCTCGCCAGGTAGCGTACGCGGCTGCCACAAGCATAAAAAAGATAAACAAATACAACGCCAGATCGCGGAACCACATTATCTCAAAATGCAACCAGTAACGATTAACCACGTCGGCAAAGACCAACAAGGTAGTTGCAATTAGTCCAGCGGTACCAACAATGACCTCTGTTACTTCTGCCCCGTGTAGTATCCGCTTTAGTGCTAACCTAACATAGCTCACGAAATCCGCTCAGCATAATGATACTAGATGGACTAAGGAGGCTCTCAACTAATACGGAGAGCCTCCTTAGCCTTGCCTCATGCTCCTGCTACCTCGGCACTTATCCGTGCCAACTCATCTTGGAGCTTCTGCGACATATTCTGGCCAGGATAGTGCTCGTCAAGCCATGGATCGCATAGCTCTGCCCAAACTACGGCCATGTTTGCCTTTTCCCTGAATACCTCCCTCTCCTCAAACGTTGGATAATATATTTCTACTCCAGCCTCAGCGACTGTTTTCCTAAACCCCATCTCAGCTCGGCGGTGTACCTCATAATCGCGTTCCTCCGCCATCCTGCCAGCTCTCCATATGGCATCCTGAAGGTCCGCAGGCAGGCTGTCCCACAATTCTTTATTCGTCACCACGTTATTAGCGTCCCAACCGAAACCAAGGGCAGTGTAGTATTTTAGCACCTCCATATGTCGCTCCTCTACCAATGAACCCCACAAGCTCCAGCAACCATCTACCACTCCTCTTTCTAGGGCATTGTAGAGGTCAGCCCAGGGAATGGTCTCGCAGGTCAAGCCGGTGCCCTCTGACATGTTCTGTATTGTCCTGACAAAACCAAGGGATCCGGAAACTCTGAACTTAATATTTTTGAAATCGTCCGGTGTTTTGAGCGGCCTAAGTTTGTTACCAATGCCATAGGGGCCCATTGGGGTATAAAATAGGAGCTTGCCACCAACCTCATCCCACGCATCTGTCATTACCCCGAACAACATCCCATCAGGTGCGTATGCTGCGGCTGCTTCGTCGTAACTACCCACAGTCCAGGGCATCCAGTTAAGCATTCCACCAGGAATGAGGTTAACGTAGGGAGCGAAATTCGAGAATTCGAGGCTCCCCTCCTGTATGGCGTGGAAGTGTTCATCGTGAGTACCTAGCAAACCATCGGGGTAAAATTCCACTTTTATTCTTCCGTCCGAGTAGACATTTATGAGGTCGCAAAACAGCTGACAGGATTCGTTTCTTAGTTGTTGTCCAATAAAAGGCATCCCGAATCGCCAGCTGTACTCCGCCTCTGGCGCTGCTGGTGGAGCCCCCTCCCCTGGTGCTGCTTCGGGGGCACAGCCAATAGCCAACAAACTTACAATGACTGCCACCGACAACACTATTGTAACTAATTTATGCTTCATCTAGACCTCCTTCCTTAAATTTTCCTCCTCAGTCTTTCCCGAGCGCCTTTTGCTCCATAGGCATCACCTCCTCTTCATTACCGGGCAACCAGGACCCCGATTACGGCAGCACCGCCACACGGGACGGGGAGGATTACTGACGAAAAGCGGCAAAAAAAGACCAGGTGCCGTTTCGCGCTGGTTGCCCGCCATATCACATTTGAACAACTCGCTTGACCTGCGAGGGACACTGCTCGTAAACTTGTTGTAACTCTACAAGAACTAATGCATGACCTCATCCACTGATACGGCGATAAGGGGTCGCCGCCTTTACTTATGATAAAACTCGGGGGGGGGCGTGTCAAGTGGTTTTGTTTAGTATTCTCTGATTATTTGTAGTTTTGTCTATTTAACGGGCGTGATGAAGCCCTAGGAGAGGGATGAGGCTTTGGTGGGGGGTTACAGGAAGGAATGGCTATTTCCCCTTTTTCTGGTAGTCAGGGCACCAGGTGGCATTGGGGCGTTCAGGGCGATGGCAAGCGCTGCGCCAGTTCCATTTGCA